>ENA-ORXU01000127-ORXU01000127.1-marine-metagenome-genome-assembly--contig:-NODE-127-length-100131-cov-4.985748_pt1 | contig 100131 bp, 82 predicted proteins | sample MGYA00237869_ERZ511484 | MGnify/ENA metagenome assembly ERZ511484 | reverse complement strand
AAAAATGATTATGTGCGTAAGGAAGTTTCTAAGTCAGATGCCATTGCATTTTTTGAAGAAAAAGGTGACGAATATAAATTAGAGTTACTCGAGGGTCTCGAGGATGGAGAAATAACATTTTATCAGCAAGGAGAATTTGTCGATTTATGTCGCGGACCGCATATTCCAAATACGAGTAAAATAAAAGCCGTTAAACTTCTAAAAGTCGCTGGAGCATATTGGCGAGGAGATGAAAACAATAAACAATTGACGCGATTATATGGCATCACATTTCCAAAACAAAAGGAACTCACAGAATATCTGCATTTATTAGAAGAAGCAAAAAAACGCGACCATAGAAAACTTGGTGCGGAATTAGAATTATTTATGTTTTCTGAAAAAGTGGGCGCCGGACTACCTATTTGGTTACCGAAAGGTACCGCACTCAGAAATCGATTACAAAACTACTTGCGTGCAAAGCAAGTCGATAGTGGTTATCAAGAAGTCATCACACCACATCTCGGCAAAAAAGAATTATATGTAACATCCGGGCATTATGCTAAATACGGTGAGGATAGTTTTCAACCAATTCAAACGCCTAAAGAAGGCGAGGAATTTTTGTTGAAGCCAATGAACTGCCCACACCATTGCGAAATATTCAGCAACCGGCCGCATTCCTACAAAGAGCTTCCGATTCGAATTTCAGAATTCGGTACGGTCTATCGCTATGAGCAAAGTGGAGAACTGCATGGTCTGGCGCGTGTGCGCGGATTTACACAAGATGATGCACATATCTTTTGCACACCTGATCAAGTGAAAGGCGAGTTTCTAAGTGTACTAGATTTGACTAAAGAGATGTTAGAAAAGCTCGGATTTGAGACCTTCACTGCGCAAATATCACTGCGCGATCCGGAGACACCAGAAAAATATCTTGGAACAGACGAAAATTGGGAAAAAGCCGAATCCGGCATCATCGAAGCCGCTGCAGAAGCTGGCCTAGAAACTGTAACAGAATATGGAGAAGCCGCATTCTACGGACCAAAACTTGACTTTATGATCAAAGACGCCATTGGTAGAAAGTGGCAATTAGGAACGATTCAAGTGGATTATAATTTGCCCGAACGGTTTGAGCTCGAATATGTCGGTGCAGATAATCAAACACATCGTCCAGTCATGATTCACCGTGCACCTTTTGGGTCAATGGAGCGATTTATTAGTATTTTGATCGAACACACCGGAGGTCAATTTCCGTTGTGGCTAGCACCTGATCAATTTGCAATCTTACCTATTAGCGATCGATTCAATGAACATGCAGAAAAAATAAAATTAGAATTAGCCAAACATGACATAAGAGGATTTGTGGATGATCGATCCGAGAAAATCGGACGGAAAATTCGAGATAATGAATTAAATCAAATACCACTCATGCTGGTCATCGGTGAAAAAGAGGTAGAAGAAAATACTGTGGCCGTTCGTCAAAAAGGAGTTGGCGATGTCGGTAAAATGAAAATCGATGAATTTATTTCATGGTTCGGAAATCTATTAAATGAATAATTAATATTTACATATCTAATATATTCTATCCGAATTTTTTATTCCATATTATTTCTACTTATTTGTTTATTCATTGGCCATGATGGCTTGGCTCAAGAAAATACAGGTGTGCTTTGTGGTGATGGTATCGATAATGATGGCGACGGTCAAATCGACTGCGACGATCAAGACTGCGTCAGTCTCGCCAATGATGGTTGTGTCACCTGTTTTAATGACGGGATCTCGTTTGCCGACGTGGTGTTGGAGTTTTCGCAGCCCTGTCCGAATAGTATGTTCACAGATCCGACACAAGCGCTTGGCGTTGCCAACGATCGAGGCCAAATCGGTTCTAGCAATTTTGTCAGTCTGGGCAACGGAGGCTTTGTGCGGCTAGGCTTCGTCAATAATCTCGTCGTAAACAGTGGTACACCCGACGCTGACATTTGGGTTTTTGAAATAGGTCCAGCAGTGGAAGCCATGACCATCGAATTGCAACCTGCCGATGCGAGCACTCGAACAGAATTAATTTCATCGGGTATAGTAGACACAGATGGCGATGGATACTTTGATTTTGGAGGTGTGAGTGGCGCTACTTCATCTTTGGATATAGACGCCATAGCATCCGGATTTGTCGCAGGATCGCTTAGGTTCGATGCTATCAAATTGACCGATGTCCCGTCATCAGGTGGATGCAGTGGAGTTGCGCCGGGCGCTGATTTGGATGCTGTTTGCGCTCTTTCATCGATTCCTCTTGAAGTTTGCTCCAATGGTCTAGATGATGACGGAGATGGGTTGATCGATTGTAATGATCCCGACATTTCGATGGAATGTTGTTGTCTTGTCAATCAAACCTTAGACTTAGGTCCAAATATCAGCGGTTGTGCAGGTGACACCATCCGGCTATCGCCAACCGAAACTTTCGCCTCATATCAATGGAGCACTGGCAGTCAATCACCTGAGATCAATGTGGTCACGCCTGGACTATTCTTGCTCACCGTCACTCTCAATAATGGTTGCGAATTGAGCGATGATATATTAGTGACGTTTGGTTCATTGCCACTGGTCCAATTTGATACTTTGAAATGTCCTGGCACTACGATCAATATTAACGGTGAGGACATTGCGGATTCGGGTATTTTCCGCGACACCATACCAGGGCGCAATCAGGCCTGTGACACCATAGTTGAGTACACTGTCAACGATCACATTTTGACAACTAATTTTTTGGGTCCAGATCAAACGGTTTGTGGCGATCGATTTACGCTTATAAGTCCGTTTACCAACACGATTTGGCCCGATATGACATCCGGAAATACTTTTGATATCAGCGTTTCCGATGAAATTATTGCTTCGGCAGTAGGCCTCAACGGATGCATCATCCAAGATACGATTGTTATACAGCTCGTCAATCAAGGCCCGATGTATATTCCAAATGCATTTTCTCCCAACAATGATGGTATTAACGATCACTTCATGCCGTTAGGAGCTAATCAATCAAGTGAGCCATATACGCTCACGATATTTGATCGCTGGGGCAATCAACTCTTTCAATCTTCCGGGACGGACGTTCGATGGAATGGAACAGCCAATAGCAAATTGCTGAATGCGGGCACATACATCTATTCTATTGAATATCAAAACCAAGCATGCGATAAAAGTGAAATCTTCAGTGGTGACCTCCTGCTGATCCGATAATCCATAGTAGTAATTCAATTGAACTGCGTTCAATCCTGTTCAATCTCTTCATATTAAATATTTCTGCTATGGCATCCTTTTTGCTTCTGCATGTACTGAACCCAATAACTAATGAATACTGGCATGAAGTACGAGGAATCTCAAAGACATATGGTGATCAAAGACAAGCGCTTTTGGCTAGCCATAGGTCTTTTTGCATGCTTTCTGACCTATCTATTGCTAACATCACCGGCATAAATCGCTGTTGGATCGCCCGATGCTGAACCCTTTTTCAATGACTGTGTTAAAAACTCGTACTTGCTGAAATTTTATCTTTACCCGCGTTGTTATCTTTTAGGCATTTCAGCTAAACACAATTAAGGTCATATGGTAGGAAAAGAACCTAGTAATTACAGGGATCTCATCACGAAGTTGGATCGATTTACACGGAAGTACTATCTCAATCAAGTCATCCGAGGGTCGCTGTTATTCGTAGGGCTCGTTTTATTTCTGATCATCCTCTTGTCAGGGCTGGAGTATAACTTCTACTTTGACACCGCAACACGCAAAGTGTTGTTTTTTAGTTTTATAGCCGCTGGTCTGGGATCTTTTATTTGGTGGATATTGCGGCCACTACTCAGTTACTTCAAACTTGGTAAGTCCATAGATCATAGTCAGGCGGCTAACATCATAGGAACACACTTTGGAGATGTGAAGGACAAACTATTAAATGTACTTCAACTCAAAAGCCAAATGGATGCCAGTTCAGATACCACGTTGTTGATGGCATCTATCGATCAAAAAACTGAACGCATCAAGCCCATTCCATTTCAACGAGCGATCGATCTCTCCAAGAATAGACGATATTTAAAATATGCTGTACCACCACTCTTCCTTTTTGGGGCGTTGCTAATTATGGCGCCGAGTCTGATTAAAGATGGAAGTAGTCGTATTATCAAAAACAATGAATACTTCGAAAAGCCTGCTCCATTTCATTTTAAAGTCGTTCAGTCAAATAATTTACGAGCCGTACAATATGCCGACTATGAAATATTAGTTGATACAGATGGTGAATTTGTTCCTGAACGCGCTTTTATAGAATTTAATAAGCAGACATACCAATTAGAAAAAGATGGGAAACACGATTTTCGGTTTCTTGTAAAAAATATAAAAGAGGATTTACAATTCAATTTAAGTGCTGGTGATGTGCGCAGTCAAGACTATGAAATCGATGTGTTGAAAAAACCTCAATTTCTAGACATGAAAGTAAGAGCGTATTATCCTAAATATATTAATCGATCTTCCGAAACTTTTGAAAACAATGGCGACCTCACAGTCCCAGCTGGCACCCAATTGCAATGGGTAATTAAAACGAAAGAAACGGCAGATATTCAAGGGCGATTTGATGACAGAGCTGAAGTCCAAATGACGGCTTTCGAAAAGAAGGACAACGGTACGTTTGAATTTAAAAAAGGAGTCTACCGAAATACACCTTATGCACTATACGCCTCTAGCGATGATCTACCCATGGCGGACTCTATGCACTATCACATCGAAACAATACCGGATCAGCATCCAACTATTGTCGTTCAATCAGTTGAAGATTCACTCAACACGGACTTTCGATATTTTAGCGGAAAGGCCGACGATGATTATGGTTTACAATCACTGTATGTTGTTTCTCACGTTAAAAGTTTAAAAGGCGCTGAGTCTCCTGAAATAAAAAGACAAATCAAGAATGTTGGCGGATTATATACGTCGTTTGACTATTTATTTTCAGTGGACTCATTTAATTTGAATGATGGAGATGAATTATCTTATCACTTCGAAGTTTGGGATAATGATGGTATTAATGGAAGCAAGTCCGCTAAGACGAGTGTCTACACATATAAAAAAGCATCCCTTGAAGAATTGGATGAAAAGACCAAAGAGAACAACGAAGAAATAAAAGACGCAATCGAAGATAATCTCGAAAAGACTAAGGAACTTAAAAAAGAAATTAAAGAATTACGCGAGAAGTTTCTTAATAAAAAAGAATTGAATTGGCAGGATAAAAAAGATGCCGAAAAACTAAAAAATAAGCAAAATGAAATTCGAGAAGCCTTAGAAAAGGCCAAGAAAATGCTTCAGGAAAATAAGCAAAATCAAGATAAGCTCTCGCAAATGCCAGAACAGCTTCAGGAAAAGCAAGATAAACTTGAAGAGTTGATGGATAAAGTGATGGACGATGAGTTGAAGAAGCTCATGGATGAAATCAATAAAATGCTAGAGGAAATGCAGCGTGACGAATCCATCGAGCAAATGCAAGAGATGGAGATGAATAGTCAGGAGATGGAATTGGAGATGGACAAGATGCTTGAGCTCTTTAAACAATTGGAGCTGGAGCAGCAAATGCAACAAGAAATCGACAAACTCAAAGAGCTGGCACAAGAGCAACAAGAGCTTAGTGAAGAAACTGAAAAAGCCGAAAAATCAAATGAGGAACTCAAGAAAGAACAAGAAGACCTCAGCGAAAAATTTGAAAAAATAAAAGAAGAGATAGAGAAACTCGAAGAGAAGAATAAAGATTTAGAAAATCCTCGTACCATCGAAGACACCAAAGAATTGGAAAAAGAAATCGATGAAGAACAAAAGAAAAGTGAAGAGGCTTTAAGCGACGAAGAGAAAAAAGACGAAGAGAAAAAAGACGAGGAAGAAAAAGAAGAAGAAGAAGAAGGTAAATCAGAAGACGAGAAAAAAGACGAGGAAGAAAAAAAGGATGAGGATTCTGAATCAGACGAAAATCAAGATTCTGAAGAAAGTCAAGATTCTAAATCGGATTCAGATTCACCATCACAAGAGCAACAAGAATCGCCGAAAAGTAAAGCCTCTAAGTCTCAGCAAAAAGCTGGTGAAAAGATGCAAGAAATGGCTGAACAATTGCAATCTGGTATGCAAGGCGGTCAGCAGGATCAAATGGGTGAGGACATCGAAATGATCCGCCAGTTATTAGAAAATATATTGACACTTTCATTTGATGAAGAACAATTGATCGAGGATTTTAATAAGACGAATAAACAAACGATTCGATATGTAGAGCTCGTTCAAGATCAATTTAAAATTCAAGACGATTTTAGTCTGGTGCGCGACAGCTTACATGCGCTGAGTAAACGCAACGAAAAGATCGAGTCTTTTGTCATGGATAAGGTCGCGGACATTGAGAAAAACATGGCCAAAAGTCTCACACAATTAGAAGAGCGTCAAAAAGACCGCGCCGCTTCATCGCAACAATTCGTCATGACCTACCTCAACGATCTAGCCGTCATGCTGAGTGAAAGTATGGCACAGATGCAACAGCAAATGGCCAGTATGATGCCTGGAAGTCAGATGTGTAATAATCCAAAACCTGGGAGTAGCGGTGGATCGAAGCCTATGGATAAAATTTCCAAAGGACAACAAGGCATCAAAGAAGGTCTGCAAAAAATGATGGAAGGTCAAAAAAATGGTGACAAACCATCAAGTGAAGAATTCGGTAAAATGGCGCAACAACAGGCAGCCATGCGAAAGATGCTTCGCGATATGCAACAACAAAATAGCGAACGCGGTCAAAACGATCGCATGCTGCAAGAAATCATGGAAGCCATGGACGGCATGGAAAAAGATTTAGTCAATAAACAATTGACAAATGAAATGATGAAACGTCAACAAGAAATTGAAACCCGATTACTTGAGGCAGAAAAAGCCGAACGCGAACGTGACTTGGATGACAAACGAGAGTCCAAAACAGCAGACAAGGTGCAGCGAAAAATTCCACCTGCTATTGAAGCATATTTAAAGGAAAGACAAAATCAACTCAGAGAGGTTGACCGAAGTTCACCGTTGTTGACTCCATACTATAAACGACTCGTGGATTTGTACTATAAGTCTTTAAATAATTAATAGGATGCGACTGACGATCAAAAGTGTTCCAAAAAACATAGCTGAAATCGAACAGTTTCTATGCCAGTTTGTGAAAGATCACGACGTGGACACCGATCTATACCCGAATATGCTTATATCACTCACCGAGGCCGTAAACAACGCTATCATACATGGTAATGCACTAGATCAAAAAAAAGAAGTATCTATCAAATCCGACGTTCAAAAGGACATAATCAAGTTTCGAATCAGCGATGAAGGTGATGGGTTTGACCCCACCGATATCGCCGACCCTTGCTGTGATGAAAACATTCCCTTGGACGGCGGACGCGGTGTCATGCTCATGAAGGCATTGAGTTCTAAAGTGGTCTTTAGAGACGGAGGCGCCACGGTCGAATTGCTATTTAAGCGACCATGATCACTTTCCACGTTTTTAGAAATATTCCTTTTCAGTATTTTGAGGAAGCTAAACTTATCCAATGGCTTAATGCCTGTGCACAAGATTTGAATAGCATTATCGCACAACTTAATTATCAGTTTTGTAATGAGCAGACCATGTTAGATTATAACCGTCAATACCTCAATCACGATTTTCATACGGATATTCTGACCTTTCCTTTATCGCATAAAACAAATCCTATCGCAGGAGATATATTAATAAATATAGATCGGATGCAAGAAAACGCATCACAATTTAATCAGCCCGTCGACCGTGAATTACTCCGATTAATGGCGCATGGATTACTTCATCTTCATGGATACGACGATCAGGATCAATCAGACAAAATAAAAATGACTGCTGTAGAAGATCGATGCATCAATTTGATGTTAAATTTAAAGTAAAAATGGGACACAATTCGCGTCCCATTTTTATTTATAACTGTTAGTTTTTATCCCTGAAGTTCTTTTGGGATGTTATAATAAAATCGCTCGTGTACGATTTTACCATCCTTCCATTTCTGTACAGCAACTTCTTCCATCTTAGCGCGGTGTCCACTTTGAAATGTGGCATCAAACCATGACTCGATCGATGTTTCACCCGTGGACTCATTCCACATCGCACTACCGTTACCACCTCCGTGCATTTCTTGTATTGAATTTTGCCATCCTTGGATAGCTGCGCGTTGTGCTTCTTTACCATTGCGGACTTCGCCAGAAGCCTCGACCACTTCGACGTTGTCAGCATAGTAGTCATCAAAAGCCTCCATCATCTGTCCTTGAGCCATACGATTATATAAATCATTTAGTCTTTCCAAATTTGTCATAATATTTTAATTTTTAGTGAAGAATTAATACGAACACCAAAATACAATTTTAAAATGACCTTTGCATGACATGTTCTACCGATTCAATGAAAAAAGTCTAAGCGGGGTAATTCCTATTTTGATGTGCCATTTTTGTTTCCGTTGATAGAACTACATGGAAATATAATACTGGAGCACCTATAAGGAATTCCCAGCTTTTGGCTTTTAGCCATTAGCTATTAGCCCAAACACCTGTCAACCTATTTCTTGAGGGCACATTCAAGCTAATAGCTAAGTGCTCCCGATAGCTATCGGAACAACTAATTTCTCATTCGCTCTAAGCTGAGATTTAGAATATAATATTGAGTCAACTTAGTAAAGAGCCAATTTCATGAAAGAGCCAATTTTGGTTTGTCGACTTAACGGAGATGACTCATCAAGGAAGCCAATTTAGAGATGGATAAAAACAACAAAATGAAATGCACATGTTCTACCAATACAATGAAAAAAGTCTAAGCGAACGATTTTCACTTAGACCAGCATGAAAACAGAATAGTTTTTTATTCGGTTTACATGCCGAGAATATACCATCAGAAAGTGATTTAAGCGTATTTAAAATCCCAAATCGCTTTCTGACTGGTATAGACTTCTGAAAGTGAAAGAACTACATGAAAACAATTTATTTTCTCAACTGAAACTATATGCCCAACTGAGAAAAGATTGTACTTTTCTTTCTTCTTGAAACCGGAATTTTATTTCCGTTAGAAAGTTCGACGAAACTATCACTGCTAATTCGACGAATTTCTCGAATGGACACCACATGTGATTTGTGCACACGGATGAATAGATTCGCCGGCAGCTCATTCTCTATATGTTTCAATGATTTACTCGATAATATGACTTTCCCATTGGTCAACACAATATTGGTGTAATTACTTTCAGCTTCACACCGCACGATTTCATGAAATGGAATTATTTCATATCCCGATTGATCTTTGATGATCAAAGCCGATTTTGTCAAAAGTTTCCGCTTCCCATCTTTTTGGATTGGGACCAGCTTGGTTGCACGTGTATTGACATTACTTAGATTAGCTACTTTTCTCATGGCGACTTTTTAAACTTATTTTACTTCCTTCATACATTAACAAGTTGCATCTTAGCGAGAAAACGTTGCCTTGAATTAGAATTTTTTTTAAAAAATTTGACAAATAGCTGCGAACTAGAAATGGGCGGATACATATTTTAACACAGTGCAACAGAGATTTTTCAAGTAATCCCTACTCCTTCTCAATCGCCTTTCGCAGGTTTTGAAACTGATCTTCAGGAAGTTTGTCAACCCAAATTTTAGCTCGATCACGATCACCTTTTAATAAGTAGCTATATGCTTTCACGGCTATCGCTCGATTATATTTTTGATGATTTTTTGAAAAGTCGGGCACGTACACGAGGGCGCTGTCTGGCTCCAATTCTTTTAGATACATTTCTGCCAGCCAATATTGCCCTAGTTGAGCATTGTCCACGGAGTCAATTAAAATTGTTTTTGCTTTAGATAAATCACCAGCTAAATATGCGCTTGCGGCTTGACCAATCATATCTCTTTCGCTCGTACGAGAGACGGGCCAGATAGGTTCTTGATAAGCATCATTAAATGCCATTTCTATAGACTCCTCAGTATCGACATCGGAGTTGACAGGGTTAAAATAATAATAGGTTAAAAATGCACCGATCAAAAGTGCGGCAAACAAATAAAACATAGGGTGTGATTCGCCATTGCCAAACTTAGTATTTCTTGGGTTGGGTGCTACTCGTGTTATTTCATCGAGCAGCTGGGCTTCCATCAAACCATCAGAGATATGTTTTAATTGATCATAATTATCCACTAAGTGCTTTAATTCTTCGTCAGTCTTGAGTGCTGATTCGAATTGTTGCCGGATATCTTCAGGAAGTGTTCCCGCCATATAGTCGTCTATGTAATCATACATATTCATTCGGCGAGTAATTTTTTAGTTTCGGGATGCTTATCCAGATATTTTAATAAATCTTGTAAGCAATTCATCTTTTTTCGTCTAACAACGACATCACTACTATAATTTAATAATGATGCAATTTCTGCCATTTTATAGCCAGCCGACCAATACAATAAGACTGCGCGGCAATTTTTACCCAACGTATTGAGAACTTTAACCAAAATATTCTTTTTATCTTTTTGCATGATTACTAAATCGATCGTGCTCTCTTCAGGCATCTCATGTTGGTCCGTCAATTCTGACGTGTGTATTTTTTGCTTCCGAAGATTTTGCAGATATACATTACGTGCTATGCCAAACAAATAACTATGCACATTAGATGAAATGGTAAATGACTTATCTTTCAACACATTTTTCATCATTTGAACAACCGAAAAATTAAACACATCGCTAAAGTCTTCTTCCGATCCACCTAAATTGCCGATCACTTTGCGAATGCCGTTTTGCAGTTTTTCATCGACATAAAATGTCCGGGCCACGCGTTCGCGACCTTTAGCACCTGATCTTATTTTTTTCAACATTTCATCTAATTCCATTAGAACATTCCATTATATGTTGCAAATAGGGGTTAAAATGTACACGAATATTACATTTTTTTTAAAAATAGAGGTAGTCAAAGCATAGGTGATTTTGACAATCGTCAGTCGTCATTTACAAAAACATGCCTCCGATCAAATACATGATGGCCGCGGCAATACCGGCGAATAGCGCGTATGGCAGTTGGGTGCGAACGTGATCAATGTGATCAGTTGCCGAGGCCATCGAAGCCACGATGGTCGTATCGCTAATCGGAGAACAATGGTCGCCAAAAATACCACCGCCCAAAGCGGCTGCTATCGTCATCAGCATCGGTGCATCCATCTCTCGCGCCATAGGTATAGCAATGGTCAACATAATCGCGAACGTCCCCCAAGATGTTCCCGTCGAAAATGCAATAAAACAACTCACAAGGAATACGACAAACGGCACGAGATTGGGACTCAACCAGGTACTCGCCACATCCGCCACATACAACCCTGTCTCTAACTCCTTACAAATAGCGACTATCGCAAATGCGAACATCATCAAGAGTGCCAATGGCATTAATCCCGCTATACCTTTCATGGTCAGATCCATGATGTCTTTTAATTTGAATAGTCCTTGTACGCGATAAAATATGGCGGCAACCGACAAAGCTGAGATGACGGCTATCAATACAGATGTCGATCCAGAGCCTTTTCCTATCGCATAGAAAAATTGTCCGAAAACCCCGGCCTCAGGCCTATCAGCAATTGCCACATCCCATCCTGTGTATGTGAGCATCACTGGCATCATCAACACCATAGTTGCCAAAGGCAATATCATATTGATAGATTTAGGAGTAAGCCCAGGCTTCATTTTCAGCTCTGTTAGCTCTGAACTGACCATCGGTTGTGCGTTGTCAGAAAGATATTTTCCGGTTTCTCGTACACGCCGCTCGGCTTTCTTCATCGGACCAAAATCCTTTCCAGAAAATACAACCCAAAGCGCTAATCCCAGTGCAAAAAATGGATAAAAATTATATGGAATTGTTTTGACCAATGTCGCAAATGGATCGCTAAATCCTTCGGTTAATAATAGTCCCATGATGAAAGCACCCCAAGCATTGAAGGGAATCAATATACATGACGGAGCCGAAGATGAATCTGCTAAATATGCGAGTTTTTCGCGGGATATCTTGTTTTTATCAAATAACGGACGATATAATGAACCAACCGTCAAGACAGAAATAGAAGATTCGACAAATATTAATAAACCTGTCAACCAAGTAAAAAACATGATGGTGCGACGATTCTTTTCGGGTGAGTGATGATCCATAGATTCTAACTTACGCTGGACCAGATTCACAAATCCCTTAACACCGCCGGATCGCTGAATAAATGTAATTAACGCACCAACCAATGCACCGAACATAATAGTGCGTGTATTTCCTGAGTCTTTAAATACATCAACCAGTGACTGAATCGAAGCCATCGTCCCATCCAACAAATTCCAATCCATCACGATCATCCAGCCGAGCCAAATCCCAGCCATGAGCGATAGATAAACTTGCTTGGTCTTGATCGCCAAAGCGATAGCCAATAGAGGTGGGAGTATGGACAGTATTCCATATTCAGTCATAAGACCAAGCTACGGAAAAAATTTATTGTGACACTGTATGTACAAGGTAATTTGATAGTCCATGGACGATCCTTACTGTGGTTAGTTATTAAAACTTAAATCGTACAAAGAGCCGACCAAAGTTTTTAGAGTCTTTGTCCAGCCGATGGTATTTTGCCTTAATATGTTTTTGATTCAAAAAACGAATCACCTTTTTCTTCAATTGACCGCTTCCTTTTCCAGGTATTATTTCTACGAGCTTTATACGTCGCTCTATCGCTTCTTCAATGATGTTGTTCAACTCCTGATCAATCTTGTACCCCTTATTATAAATATCGTGTAAGTCGAGCGTAAGCTTTGCCATGGTGATGAATTTGTAAGCAAGATTGCAAAATATAATTTAAATAATTAAGGTGCCTGTGAGTTAGGTTGCGAAGCAAGTCAAACCGCTGAGTTTGTTTTGAAAGAAAAAATATAGGCAACTCAAAACCTAACCTTCCGTTGTTTGGTGTCTCGCAAACAACACTGTGAGTATTTCGTATGAAATTTAATTAGGAATAATAGTGATTGAAATTTTAAATCTTGCTCAAGATTCCTTAATTAATTTTGCAAAATCCAGCTCAGAGGTCTACTCACATGCGTCGAGCAGCTCTCAGGTCTGGTTTTTACTTTCATAATAACGCAAGTTTGAAATTCCATTCATTTACGATAGCTTTGCCAATAGAGATGAAACACTTTTTAACACGGTACTTCCCATTGTTTCCGATAATTGGCATGGTCATTTATGTCATTGTTTTTTCCATAGCAGCACTCGACTACCCCGGCGGCTCTTACAATTTGCCACAGTACGATGGCCATAGTTACTTTCATAATTTTCTATGCGATACGATGCTTCCGTTAACACCTGGTGGGGAACTCAACTTAGCACGTCCGCTCGCGATTATGGCCCACCTCATATTGAGTGCGGTGATGATTTCGTTTTTTTATTTCCTTCCCGAAATTTTTGATAGAAAAAATAGAAACACAAAATTGATGCGTGTACTTGGCATGTTGACTATGACTGTGTTTATCTTTATGTACACAGAATATCACGATCTTATTGTAGTGTTGACTGGAATACTTGGCTCATTAGCCCTCATCCCGTTTTTTATCGAATTACGAAAATTCACTCATCGAGGCCTCACTTTTATAGCTATCTTATGTTATCTCATGAGCATTGTCGTGTTCTTCATTTTTGTAACTAAAATCGGCTATTATTATCTGCCAATGTTGCAAAAAATAACTTTTGTCGTTGACGCTTTCTGGGTCATCTGGGTATGTTGGTTTGTCTATCAAAAACGTATTCGACGAGGTCAACCACTTGCCTTGTAGATGAAATTCACTCATCTCTCATTCATGAAAAACTGCTTACTATGAAAAGTAAGCAATCATTCTATATCACTAGAAATAAAACTAGTTGTATGTGCAACTATTTTTCGAAAATGCCGTTCTTTGCTCTATGTCTCTGGATAAACTCACTAATCAACAAGCATTGATGCCAATGATGGGCAAACTCATGAAAGAGCTTCATGCGCACATCACGTCCGAGCTCAAAGCTCATAACATAAACTTGAACAAGGAACAGACAATCGTATTGAAGTACTTGCTAGAAAAAGATGGTCGACCACAAAATGACTTAGCTCTCGTCACGAGTCGAGACAAAACTTCGTTGACACGACTGCTCACAACGATGGAAACGAAAAAATTAATTAAACGGAAACAATCATCTATCGATCGGCGGATCAACCTAGTCTATATCACAAAAAAAGGTCTTGCCGAAATAGAATTAGCAACACCTGTCATGATTAATTTTATCAACAAGGCTATCAACGGAATTGATGAACACCGCATTGAAGAAACCAAATTATTAATTCAAGACATCTACCAAAACTTACAACTCACATATGAAAGATAAATCAGTTTTGATACGAAGTATTATCGGCATACTCTTGGGTGTATTGCTCATATTCGCTTCTGTCACTGTGGCTAAACGGCTTAGTGGAGACAAAGATAAACCCAAACAATTAATTAGTAAACAAATCAATTCGGTATACACTCAAACCGTAGCCAATCAACAAGTTCCTGTAATTATCCAAGAAAAAGGAAGTTTACAGGCACTCAGAAAAGTTGAATTGTATTCTGAAGTGCAAGGAATATTAAATAACGGAAATCGATTATTTAAACCCGGGCAGGCGTATAATAAAGGAAGCGTGATTTTGTCCATTGACGATAGCGAATTTCGCGCAAGTCTTGTGGCTCAAAAATCAGTCTTATACAATCTTATCGCCCAGATCATGCCAGACTTAAAGTTAGATTATCCAGATATTTTTATAAAATGGCAGGATTATCTAAGTAGCTTTGACATACAGCAATCCGTCCCGACACTTCCTGAGTTTTCATCCGATAAAGAAAAGTTTTTCATCAACAGTAAGACTATAGTCACTACGTATTATAATATTAAAAATCTCGAAGAACGCCATCAAAAATATAGAATTTATTCACCTTTTTATGGTGTCATCACCGAAGCATTAGTCAACCCGGGAGCTTTAGTTCGTCCGGGCCAAAAACTCGGTACCATTCTCAGTCCTAGCGCATATGAACTGCCCATATCGATCAACGAATCATACAAATCCTATGTCACAATCGGCAAGGAAGTCAAACTTTACAACCTCGATCGCTCTAAAAGTTGGACAGGAAAAGTTGCTCGAATTAACGCGACACTAAATGCCGAAACTCAAGGCATCGAAGTATTTATTGCAGTACGCGGAAAAGATCTAAAAGAAGGAATGTTTTTGGAAGCCGAAATTGACGGTGAGGCAATCGATAATGCCTACGAAATATCACGCAAATTACTAATCGAAAATAATAAAACTTACGTACTGCGAGATAGCACGCTTCAACTTGTCGATCTCGATATTGCATTTTATAAAAAAAATACGGCCGTTGTAACCAATTTGAAAGATAGTACGATCATATTGAAATATGCAATTCCAGCCGCATATGAAGGCATGGTTGTTGAAGTCGCTGAAGATTCTAATAATTAATTCATGAGGGGCATTATTACATTTTTTATAAAATTTCCAGTTGCGGTCAATATTATGATTGCAGCTTTTGCCGTATTCGGAATATTGGGTGCATGGTCTATGCGATCGAGTTTCTTTCCATTGGTTGATTCAAAGATCATTACGATACAAGCCACATATCCGGGCGCTTCTCCGCAAGAAATTGAAGAAGGAGTCATTCTTAAAATTGAGGACAACTTAAAAGGGCTCATAGGCGTGGATCGCGTCACATCAGTTTCCAATGAAAACTCCGGGCAAATCACCGTTGAAATATTAAAAGGGTTCGATCTCAATGACATATTAGCAGAGGTTAAAAATGCCGTGGACCGTGTTCCTTCATATCCGACGGGTATGGAACCGCTGGTCGTAAGTAAACAAGAAAATGTCCGAGAAACCATCGTATTTGTATTATCGGGTGAAAATATCCCATTAAAGACGCTCAAAGAAATTTCGAAAACCGTCGAAAAAGATATTCGGCGACTAGACGGAATATCTCAAGTAGAAGTCAGTGGTTTTCCACTCGAAGAAATTGAGATTGCCGTCCGTGAACTGGATTTACTCGCGTACAATATTAGTATCGAAGAAGTAGCAGCAGCCGTAGCACAAGAAAATATTTTACTCACGGGAGGTAATATCAAAACGGATTCCGAAGAGTATCTCATCCGTGCCAATAATCGATCTTATTACGCAGATGAACTTGACTATGTCGTTGTTAAGACTTCTATAGACGGAAATTCAATATTTCTCAAGGACGTCGCAACCATCCGCGATCGATTTCAAGACTCACCAAACTCGAGTTTTTTTAATGGTAATCTCTCCGTCACGATGACGGTGCGTAATACCAATATTGAAGATTTAATTACTTCAGCTGATCAAGTAAAGGCTTATATAGAGGAATTTAATGGCATACATAATAATTTGCAATTAAATGTTGTGAGTGACAGTAGTATTACGCTTACTCAACGAACTCAATTATTGGCGGAAAATGCGGGAATAGGCATTTGTCTCGTATTGTTCTTTTTATCTTTTTTCTTAAATACAAGATTGGCATTTTGGGTCGCATTTGGTCTTCCCATTTCGTTTCTAGGAATGTTCATTTTTGCCGGGCAAGTTGGAGTGACAATTAACGTCCTTTCTCTCTTTGGAATGATCATCGTCATAGGAATTTTGGTGGATGACGGCATTGTCATCGCGGAGAATATCTACCATCACTTTGAAATGGGGAAAACCCGCATTCAAGCTGCAATCGATGGGACTATGGAAGTAATTCCGCCAATTATTTCTGCCATTCTGACCACCATCTTGGCATTTTCGACATTCTTTTTTCTGGATGGACGGGTCGGAGACTTTTTCAGTGAAGTGTCCGTCATTGTCTTTCTGACTTTGTCCATATCACTTATCGAAGCATTGATCATATTGCCTGCACACGTGGCACATTCGGCTGCGCTCACGCGCGAGGAGGATAGAAAGCCGAATAAAAATGTATTTAGTCGTCTGTTTTCTAAATTACGCGTGCTCAATCAAGTTGGAGATCGCATTATGAATTTTCTTCGTGATCGTTTCTATGCTCCGATTCTTAGATTTTCATTGGCTAATAAATTTCTCATGTTTTCCATTTTTCTGTCAGCCCTTATTCTCACAGGCGGCAGTATCGGTGGCGGAATAATTAATACGACATTTTTTCCAAATATTGCTTCGGATCGGGTACAAATTGAATTAAAAATGCAGCAAGGTACCAATGAGCGAATCACCGACTCCTTGGCCACGATAATTGAAAATGCAGCATGGGAAATCAACTCAGAGTTTTCAGAAAGGCAAAAAGATACATTTCAAGTTGTCGAAAACGTCATTAAAAAAATCGGACCTGGATCTTCTATTGCATCGATAACGGTCAACTTATTGCCTGGCGAATTACGAGATTTTCCATCATTTGAAATATCGAATGCGATTCAAGAGCGTGTTGGTGAATTATCCGGCGTTGAAAGTTTGACTTATGGATCTGGTGGCAATTTTGGTGGAAGTCCAGTGGCTGTATCTTTGTTGGGTAGCAATATCGCAGAACTAAAAGGTGCAAAAACAGCACTCAAGGCAGAACTAAAGAAAATACAGCAACTCAAAGATGTCACTGACAATGATCCTGCCGGTATAAAAGAGGTTAAAATCGACTTAAAAGAAAACGCTTTTTTACTTGGACTTAGCACCCGAGAAGTCATGAATCAAGTGCGAAACGGATTTTTTGGGTTTCAAGTCCAACGGTTTCAACGTGGCGAAGATGAAATTAAAGTATGGGTCCGATATGCTGAAACTGGTCGCAGTGCGATCAAACAATTAGATGATTTAAAAATTCGCACGCCTTTGGGGTCAAGAGTTTCTCTACGTGAAATTGCTTCATACAAAATAGAGCGTGGTGACGTTGCCATCAATCACCTCGAAGGCCAGCGTGAAATAAAAGTATTAGCCGATCTTAAAAACCCAAGTGAGAGTGCCACTGACATTCTAGAGGATATCCAGACGCGAATTGTGCCAGCCATATTGGCAAAATACCCAACAGTATCTCCACTCTATGAAGGGCAAAATCGAGAAGCCGGCAAATTTTTAAGCTCAGCAAAATTAGCCTTTCCGATTATTTTAATATTGATTTATATTGTTATTGCTTTTGTGTTTCGCTCCTATTCTCAACCGCTCCTTCTTATATTGTTGGTGCCATTTAGTCTGATAGGTGTGGGTTGGGGTCACTGGATTCATGATTTTCCTATTAATATTTTATCACTGCTCGGAATTATAGCGTTGATAGGCATTATGGTCAATGATGGGTTGGTGTTGATCAGTAAATTCAATATTTACTTAAAGGACGGTTTGTCATTTGACGATGCACTATATAAAGCAAGCACATCTCGTTTCCGTGCCATATTCTTAACCTCGTTGACAACGATTGCTGGTCTCGCACCATTAATTTTTGAACCAAGTCGACAGGCGCAATTTTTAATTCCTATGGCTATTTCGATTGCCTATGGAATTGGAATAGCAACGGCATTGACTCTAATTGTTTTACCAATATTACTAAGCTTTGTTAATATAGTAAAAACAAGTTTTAAATGGCTATTAACCGGTGATAAGATCACACGCGAAGAAGTTGAGCGCGCCATTATTGAAGAAAAATACGATCACGATGAAATTCATTAAAATATCAACCATTCTCATATTATTCTTTTATAGTGTTCAGCTATTTGGACAAGTTAAACTGACTGCTGAAGAAGCTGTGTTGCGCGCTTTGGAAAACAACTTTAATATTCAGCTTGCCGAGAATGCTGCTGACATTGCAGAAAATAATACGAGCAAGTTTAATACTGGTAAATTACCAACCGTCGGTCTCAATGCGGGATACACATATCGATCGGACAATACGACAGCCAATTTTCAGGATGGTCGTACGACTACTTTGTCTTTCGCATCATCTCAAGCGGCAAATGCATCGGTCGGCGCAGGGTACACCATATTTGATGGCTTTTTTAGAAAGTATAATATTGAACAGCTCAAAGAACAGTACGCGCTGTCAACCCTGGAAGTAGAGGCTACTATGGAAAACATTGCAGCTCAGACGTTGTCACAATACTATCAAATTGCTTCGCTCATCGCAAACAAGGCCATCTTAAACGAAGCCATCATCGTCTCAAACCGACGTCTGGAACGCGCGGAGCAAACATTCGAATTTGGGCAAGGAGATCGATTGGCTGTTTTAAATGCGCAAGTCGATCTAAACAATGACAGTCTGGCTTTATTGAATCTCAGTATTCAAATAGATAATGCCAAGCGATTATTAAATAATCTAATGGTCGATCAAAATGAAATAAATTATGAGGTCGACTCAACTGTCGAATTTATTTCAGGTTTATCAAGCGAATCTTTAAAAACAAATATGCTCGATGAAAATATAGCATTAAGTCAAATCGACAAGCGGATTGATATCGGTCGTATATCAATTGATTTAGCAAATGCCCGTAAACTTCCAACACTGGATGCCAATCTTTCATATGGATACAATTACAATAAAAATAATCCGGCTTCATTTTTATCGAGTATCAACACGAATGGTTTGACGGCCGGTGTAACGCTAAGCTGGAATATATTCGATGGTGGCCAAACCCGACACGCACTTGAAGAAAACAGACTTAACAACATTGGTCTTGGTCTACAAAAAGAGCAAATAATCGAAGACTTGGAGCTGCAATTTGAAACTGCATGGGCCAATTACCGTGATAGAATATTTATTTATGAAAGTCAAAAAAAGAATGTCGTCATTAGCCGTTCTAATTTTGAACGTACAAATGAAAAATTCAAGATTGGGCAAATCAGTTCGGTCGATTACCGGCAAGCACAGTTGAATGTATTAAACGATGAAGTGGCGCTCAATTCAGCAAAGTTTCAGGTCAAGTTGGCGGAGGTAGAATTGTTGCTACTGAGCGGAAGGATTTTTTAGTTTAATGATGTAGTTCATTCACCACTGGTAACTCTTACTCAACCTTTTTCAAAACGAATTTTGTGACATACCTCCCAAACCATTCCGGTTTTGTGCCATCAGGTTAGATAGCTATGGAGGAGAGGTATTGCTTAGCCCAGTTTTGAAACAATAAATATTTATGGACATTTTAAAGGTAAAAATCATTTTTAATCGGGCTTACCAATCCCTAGAACTAATAAGCCTTTACGACCCGCCATGATATACCATCGCAATTAAATTATCTTACCGCAGACTAAAGTCAGCATTCCCTTGCATCTTGAAATTTGGAATTATCTAATATTTCATCTTCAATGGTTTTACGTTCTAATAACTTTTACCAGATAGTGTTCGTGAATAAAAAAAGCCTGCTAAAATGAATTAACAGGCTTTTTAATATTTCTCTAATATTTATTAATTCACAAGCAACTTCTCCACGACGCGGCCTTTTGCTGTCAGGATTTCAACAAAGTAAAGACCCGTTGATAAGTCCGTAGTATTAATTTCCAAAGTGAGATCGCCTGATTGTGAAATATTATTTACAATTCTTCCGGATGCATCGATAATTCTGACATATTCGACACTACCCAAGTCTGTGGCTAAGTCTATAAATAAATTTGTTGTCGTTGGATTTGGGTATATTGAAATAAATTCATTTAAAGCATTATTATTTCTAACACCACTATTATTGGCGCTAAATATGACTTCTAAATCATCGATGTGAGAATAGTCACCTTCGCCACCGTTTGCAAAATCATCTGTACGACTGAAATAATGCTTTCCTTGAAAACAAAGATTAAATGACGAACCGCCAAGTTGTGATAAATCAACCCGTTGGCGAACGAAAGTATCTACAATGATTGAGTCAGGATGAAACTGTTTACTCACCGGAATTTCATCGGCCAATAACCTCAATGCTATCGCTAATTCTGGTCGCTCTATTGGCGATGTCGTTAGCAATTCATATGCACCGGCATACCCTTGACGTAAATCAAATTCAACAGCAACACTGTCATAATCTGACGCATCGATACACATGCAAAGTCGTGATTCGTAATCAAAATTCTTGGTGAAATTTTCTTCTTCCGTAGTTGGCGGATCGATCCCGCTTCGTTGCACTTGTAGACCAGTAAATATAAATCCTCGAAAACCTGTGGAGGCTGCTATTCTTGAAGTTGTCGCTTCTGCATGCTCACCTACAGTCGTAAAATATGGCGGAACAGGAGGTCGAGTAAACCAATTAAATCCAATAAGTTCTGTTGTATCAAGAGTTTTTACACTAGTCAACGTAAAGTCAGATAACTCATCATTATTATCATTTTCATCGCCCGGAATATCTATGAAAAAATCAAAATCATAAAAAGCCGGGTTGCTCAAATCTACAAACATGTCGAACGTATGTGTCAATTGATCACCTGAAACAAAATCTTCAGTCAATGTAATCGTATCGTATGTGATCTCACCATTCAGGCTATAACCAACAGGTATTCTTGTGCCAGCCATCAGTGTATCCGCGCAACCTGAGCGTCTAAATAAAACTTCCAGCGAGACAGACTCATTAGAAGAATATGAACAACTTGACTGCTCAATCTCCGGAGCAAGTACTTCATAATCCAGTAAAGTCATCGCCGGACCTACCCCTACTGCATACCACGCTTCTATCGTCTGCAACACTTCTTCGGAACAAGGACCATATAGATCTTCGGCACTTAGAATAGCACCATATCGAGCATCCTCGTAAGTTGATGAATTTGTCAAGTAAGTCGTTAAGTTTCTAAATGCAATGGCTTCGGCTTTTTTCATACCAATACCTGTAACTTCATATGCATCTCCGTTGTCATTGTTGCCAGATCCTCCCATGGACAATAAGTAATACCAAAAATTTTGTACGCCGCTGTTTGTGTGTACACCGCCGTTGTCACTATCATCGGTATGCCAATTATCACCTAGATATGTATCTGGATCACCGAATGCACCCGGATCTTTTATCGATCTAAATTGAAAATCAAGACGCCCCATAAACCAATCGGCGGAGTCAGGTGTCGCGGCCCATTCTACGGCAACACCAAATATGTCACTGAATGACTCGTTCAATGCACCCGATTCATTTCGATATACAAGACCAGAGGATGTACCTGTCACGCCATGGGTTAGTTCATGCGATACAATATCGAGCGATGTGAGCGGATCGCCGCTACCGTCACCGAACTCTGCCCACATGCCCGTCCATCTTGCGTTAAACCAGTTTCGGCGCACATGTACGAAGCTGATGACTGGCGAGGTATCCCCATCAAAACTGATGCGTCCATGCTCATCCGCAAAATAGTCGTATGTCTTTTGCATACCCCAGTGGACATCGGTTGCCGCATCATCTGCCGCTTCATTATGCCCTTCCCAATAGTTGTCACTGTCTATAAAATCAACAGCACTATCCGGTACGAAGTCTGCATCTTTTGTCTGCATATTATACGTTTCTACCGTTGCAGCTCTTGAGTCGTCGTAAAGTCGGAATGAATCCGGTGCTAAAGAATCGACTTGAAACGTCTGCAATCCGTGATAACGTGTCTCAGCTAGGCCATCAACCGTCACGTCTTGACATTGGTCGAGTGTATATAAAATGTGGCCGTCTTTTGCATCGACAAATATCGTCTGGTGTCCTTTTGGGCCTAATGGATAGATGTCCATCTTCCAGGCCAAACGGTACCTTGAGCCATCTTGGCTATAATCCTTGTCAGCATAGACGAGTTCAGGACTTGGATAGAATGTTGCCTGCTCATCACGCTTGATATGCTTGATTAAATGTTCTTTTTGCTCACTTTCCCAATAGTATCCGTCAGCATCAACGTAAAGCAATGCGGATTCGATAGCAGTTTCAGAGCTAATCAGGGCTTCAGTTGGAGCCTTAATGTCACGCACAAGTTTGCCATTGGATCGGCTGATTTTTCCATCGAGCACGTGAACCAAGTACTGAGCTCCCTCAACCGGTATGCCTTTGTTGGTTTGATTGTATCGAAAGTGTGAAAAACCCAGGTTGTCCTTTTCTACCTTGGTTTGACTAAAATCATCTTCAGCCGATAAGCCAAGATCAGATTTGTAGGTTGTTAGGTAGGCCTGAGGTGTTTGATTCACATCAGCCTCTATGTACATCCAGTCACCACCGGCTTTAATCTCACCGAGATCGGCAAGCGATTGTTGGGCATTGACAGACGACATCATCATTGCGAAGAGCGAAAAAAGTAAAATTCGTTGCATATCATGTTTATATTAAGGCTGCGAAAGATAATGGAAAATGCTTATGATTGGTTGGTACTGAGTGTATCAATGCAAATAAAACGCAAAATGTTTAGCTAAGCAGCGTCTTATATTGGGTTGTATTGCACAGAGTCTCCTATCTAAAGCTAAATATACACGAAGCGACATCAAAACTTAATTGTATTTCAATGAATAATGTCAGCTTTAATTTTATCATTCCAAGAGTAAATAATATTCAAATGAGGCTCTTGCTCACCGAAAATAGGTTGGGTATTCGAATTGAACTCATAAATCTTATGATTCCCATCTCGTTCGTCTAGAGCTATGACCGAGCCAATTTTATTAATACGGTTATAAGTGGATATGAATATGCGGTCTTCAAACGTATTAACATCCCAAACTCTTCCATCAAACTCAAAGCGTCTGTCATCATTTTCAAAATCAAATACTTTAATATACAATTGATTTGATCCGTAAATAAAATGATAGTTTTTATTTCTAATTCGTGCATAATTAAATTTGGCGTTAAGGGCGGTCATTTTATCAATTGAAAGCTCATTAATCATATGACCATTTGCTGAATTTAGAAAAACTGCTTTAGAGTCAAAGTGTTGGACATCATTTTTCATTAATGATAAACAAAGAGTTTCATCGTCATCGATTAAATGCAAATCTGCTTTTATTAAATAGCTCTGGAACTGCTTATTCCATTTCACTTGCATTGAGCTGTCTCTGCATTCTACAACGATTGTCTTTGTTTCATTTTCTTCTAAATAATAGGCAAGAATATATCCATAAGTCGTTTCAATAATGTCAAGTATTTTCATATTAGGTAAGATAATTGAGGCATCAAATTTATCAAAATACCTTAATCCTTTCGACCGAGGCAAAAAGATAGCTCGTTGTCCACTATTGGCTATATACCACTTCCCCCTTAAATTATCTTTAGACTCCAATTGGAATTCTATCATTTCTTTTGTCGCATGATCATAAACCTTATACCGAAATATTTCGTCTGTTTGGGGTTCGACTACTCCAAAGTATTTGTCATTTTCAGAAAACCCTTTCAAATATCCATTATTAGAAATATTTAATCCATCAATGTCAATATTATTTTGACCAGTTTCCTTAGCAAATTTAATTAGATCGGATAATGAAATATTTTCGATACTTATTTCTCGAATTGCTGTATCTTGATTATACAAAAGCGTCTCATCATTCGATGCATTAGAAATTCGAATAGTTGGAGTTGTATCTATGCTCGATTTCGCTTGCATGACCACAGCCTGATCTGCTTGTCCTTTCGGACTTTCTCGTTTACACGAGGTGTATAAAAACATAATACAAACACATCCTAATGAAAACCAATTCAGCGTAGCAGTGGATAACAGCGGACGAAATAAACAGGACTCTTTATGCATAAAAGTACTTTCTTGGCGAAAATAGGAACTCCAGGTATATAACTATGAAATCAAAGACTCAGTATCAGCTGAAAAGCGTCTAAAGTTGCCAACCCTCAAAAAACAAAGAGTCTTACAGACACATTGCTTTTTCTGCAAACCACATCTATTCCTACCCACCAACTTGCAGTTTAATAAATTCCAATATTTACCAGTAATTCGCTCTGCTGGCGTATTTTTGATTCCCAATATTCGCCAATTATTGGTACCTTTGGTATAAAATGGATTGGAATGCCAAAAGTATTCGAACATAGATTAATTGAGGAATTTAAGGATAGAGACTTGTTCTCAAGGGATGAGCTATATGACTTCTTCAGATACTTCGAGCCAAACTTAAAGGAAGGAACGTTTGGATCGAGGATCTATGAACTCAAGAAAAAAAACATCATTAGGAATGTAAAAAGAGCCTGGTATGCAATAAGTAATAAACCTAAATATAAACCAGAAATTTCCACTGAGATAATAGAAATAAATCGGGCAATATCAGATCATTTTCAAGATTTGAAGTATTGCTTGTGGGAAACTTCGTGGCTGAACGAATTCCTCCAGCATCAGTCAAGCAAACATATAATCATAATTGAAATTGAAAAGGGATATGAAGAAAATCTCTATTTCCATCTCAAGGATAATTTTAGGCACGAATTATATCTAAATCCTCATGAAAAAGAGATCGATTTGTATATAACGGAAAGCAGAAAACCTGTAGTGATTAAAAAACTGATTACCAGATCACCATTAACCAATCAATCGATTAATAAAAACAAGGTAGTAAATCCGCAACTTGAAAAAATACTAGTGGATTTGTTTTCTGATGAAAAGCTCTTCTACTTCTATCAAAGGTCAGAAATGGTGCATTTATTTGAGAATGCCATAAAGAGATATTCAATCAATTATACTCGCTTATTTAGCTACGCAAAAAGAAGAGACAGATACGAAGAATTGAAATCATTCCTAAACAATAATTTGAAACACCTTATAATGGATATAATAGAATGATAAAGAAACATTGCTTCACAAGGGAAAGGTTGGATAGTTTCAAAGAGCAGAGATACCATAGGTCAATTCAAGTTGGAATACTTGAACGGATTATTTATGCTTTACACCTATTGGAAAGATTGAAGAATAAAGGTCTTGACTTTACCTTTAAAGGTAGAACAAGTTTAATATTACTACTCGAGGAATAATATAATATTTCTGATTCAATACTTCCAAAATCATTGTACATTTAATCGTCATAAGATGCGAAAGCTAAAATATACATCACAGGAAATTGCTAGGATAAATATCAAAAAATTTAAAATTTGCACACTAAAATGAAATCATATTGCGACGACCTTCTCTTAGAATTTGATCGTATTCCCTCTCAAAGAAAAGTAGTCCTAAGACAGTTGTCGAAGTATATCAGCGATAAAATAAACCAAAATAAAACTGCGCAAATTGTCGTCATCTGTACACACAACTCAAGGCGAAGTCACCTCGGGCAATTATGGCTAGCAGTAGGGCAAGAATATTTTAATTTACCAAAAATTAAAACTTATTCCGCAGGCACAGAGGCGACTAGTTTCAATCCCCGAATGGTGGCCGCATTGCAACGCACAGGATTTTTCATCGAAAAAGAAGAACTTAAAACCGATAACCCAAATTATAAAATTCAATGGAATGAAGACACGGTTCCTTACACGGCGTTTTCAAAAACATTAGATCATCCCAAAAATCCCAAAAATAATTTTGCTGCGGTGATGGTTTGCAGTGAAGCCGATGAGGGATGTCCTATTGTGCCAGGTTGTGATTTTAGATTATCACTACCATATGATGATCCAAAAGCCTTTGACGGTACCAACCAAGAAGAAGAAAAATATGATGAAAAAGTCCGGGAAATTGGACGCGAAATGCTTTTTGTTTTACATGAAATTAAAACGGTTTGAAAAAATTTGCCGCCGAACTCATCGGCACATTTGCGTTGGTCTTCTGTGGTACAGGAGCTATAGTCATAAATGATCTCAGCAACGGAGCCGTGACGCAACTGGGAGTCGCTATTACCTTTGGACTCATCGTCACGGCAATGATTTACGCATTTGGAGGTATATCCGGGGCACACATAAATCCGGCCGTTAGTATTGGATTTGCTATAGCAGATAAAAAGAATAAAAAGGCCTTGTTGCCTTACATCCTTGCGCAACTCATTGGCGCACTAATCGCTTCGGCGACGATTAAAATATTATTTTCAGAACATGAAGGGTTGGGTGCGACTGTACCTGCTGGTGCGTGGCATCAGACATTTATTTTAGAAATTATACTCACATATATCCTCATGCTCGTGATTCTATTTGTTGGACAAAATAAAGATGTTCGACAATTCACCGGCATCGCTGTTGGCGCTACGGTCGGGCTGGAAGCTTTATTCGCGGGGCCCATCACCGGAGCATCAATGAACCCGGCACGATCGATTGCACCAGCACTTTTTTCCGGAGATATAAATGTTTTATGGATTTACATATTAGCTCCCATTATAGGAGCTGTATTGGCAAGTATCACATGGAATTTGATGAAAAGCAATGCCGATTGAATGAGTCAACATTGATGTCGAAGCCTGCTTACAATTGCTTAAGTGACTTCACCAAAAACGTCATCCAAAAGGGAAGACCTACCCATGACCATTCTGGAATAAAGATCAGCAATGCCGCTTGAAAAAGCAGGCCTAGCAACAAGTACACCCAATCCATCTTGGAATATGTCACTTCACTATCATGGTCGATTACGTCACGTTTCATTTGATGCGTTTTAGCGTTTGAGTCGCAAATTTAATGAATCTTTGCTCATCAATCTTGCAAACAAAATCGACCATACAAGACAATCCTAGCGCATCTGATCTGATCTCGATTATCATGCCTGTAAAAAACACGGAGACATTTCTGGAGACTTGTCTCGACTCGATCATTTCGCAAACATTTAGTGATTGGGAATTAGTGGCAATCGACGATCATTCAACTGATAGAAGTGGGGATATTCTACAGCGATACAGTCGACAAGATATACGTATCAAGGTGCAACCGAGTAATGGTCATGGCATCATCGAGGCGCTGCGGCTTGGATATGAGTTGTGTATTGGTGCCTATGTGACTCGTATGGATTCTGACGACATTATGCAGCCAAAAAAACTCGAAAACATGATTGCAGCCCTGCATAAATGCGGAAACGGTCACGTGGCTGTAGGCGCGGTCGAATATTTTTCAGAGGGCACTTTAGGTGACGGTTATCGATCCTATGCCCAATGGCTCAATGAATTGACTGCTAAAAACAATAACTTTTCAGATATATATCGAGAATGTGTGATCCCATCACCGTGTTGGATGATGTCGCGTGAAGATTTTGAAACGTGTGGTGGATTTTCGCCTGACCGATACCCTGAAGACTACGATCTATGTTTTCGCATGTATCAAGCCGATATGAAAGTAGCTGGCATATCTGATGTGCTACATTTATGGCGAGACTACGATACGCGAACATCTCGCACCGATGCGCACTATGCTGACAATCGATTTCTGGATTTAAAAATTCATTACTTTTTATCTATAGATTTGGATACCAGTCGACCGCTGATTTTATGGGGTGCTGGAAAAAAAGCCAAATATATTGCCCAGGCGCTTATTCAAAATAACATTGTCTTTCATTGGATCTCGAATAATGATAAAAAAATCGGCCATAACATTTATGGAAAGATTATCGAAAGTCCATATTTCATCGAAGAAGCGGAACAGGCTCAAATCATTATTACGGTAGCAAATAAAATCGAACAAAAGGCATTAATTAATAATATACACCAAACTGTTGCATCACATTCCATTTATCGGTTTTGCTAATTTTATTATTCTTCCTGCTTTGGTTCATTTACATTTTTCATCCATACGTCCCGTTGCGGGTATGGTATCGTGATACCGTTCTTATCAAACTTCTTGAATATACGTTTGCGGATATCGCTCTTGAGCTTTTCGATTAAAATAAACTCCAGTGAATAAAAATAAAGTTTGAAATCTACTGAAGAATCGCCGTAGTCGACAAGCTGTACGGACGGCGGTGGTGTCTTTCGAATGGAATGTTGTTCTGCGGCACATTCCAGCAAGAGTTTTTCGACCTCGTCAATATCGGAATCATATGAAACGCCGATAGACACATTGAATCGTGCAGGTCTTTTGTTGTGACTCCAATTCGTCACGCTATTACTTACCAGAATCGAGTTAGGGATGATAATTTTTACATCATCTCTTGTCACCACTTCGGTCGTCCGCATACCGATCCGTTCTACATGACCGAAAAGACCATTTACATCCAAGTCATCGCCGACACTAACCCCTCCTTCAAATAATAATATGATCCCTGAAATAAAATCATTAAACGTTTGCTGCAGACCAAATCCAATACCTACTAACAATGCTCCAGAACCAAACATCACTGCGGAAATACCGACGCCAAAGGCTTTTAAGATAATAAAGAAAGCCAACAAATAAATGAGGTATTTCAATATTTGGATAAAGGCAACTTGTCTGCCAATATCCACTTGTCGTGTATCAAAGAATTTGTTTAGAACTTTTCGAATAATTGTAACCAACAACCTCGCAACTATAACCGCCGCTATGGTGATGAGAATAGAGAAGACAGTGATGCGAACGGAGCCGTAGCTGAAGAATGTGGTATTTAAAAAACTATCCATGTGTATATTTCATCGCGTCAAATGTGCTTCCTCATGCAAAAGTACGAAAACAAGACTAGTAGCCTGATTCTATCAATGCGGTAAGAATCTCGTCATAGATCAAAAAAAGCTCACTCCAACAAAGGAGTGAGCCTTCTAGATTCAAAAACTAAGTCTTAACCTAATCGTTGAAATCTAAACCTCTAAAAGGTTTGAAGATTATTACATCTTCGTAAACTTCATTTCTTTTTTCAAGTCATTGTTTGTCAACAATGCCATGTATACACCTGAAGCATATTTAGAAACATCAATTTGATTTACACGATTTACATCGTCTGTTTCAAAAATTAATTTTCCATTTATATCAAAAATCTCTAAAGTAGAGTCTGAGTATAAGTCATCGTTACCCGTGAATTTTAATTGAACAACTTCAACGGCTGGATTTGGAAATAAATTGATTTCAATAGATTCATCTTCTGTTCCAGTGATTGATGAAAAGTCATCTGATCCCTGCAAATAAACAGAAGAGATTCCAGCAAAATCGTCCATATAAAATGGTACGTCATTTCCTGTGGAATTAGCTAAATCAAATACTAAGAATCGACCACCTCCGTTTGCACGCTCTGCAACATAAATTAATGCATTGTCTTTGTCAAGCGCTAGGTCAACTGGATTACCAAGTAACGTATTGTCACCAGCAATTCTAATTTGCTCAGTAGAAGTAATATTTCCGTCTAAGATCGCAGTAGAGAAATTCTCTACAACAACGATTGCACCATCTGTTGCACTCATTGCATCACCAACGTCAGTCAATGCCATACGGTCATTTTCAGCATCAAAGAAGATACCATGTGTACGGACAAGACCCATAACTGATGCACTTGCCGTAGCAGTAGCTGTCCCAGTCATAGCGAAGAAATCTTCATATACAACGACGTTGCTAGAATTATCTTCAATCGCAAACAGTGTTTCATCTTGCGCATCTATACCCCAAAGGTTTATATCAGAAGCCAGTGTTTTATTTAATGTAATACTGTTAGGAGATATGTCATAAATAACGAACTGATTCACGTCACCATTCGACGCCGCAGCGTCTTGTGCGACTACTAATCTGTCCTTACTTACAGCAATACCTCGACCATTTGAGAAGTCTGAAGTTGACGTTGCTGTCAATATCGGATCGACACCTTGGCTTAGATTAAATAATACATTGCTGTATGCATTTATTACGTTGTCAGATCTATTTAATTGATATAAAACATCTGTTGCTGCATCGTAGTAAATACCATCAGCATCCATACCTGCGGCACCAAATGTGCGCATCATCCAGTTTAAATCTTCGTCCAAACCATACATTGCTACTAAACCAGTCGTATTAGAAGAAGCAAATACACGACCAAGTATATCAGCCATCACGTCTTCTACTGAACCTGATAAGTATACAGCTGAAGCACCTGCGAATGAAGCATTATAGAAGGGAGACACGTTTCCGTCACCATCTGGTGTATTAAATCCTAAGATTCTTCCACCGCCATTAGCACGTTCTGCAATTAAGATTACATCGTTGTCAACATCATAAGCAACATCAACTGGATTTCCTAAGAATGTATTTGTTCCCGCTACACGATTTTGCTCGCTTGCATCAACCATTCCATCAGAACTTGCTGTTGACCAGTCATTGATAACAGTGAATGCACCATCAGCAGGATCCATTGCAGACCCAACATCAGTCAATACCATGATGTCTCCGTCACGCTCATATGTAATACCATGTGTGCGGACCATATCTTCAATTGTCACCAATGATGAAACTGAAATAGGACCAGCTAATTGATCTAAGAAGTCATTGTATACGGCTACACGATCAGAATTATCTTCAATGGCGAATAAGTCGTCACCATCTAGGTGTATACCCCAAAGATTAATGTCAGCATCATACACTTTATCTAAAGTGATTTCAGTCGCACTAATTGAATAGATATAGAATTTATTGGTCATACCGTTAGCTGCATTTGCATCTTGTGCAACAACTAATTTGTCACCAGAAACAGCGATCTCACGACCGTTGATGAAATCAGAAGTTGAGGTAGCAGTTACTGCAGGTGCAACACCATTTTGTAAGCTAGTCTGTACATCGCTGTAAGCAACAATTGTGTTTGCTGAGCGATTCAACTGGTATAATACATCTGCATCATCATCATAATAGATACCATCTGCATCCATACCGGCTGCAGCAAAATCTGTACTTGTGACACTGCGATCGTCATTATAATTAAATACACCTACACGCCCTGAGTTATTAGACGAAGCATAAAAAGTCGCTACGCTAGTCGCATTAGGATCGTTTCCGTTTGCATTTGATTCTGAACAGTTATTTGTTCCTCTAAACGGTTGTGCGAGATAAGGGAAAGATTCAGTAAAGTCTCTATCATTAGCTTCAACACCTGTTGTATATGTCAATACACCTAATAAGTCTTCTGTTACAGGAGATGGTGTAGTCATTGGATCGTAATCATCATACCATAGTCCGATAGCGGCTAGTACCACACCAGAAACGGCTTGCAATTCGATACGAGTTACATCATCTTCAAGACGACGTCCGTTAGGGAAACCATCCATATTAGGAATCATTTCCAAGTCTGGAGTTAAATTAAACGGTTCAACAGTCAAACCGATTGCGGCTGCCTGAATCAGTCCAAGTGAACTGAAGTTTGCATCGTCACGTGGTGTTACAGGCACGGCCATATTCAAGCGGAGCATGTCTCCACCGTTTGGTAAAAAGTTATTCACGAAAGGCTTACCAGCTGCGAGTGGGTCACCATTCTTACCGGTTGCTAGTTGATATGGTCTTACGTTTGGTACACCTGTATGGAATGCAGGCCATAAATCGACTGATCTTGGCTTACCTTCTCCAGGTAATAGTAATGTACCGAAAACAGCGTCATCTAAAGCAGTTCCTTCAACAGCTGCTGATCCTTTCAGTCCAAATAGACCGTCAGCACCATTCGTAAAGTCAAATGCACCTAATGAATTTGTTTGAATACGCAATGGAGCGAATGCAGGCACTGCACCACCAAATTGGTCATCATCCATATAAAGTGCTAACTCAGGATTATAGAAATACTCATCCAAAGTTGTTTCACCAATTTCATCATAAGGCGATAGTCTGTTCCAGAAATCTTTGTCACCGATAGCAATGACTGCTTCGTTTGTTAATGGCATACCTAGACGTGATACCTGTACCCAGTCACCATCGACTGTAGGATCACTGTCTGCACTCAATGTGCGTAAAGCAGGACGACTTGCTGATGCCCACACACCAATCACATAATCAGGATCGAGGATGTTAGCCGGTGTAGCTGCAGATCCAGCTTTTTTCAAAGTAGAGATTGGCACTTGAATAGCAAGAGCACTTACATTATAGCAAGCTAAACCATCGACAGGCTCACCCACTTGACGTGGAGCATCACCTAAGTCAAAGATTCCGCCTAAGTCAACGAAGAAAGGATCATCTGTAGGTCCTGCAAATACAGTCTCACCAGTGGCCGCTTGTGTGATCGCTGAATTGAATAACTCATCATACGAAGCATTCAAACCCACTTCACTTTCGATAGATCGTGGCCCAATGTTATTTGGAGGTACAACACCATCCTCAATAATAACAGCGAAAGTGTTACCACCGTCGATGCTACGCTCAAGTGTATATGTTGCTTTTTGATTTTGAGCTCCTAAACGAATATTGAAGAACGTCTCAGGCGCTTCATTTTCAATATTGAATGTAAATCGGTAAGTAATTTCATCACCAGGAACTGCAGCGTCGTTATCGACGTGAATTTCATAGCGAATGTTCTCACCAAATGTGTAATAGTTTGGTCCACCGTGTGCTACCTGAAGCGGTATATAAGTGGCAATAAGCGTGATCATATCCGGATTGTCCGGGCTACGAAATGCGTACACATCTACATTATCCGCCAAGGGATCATTAGAGATGAGAGGCGCCTCGCGGTGACTTGACGCAAATGACGCGGCAGACACAACTAGCATTAATATGATACTCGCAATTAAATTTTTAATCGTTAAAAGATTTTTCATAATTGTTAGTAATAATTTGGTTAAAAAAATATAATTTAATTTCTGCTGTCAGAAATTCTTGTTTATAGTTTAGATTTTATCTGTACAAGTTCCGGGTGTTTCGAATTTGTGGTAGAAGCAGCCACAATATGTGTGTCTACTTTATCCATTTCGTCTTTCGCTAAATATATTTCAGCTAATATTCGGTTTACATCGATATTTTTAGGACGCTTGCCGTATTCAATTTTAGCGTACTTTAAAGCTTTGTCATAATCTTCGATGACATCATAATAAATATGAGCATATTCTAAATTCATATTATGACCTGATTGAACGTCATCCTCGAGCATTTCGAAAATTTCATCCATTATTTCATCATATTCTTCGGTGCGCTCTTGATCTTTATATATTTTAGCTAAAGACACATAATAACCAACCTCCGGTATAATATTAATTGCTTTGTTGAGCGTTTCCTCCGCCTTTTTAAGATCGCCTTGATCATAGTATAGATCCGCAAGAGCCGCGATAGCAAAAGGATATTCCGGTCGATCAATTAATACAGCTTCATAGACCTTTTCTGCTTTGTCAGGTTCACCATATGTATTATATAAATCTCCGAGTGTCAACATTGTCCAGGCAGTTTCTTCTAATCCCGGATAACCTGATTCTGCTGCCATCGTCATCGCTTCAATGGCGCCTTCGACATCCCCATGAATTTCTCTTAAATAAGATACACGCGAATATGAACGTAAATCAGGTTTAATACTCATCATTTTATCAGCCATGGAAATAGCCGTTTCATAATCACCTAGCTCAACATAAGAATCCACTAGTACACCATAAATTTGTGCATTTCGTGGATTTAATTTTATTGCTTCTCGACCTGTTCTTAGCGCTCGATCAAATTCGTGTAATGATAATTCGACACCAGCCTTTGTGGTCATAGCCATAAATATTATGTCTTGATTTTCTGGTTTGCTATCAATAATTTGATCAGTCATAGCGAGTGCAGCCGGATAATAGTGTCCGTGCTCACCAGTAACACGGGCTTCTCGCACATACAATTGCGCGAGCGTTAATAATGCTTCGTAATCTTTTGGATTTTTCTTAATCGCTTCACGTTGCTTGACGTATTCGTTTTGAACGTGTTCCCACTCTTTTCCGAGTTGAATCTTTTCATTGCGATCCATTAGAGTTGGAATTTCAACTCCATCTTTTTGGTGAGATTCAACAGTCTTAGATTCTTGACAAGAAGTTGGAATAATCAGGCATACGCCTACGAAGAGGATTCCCCATACGAGGAGATTTGTAAATTTTAACATGTTTAGAGGTTTTAAAAAATTTCCACCAGACATCCTTAAAAATATTTTATCGGCTGCCTGACATCTATATATACGCGACTTTTGTTGCAGTCGGTTTTCTTTTGGTGAAAAAAACTGAAGATCTTGAAAGAGGCACGTCGATTTTTAAGTTTTCTAATGAAATGGCGCTTGGGTTGCGTTACATTCATATGGATGAGACATCTGTTAACATTGTTCGTTGTGAACAAGATAATTTTCACGAGCCCATTAATAAGATTACTGAATGCCTGACCCTATATTTCTGACAATCGGCATTTCGATTGATTAGCTAATGGAGAAAGTACCAATCAGGTTCTCGAGATTAGGAGCTTGCGCCCCTTGGAGTTGCTCAATAGTGATTGCATACGTATTAGTATTAGCCTCAAACCTGACAGGTATGATGAGCGATCCGTCATCCGCTCTGAACACATCCATTGGTATCGGAGCCTGATTGCCTTTTAGTGACCACAGTTGATAACTCTGATCTGCAGATATAGGTGGAAGATTTCTAACCTGTATGAAGTTACGTTGATTGACCGGATTGTGGTGGAAGAAAAGATCCGTTTCTGGAAACCTATCTGTAGCTGAAACCGGTACGATCTCGTTATTCGGATTGTTTATTTGATTAAGTACGGCTATTTGATTTTGAGAAGCGTCTAAATCAGCGTTCGCCACTGAAAGTAGTGAATCACAAGCGATTTGGTCCCGTTCTCTGGCCTCACGAAGATCATTCATCTGGCTATTTTGCCACCATAGACCAATTGCAAGAGCTAATGCGGCCACACCAAGCAATCCTGATAGCCAAGATGGACCTGATCCTTTAGCTGGTTTCGGGCCGGAGGAATTAAATCCTAGCTTTTTTAGTAAGTCTGCCTTTACTTGTGGATTAGGCATCACACCATGGACACGAGCATAAGACTCGAACGCTCGAGAAATCTCTTGAACCTCCTCACGCAATGCAGCGCTAGATACCAATGCATCTTCGACCGTCTTGGTATCCGCTGGATCCAATCGTCCAAGAACATAGAGTTCGAGAAGTCCTGATGATTTGATTTCATTTACGTCCATAATAATAATATGATCAGTAATAGACTGATAGCTATGAATCCGTATAACAGATTCTTTTCATTTTTTAAAGTTTCTCGCAGCGTTGAAACTGCACTTCGAAGTCGCGTTTTTACCGTTCCCAATGGAATGTCTAACGCTTCGGCTGTTTCCTTTTGTGTATACCCCATCAGATAAACATGATCTAATACATCTTTGTATTTATCATCTAGATTCTTAGTGATACGATCTACATCTATGCCTGAAGTGGATATTCCGCGATCTTCAATTTTATATACGTATGGAGTCAGTTGTTCGGTTTTTTGATGCCGTTGAAAAGACTTCAATCTACCTTTGTCTATGGCCGCATTTCGGGCGATACGATTCATCCAAGCAAAGAGTCCTGCCTTTTTTTCATCGTATGAATCGATACCATTCCAAATTTTTAGTAGACACTCCTGAAGCACTTCTTCTGCCACCATGCGGTCTCCGACCACATTGACAATCTGTCCCATGAGTGCTGGCGCGTACTGATCGTAAAGAACATTTAACCCACGTTCGTCCTTCGATCGCATCAATGATATAAGCTCTGTAGTATTAATCTGCAAGGAATTTTAGGTTTCAAATTGATAAATCAATCCAAATGAGAAGTTGCACACGTATATAAGACTGACGTGCATGAACTTCATGCTTTGGTTGGTTCGTGGGGTAACAAATATACAACGCGATTTGGATAAAATGTAAATAATTTTGGTTCTTGGGTTTTTAAACATGGTCAGCTAATAAAGTTTAGCTGGCCATTTTGATAGAACATTTTGGAATCTTATATTGTATAAAATTTAATTGATTTTTTGGGGTAATATGTCGGTCAGAACAGTCTGATCGGCATATTTTTTTATGTATATATCTCAAAATCAATGAAATATGAGTTGAGTGGCATTTTCGCATCTTTGCGTTTATGGAAGAATACGAAGAGATCGTCATATCCCAAACGGTCGCCATCTTGATTGATGGCAACAATATTGAAATCGGATTACAGACACTTACGAAAGAATCCAATGCACTTTTGGATTTTGATAATCTTATACCAAAGTTGCTCGATCATCGCGGGTTGAGTCGGTTGATCTACTTCAGAGAAGGCAAAAGCATTTCCGCTAAGCTGGCCGAACGACTTTTAACGCACTATCATGGATCTGTCGTTCCTTGTCATAAAAGTGCGGATATTCCACTCACCATCAACGCCACACAAATCGCGAAGAAAGTCGATACCATTGTGATCATGTCAGGTGATTCGGACTATGTCGAATTAGTGCGTCACCTCAAGGGCGAGGGTGTCAGGGTCGAGATCGCAGCCCTGGAACATGCGACGGCTCAAATATTAATTGACGAAGCCGATCACTTTACGCCGATCACACAGGCGGATTGTTATATCCTCAGACCCAGTCGGGCAAGAAAGCCAGCTAAAAGAAAAAAATAGTTTTATTGCCTTAATTTCGATTTTCAACGATTTTCCTTTATCAGTGCGGCGAACATTCGCCTCTGCCTAATAGTCCAATCATCAGACATTAATATAACTGATGAAAAGAATAATAAAAAACCTTGCTGGTAAAGTTGCAAAAGCTTTTGATAACATTGACGATTTATTCGACTCAGATGATCCGTTGATGATCATGCCGTATCGAGGGTATGCAAATGATGATCGATTTTTTTTAAAAGGTCGAGTGTTGGAAAATGAAGGCATTTTCAATAAAGCTGGTCAAAGTGATTTAAAAAATTTAATCGACAGTTATAAGCGATTTGAGACCGATGAAGTTCCATTTGCTAAAGTACGTTTGTCGGTCCATGGTCAAGTATATACGAGTACAACTGACGACGAAGGATATTTTATATTCGATGAAAAATGGTCTTCTCCAATTGCCTTAACCGAGCATCGGTGGTCGTCTGCCAAATTGGAACTAGTCGATATTAAAAATGAACATGACGCATTAATTACCGCGAAAGGCGAAATATATTATCCGTCAAAAAATGCCGACTATGGAGTCATTTCCGATGTCGATGATACCATTTTACAGACACATGTCACTTCTCTTTTCCGATTAAAAATGTTATATGCCACAATGCTTCAAAGTGGCCATGAACGCTTACCGATGGAAGGCATTATCGATCTCTACAATAAATTCGTGAAAGGCGATAATGGTCTTCGTGAAAATCCCATTTTTTATGTCTCTAGTAGTCCGTGGAACTTATATGATCTGATCACTCAATTTATAGCACTTCAAAAGCTACCAAAAGGCCCAGTAATATTACGCGATTACGGAATCAATCCAAGTGGTAGTTTTAGCGGCCATAAAATTGATTCTATCTCTCATATTATCGAGATGTATCCCGAAATGCCATTTTTGATGCTAGGAGATACGGGTGGAAAAGACACGGACTATTACATCGAATTAGCCAATAAATTCGAAGGACGAATTCCAATTATCTACATGCGTCAAACACGGGATACAAAAAACGCTCGACGTATTGCTGAATTAATTGAGAAAAATTCGAATGTAAATGTCGTACTTGTTCATACAACTCAAGAAATGGAAGATCATGCTCGTGCCAATAAAATAATTGTTTAGGACTATTTATTGGATAACAATGTTTTCAAATAGTGTTCTTCGATTCCGAAAAACTGCATGAGTTCGTTAATTTTCTGCTTAGCTTTCTGCCGTTTTTTATCTGTACTATTCGTTTTTTCGGCAATGATCATCACATTTTTTGGTGTGTGGGCATCTGAAATAAATTCTACTACTTTCACCTTATATCCGTTCGATTCTAGAAGCAGGGCGCGAATCGTATCAGTGACCATTTCTGCCTGGCGCTCTAAGAATATACCGTGATCAATCAACGGTGATAAATTATGGTCTTTCTTTGATTTCTCAAATTCACGACGAATTTGCTTATGACAGCATGGGGCTGTTACGATAAGCGAAGCCTCATACCTGATTCCAAAAGCAATGGCATCGTCTGTAGCCGTGTCACAAGCATGCAAGGCCATCATCACGTCTACGGATGTATTCGGCGGTACAAATGATTGAATTGTACCCGACTTAAAATTAAGATGGTCAAACTTACTTTCGACAGAGACCTGATTGCAAAATTCAACGAGCTCTTTTCGCAACTCTAAACCAGTCACATGCGCAGGTTTTTTTCGGGTTTGCTTTAGATAATCATAAAGGGCAAAAGTCAAATATCCTTTACCAGAACCCATGTCATATACATGTATTTGGTTTTCTTTTGTCATTGTATGAAATGACGGTGCTAGCAACTTTATAAAATGATTTATCTGCTTAAATTTTGCGCCACCAGCTTTTGTAACCTTTCCAGATTCGCTTGTAATCGACAGAGCGTTTAGGTATGGTGCGTCTGATTTAATAATCATTTCTTTTTCCCGATCGTGTGCATGGTTGATCTGACCTTCGTGTGTAGATTTCGAATATCGGAGCTTGAATTTTTTATTGTGGATATTTTCATAGGTGACATTCTGATTCGTTGTCAGAAGCGTCGCGATCCAAAAGTCATTTTCTATCGCATCTTTAATTAAAGCCATTCCTTCAGCCGTGTTATAATTCTTTACAACGTCTTTTGTAGCATAGCGATATGTGAAATGCAGTTTTAAAATTGATTTTATTTCTACCAATTTAATTAATATCTTTTTTAAGTCTTTTGTTTCACCATGATAATTACCTAAACTGAGTTTTATAAAATTGAGATTGCTTATGGAATAACTCAATGTATTTAGAAATTCGGCTTGTCGTTCTTGTTTGAGATTATCGTTCATCGTCAGCTTATTTTTTGGAAATTTTCGATGCAAAATTGGCCAAGCGAGTCTGCACTTCTATAGGAATCTCATCGTTTTCAACGTATCCATGCATCTCTCCTAAGTAAGTCATTCCTAAATAATCCGCTGATAATCGATACGGCTCGTAAAAAGCATCCGGCACATCATCATGACCAGAACAACTAATAGTAGCCATGCGCTTTCCCCGTAGCATTCGACCTAGTGGCTTTTCGATCTTCAACAGATCAGAAATTCGATCAAAAAATGTTTTCATCTGTGCACTCATGGAATACCAGTATACAGGAGAAGCGAAAATAATGGTGTCATACTGATCCACGATAGATTTCATCAATGGAATAAAATCATCATTTTTATTGGCGTGGTGATAATCAAAATATGAAATATCATAGTCGTTTAAGTCAATGATATTTGCAGGAAATAAATTTGAAATACATTCCACTACCTTGTGCGTATTACCCGCACTTCGCGAACTTCCTTGAATGATGACCGTTGATACTTGCATATTACACAGAGATAATAGATATTGAGGGCTAAAGTATCGCTTTTCATGCAGCTTTTCCTACTATGAAGAAAGAGACGAAAGAAAAACATTTTGCAAAAAAACCTATTTATCCCGGTGGCAAGGCCGCGATAAAGGCATACATACAAGAAAACTTGCAATACCCAGAAGATGCTGTAAAAAATAGCATAGAAGGCATAGTGCGCGTTTGGTATACGATCGACAAAAATGGGAAAGTCACTAAAACCAAACTCATCAAAAAAATCGGATACGGTTGTGATGAAGAGGCAATACGTTTAGTTAAAGGTTTTAAGTTTCATGTGCCCAAAAATCATATGAAAATTAAATTTAACAAGCACGCCAATATTCGCTTCAAATTACCCAAAAAGCAAACTGTCCAATTTGTCTACAAACAAGAAACTCCAAAAAAAGCAGACAATTCATACTCCTACACGATTAATCTTTAAAATTGAGTCAACTTCTTAAAGAGCCATTTTTAGTTTGGTAACTTTACTGAAGCGACTCAAAATTATAAGCACAGTGTCGACAGCCATTTTTACAGCAAGCACCTTTTGCGATGTGATAATATTCCGTAAATACAACCTTTCCTTTTTCTAGATAATAATGTTTATCTAAAATCAGGTCGTTCAAATCTGTGGGCAATTCTTCAGTGCGAATCTGATTGACCATATCACCTAGTTCGATCAAGCAACGCGGACACAAGCAATCATACTTTGTTTTATTTAAAAACATCTGCATGTCTGAATCTATGTCCACACGAGCACAAGGACAGGCATCTATGTTTGATGGCTCACATTTCATCGAACGATGACAGCGCGGACAATTAATCTTTGGCATAAGCCAAAAATAGAATAATTATCAGTTCTATTTATATCTACACATGTTGCCTTTACTAGACTAAAGATGACGGCTGAAAAGTCGGCATACACCTTTGTATACAATTTACTCAACTGCAAATCAATTCATAACCGTACCCAAAACATCACGAGAATTTTTTATCTTCGAATTTTTCAAAATTAAAATTAAATATCATGACGATAAACGAAGTGTTAGACAGACTAAAGATTGGAAACGAAAGATTTGTTGCCGATAAGCTTGACGGTCAATTGCAAGACAGCTCAAGACGCGCTTCGCTCACAGGAGGACAAGAGCCTTACGCGATCATTTTGAGTTGTGCAGATAGTCGCGTAGTGCCAGAATTGGCGTTCGACGCAGGGCTAGGTGAATTATTTGTGGTGCGTGTCGCCGGTAACGTGGCCAATAGTTCATCTATCGCCAGTATCGAATATGCGGTCGCACATATTGGTACTCCTGTCATCGTCGTTTTGGGACATGAAAGTTGCGGTGCTGTTACAGCGGCGGTTGCTGGAGGTGACAATGGATATAACTTGAATCATTTATTATCACATATCGTCCCGGCTATTTCCAATTCTGCCGCCGACGCCGAAGTCAACGATGTCGTAAGAACCAATGCTAAATTAACTGCCAAAGAACTTCAAACACGATCTGATATCATTGACGGTGCTGTCAAAACCGGCAAGCTAAAAATCGTACCAGCATATTATAATCTTGATACAGGAAAAGTGGATATGTTAGATTAATAGTCTAACATGGTCATCAAGAAACCGACACTACTCATTTCTGAATCACGGTGCCGTAATAACATCGCGCGCATGGCTGGAAAAGCGCATGCGCACGATGTTCGTTTGAGGCCACACTTCAAGACACACCAATCGCTTGAGATTGGTCGGTGGTTTAAATCTTATGGTGTAGATTCAATTACTGTCTCTTCGGTGGACATGGCTCAATATTTTTCTGAAGAATGGAATGATATTACCATTGCCTTTCCATTAAATATTTTGGAGTTAGATGAGATCAACCTCCTCGCCAAAAAAGTACGTTTACAGGTGCTGATTGAGTCTGAGGAAGCTATGAATGAATTGTTGGTTCATGCCAATACAGAGATTGGGTTTTTTATTAAAATTGACACGGGTGCTAATCGCACGGGTATTAAACCTGAGAAAAATATTGAGCTCATAAATCGAATAACGTCGCTTTCAGATAAAAGCCATCTCTTGACGTTCAAAGGCTTTTTGACCCACGCTGGACATACTTATTCATGTCGAACTAAAAACGAAATTTGCGAAGTTCATGATGCCAGCATTTCAATTATGAATGACCTTAAAAAGAAATTTCTTCAAAAATATCCTGACCTAGAAATTTCCGTTGGCGACACTCCAGGTTGTAGCGTCTCGGATAATTTTTACGGGGTTGATGAAATAAGACCGGGCAACTTTATCTTTTATGATTTAATGCAAGCCCAAATTGGATCTTGCCATATTGATGAAATCGGTGTAGCCGTGGCGTGTCCGGTTGTGGCAATTCACCAAGATCGGGCGGAGATGAATATTTATGGTGGAGCGATTCACTTTTCTAAAGAGCAATTGATATTGTCGGACGATTCAGTCGTATACGGGCAAGCGATTCATATCGATTCATCAGGATTTGGCCAACCTATCGACAATATGTATTTGACTCGACTCTCACAAGAACATGGTGTCGTCAAAGATCCTGCTGACTTATTATCGACGATAGCCATTGGTGACATCATATACGTATTGCCGGTCCATTCTTGCTTGACCGCCCACTTGACGCAAAATGACATAAAAATCATTCTGCAAGATCCAACTATATCTGCGTAAATTTGAGCGACAGATAGTTTTTCCACGACAGATGAATGATTTTTAATAGCAACCTTATGCAGTTAATTTTTTTATCCGCTACAAATCCAAATCTACTATCATTTGTTCTGATCGGTATCATTGTCATCATCTTAGGAGCCATTCTGAGATATTTTAAACAACCGTTTATCATAGCCTATATTTTGGCAGGAGTCTTGATGGGGAAACATGGATTTGCGCTCATCACCAATGAAGCTCTTGTCGAAACCATGGGTGAATTTGGATTAATTCTGTTGCTATTTTTTATTGGAATGGAAATTAGTCTACCTGACTTTTTGAAAAATTGGAAAGTCGCCACACTCGGTACTTTATTGCAAATTATTGGAAGCATATTATTAGTCGCTATAATTGGATATTTCTTTGAGTGGCAATGGGGACATATTATTGTTTTAGGTTTCGTCATTAGCTTGAGTAGTTCAGCTGTCATCATGAAATTACTTCAGGACAGCAATGAGAGTGATACTGATGTCGGTGAGAACGTCATCAGTATTTTGCTGATGCAAGACATATTTATTGTACCGATGCTAATTGCGACTCAATACCTAGGAGGAACCGCACCTACGGCAAGTGAAATCATTTTACAAATAGTTGGTGGAGTACTGCTCATTGGATGTATGCTGTGGGTATTGCGAAAGAAAGAATTTAAAATACCGTTCAGTCAGGCATTTGAAGATGATCATGAATTACAAGTGTTTTTTGCATTTATCGTTTGTTTTGGATTCGCGGTAGCGACATCATTTTTTGGTTTGTCGGCCGCACTTGGTGCATTCGTTGCTGGTATGTTAGTCCATTCGGCAAAGTCCACGTCATGGTTTCATGATAGCTTAAATTCCTTTCGTGTCATTTTCGTTGCCTTGTTTTTTCTATCGATCGGTATGTTGATCGAAATTCAATTCATCATGGCGAATTGGCCAATTGTCTTATTAGTCTTACTGGCCGTTTATTTGACGAATCATTTAATCAACACGTTGGTGCTGCAATATTTTCTAAAAGACCGGAAAAAAAGTCTCTATGGCGGCGCACTTTTAGCACAAATTGGAGAACTTGGTTTTGTGATATCCTCGACGTCATATTATGCTGACATAATTTCACAATTTGAATATCGATTGACTATTACGGTGATAGCATTGACATTATTGATCAGTCCGTTTTGGATACTCATGACCAAAAGAATTTTTAAAATTTCTAGGCGTGAGATGTTTGGACAGGATGCGGTGGCGTTAGAATAATCTGTTATCATATTCTCATGTTGAACCATACCGATACACCTCATGTGGACCAAATTCGGCAAGCTCATATATACCATCAAACGTTCCACCGAGCTTTTTCGCTACCTTCTTTGACACTTCATTTTCAGCATTGATATAACTCACTAAGGTTTGTTTACCTAAATCCTCAAATACATATTGCTGACAACGCTTAGCGGCTTCAGTTGCAAATCCTTTGCCTTGATGTGCCGGAAATATATAATAACCCAGTTCCATTTCGCCCCACTGCGGTGAATTCCAAATTCCGGTGGCACCTATAAGTTTATTATTGACTCTGTCAGCAACGGCCCAATAGCTGTAACCTCGGAGATGAAAGTGACCAATGTAACCGGCGATTGTGCGCCAAACCGCTTCTGCATCACGCGGTCCTCCTATAAAATGCGAAGCCTCAGCATCGCTAAAGAACTCGATTAGCGGCTTTAAATCATTCGCCTCGTCCCAACTACGCAGCACGAGTCTTTCTGTATGTAATGTATTCATCAGAAATAAGATTAAAAATTAAAATTGCCAGAAATGATATTTTATAAAATATACCATCTCAGAAATCAATAAAACCAAATATTAAAGATACAACCGACATGGAATTAAGACTAAATTTCTTACATATAAATTCATTTATCTCATTTAATATAAAGTTCACATAAAAATCAATCGGACTAAACATGAACTTATATATTTGTATAGACGTTCTAGCAAATCGATTATGATACAGGCGTTTATAGAAAATCCACTACTTCTCCTCTTTTTCACCATCGCGGTGGGTTACGGCATTGGTATGATTTCGATCAAAGGATTCAAACTCAGTGTTGCCGCCGTATTATTTGTCGGTCTTTTCGTGGGTGGATTAAATCCTGACCTTCATATTCCTGAATTTATCATCTATTTTGGATTAGCCGTTTTTATTTATTCGATCGGATTATCGTCGGCGCCTACTTTTTTTAATAGTGTAAAACAGAATGGCGCTCGTGATATTGGTCTTATTTTATTTATGTTGACAGTCACGGTGACTATTGCCGCAGGAATACATTATTTATTTTCATTAGCTCCACAAACCACAGCAGGTTTATATGCAGGAGCCACTACGAATACAGCAGCGTTAGCAGGCTTAATTGATCTCATCGACCAATCCAAGTCAGCAACGGGTATGAAAAAAGTGCTAGGCGATGAAGCCGTGGCAGCTTACTCGATAGCCTATCCTGTTGGCGTCATATGTACACTTTTATCCATCGTTTTAATTAAAAAATTATTGGGCATAAATTTTGCAGAGGAGGAAGTTAATGTCAGCGATAAATATCCTGTGAAGCGGAAAATTGTCTACAAGTCAGTTTTGGTGCAAAATTTTGGTTTAGCAGGGAAAACTATTCGAGACATAAAAAAATCACTCGGTACAAAAGTTATTTTTGGACGTATAGTTCGTGGCGAAGAGACCATTTTAAGTACGTGGGATACTAAACTTGAAGAAGATGATAAAGTCATATTAACCGGCGCCAAAAAAGATGTATTTCAGGTTGCACAGGTCATCGGTTCGATCATGGATGAGGATATTTCATCGGATCAACGCGAGTATACTTCCAAGCGATTCTTTGTGACGAATCCTAAAGTAGCAGGCCAGCCTATATCAGCTTTGAATTTGAACGAACAATTTTCGGCCGTAGTTACACGCATTCAGCGAGGCGATCTTGAACTATTACCTTCTTCACGGACGATTCTAGAGTCCGGAGATATGGTCAGGTTTGTCGCTAAAAAAGAAAACATACCGGATCTCGCACGGATATTCGGTGATGAGTTTGCAACACTCGGGCGCGTAAATTTACTCACCTTCGGACTTGGTTTGACGATCGGTCTTTTCATCGGAATGATCAATTTCACCTTACCTGGCGGCATCACCATCCGGCTTGGGTACGCCGGTGGACCTATGCTCGTGGCTCTCATTTTGGGTGCACTGCGTCGTACCGGCAATATTGTATGGACGATGCCCTACTCTGCCAACGAAACATTTAAGCAATTTGGATTAGCGTTATTGCTCGCAGGAATTGGCGTTAATGCTGGGCATACGTTTTTTACAACATTGAGTCAGCCGTCCAGTATTTGGATCGTCATTACAAGTGCGGCGATTAGTTTTATTTCTGCAGCCATTTCATTAATCATTGGATATAAAATATTAAAAATTCCATTCAGCGTTATCATGGGCATGGTTGCACATCAACCTGCTATCCTCGATTACAGTATGAGCCAGACGCGAAATAAATTACCCGTCATTGGATTTACATTGATGTTGCCGATTGCACTGATCGTAAAAATCATTTATGTGCAAATGCTTTATTTATTTTTGAGTTAGTAGTTTAAATTTTTAACATTAAAAATACAATAATATTTTATTATTCTCTTCTTCCTTTTTTATTTATAATTATATCTTCATTTTGCCTTGATGCAAAACGAAGCAATCCCGATAGTTATTCGGGACAAGACGAATTAATCGCATTCGCGCAATGCCGGCACCCGCCCCCACCTAATCCCGACATTCTTCAGATCTTTGATCTGTTTAGAATGTCGAGGATCCACGACATGAAGCAAAATCGTCAATTTTGAACCTGTCGGGATTCGTCTTAGCCACCCGCAGTATCTACTTCTTTTTTGTTCATTAAATCGACTTGGCAAATATTATTTACTTCACATTCTCTGCAGCTTTGTTAAATTAATCCATTATTAATTATTTTGTTAATTCTGTAGATACAAAATTCTGAAATATTAAGAATTTGCTTTAAATACTATGACCAATATCAATCTTGACTATCGATGTTTTACTAAGCTGTTCTATACTACCGAAACAAAATTTAATAAATAAGCTTCCAACCCCATTGGCTGATGACGCCGCCCATGAGCACAAGGGAAATAATCCAATAGGCGCTGTAAACCAGAAAATATTTTGTACTCTTTTTTTCAAAGATGACCACATAACCGAGGACTGGTAAAACAAATGTCAGAAAAGATGGAAGTAAGCCATGCAACATACCATGCCCAAAAGTCACATGATTTGTCGCATATAAATCCATAAATGCACGAACTGTTTCGGTCTGAAATGCCGTCGTGTCACCCCCGACCATACCAAATACATGTGCCGGATGCACACACATATTATACAACCCGATGGCCAATAAAAAATTGAGTACCATGCTCAATATTAATTTAATCGGTTTCACGGGGGTTCGAAGGTGAGGTTCATTCATGTTTGCCATTTTGAACCATCGCTCTCCTCCAAATACTTTTGGATGAAAATAAATGTAAGCGAACAAAAAAGGTATTAGCGAAGCCAGAAAAAGCACCAAAAAATTCGGTATCATGATATTCGTTTTTAGATGAAAAATGGTGAATATAAAGCCAAAAACAAGCTTTTTATTCAAACTATCACACCAAAGACGAAGCTGAAACAAGTAAAGGGGACAAAATCTCGCAAGTATATCAGAAAAAGTCAAACTTTATGATCTGCGATGGAGTCCATATCATATACCAATCCAAGAAAACCCATGTATTTGTTAGGTGCTATAATAAAAAAAGGAATCGAGCTGAATCAGACAATAGCCGATGTATTCAGTTCTCAAGGCGATGAGCAGGTCGGCCAACTGAAATCGTTGCTCGAGACTGCCAAGGATACGGCATTCGGTAAATATTACGGGTTCGCCCAACTGCTCGAATCGGAAGATATTGAGCAAGCTTTCAAAACCAGTGTTCCCATATTTGATTATCACACGATGCACGACACATGGTGGGTTCAACAACTCAAGTATCCAGATATTTCCTGGCCTGGTAGCCCTTCATTTTTTGCTATGAGTAGTGGTACGACTGGCAAGAAAAGTAAGCGCATTCCAGTCACAGACGATTTTATTCAAAGTATGCGTGATGTTGGAAAATCGCTGATTCGAGAACTTCCCAATTATAATTTACCAGAAGAATTATTCACCTCTGAAGTTTTATTATTGAGTAGTAGTGCAGACTTGAATGAGCATGATGAAGGTCACTTGGAAGGTGAAATAAGTGGAATAAATGTGAGTAATTTTCCTGAATGGTATAACTTTTTCTATCGGCCAGGATCAGAAATTGCAAAAATCGATGATTGGGATGAACGTCTCGCCGCCATCGTAAAAGAAGCACCTGAATGGAATATTGGTGCCATAGCTGGCATACCGTCGTGGGTGATGTTGATGCTTCAGGCCATTATAAAAGAGTATGGTTTAGAAACGATTCACGATATATGGCCTAATTTTAGTTTGTATGCGAGCGGGGGTGTCGCATTCGAAACGTACCGTACTGATTTCGATGCCATTTGCGCTAAGGATATTGTGATCATGGATACATATTTGGCTTCAGAGGGCTTTTTCTCTTATACGGCCAATCCCGGTTCGATGTCCATGCGACTGGCTACATCACATTATTATTATTACGAATTTATTCCTTTCGACGAACGCGGCGTAGACGATCAAGGAGGTCTTCTCGACGATCCGCTATCGTTGCGTCTGCAAGAAGTGGAAATGGAACAAGACTATGTATTAATCATTTCGACATGCTCTGGCGCATGGCGCTATTTGATTGGAGATACCATCCGATTTACGAGCCTCGATCCCTATGAAATTGTCATCACAGGACGAACAAAGTTCTTTTTAAATGTCGTCGGTTCGCAATTATCTGAAGAAAAAATGGACGCTGCCATAGTGGATGTTTCCGAGGAATTAAATGTTACGGCAAATGAATATGCGGTGGGTGCGTTGCAAAATGACGCGGGTGAATATTATCATCAATGGGTTGTCGTCAGTGACGATGAAATAGACAGTGAGAATTTTAAAAATTTATTAGACGAAAATCTTCAACAAGCCAATAAAAACTACAAGGTTGCACGATCGAAAGCCTTGAAGCACATGAAGCTAAAAGTTATTTCGAAGAATGTTTACCATGATTATCTCGGACAAAAAAAGAAAAAAGGTGGCCAAATAAAAACACCGAAAGTGATGAAGGCTGAGCGCATGAATGATTTTATTAAATTTATCGACAAATCCTAAATCAAATCTGGACCATCTTCTGCGTCGTGAATAGGTATTTGTTTGAGTACGAGTTCTCTCACCTCATCCTCTGACATATAATATTTTCGTATTTTATTCTTATATTTTTCATCGAGCATTTCATTCTCCAGTATGAATTTTTTAGTTTCTAAAATCTCTTTATAAAATCCGTGATCAATCGCGATGATGTCGGCTGCATGTTCCGCTTTCTTTCTGAAAGATTCTGATGAAATATATTTTAAACCGTAAGCGATCATTTGCGCATTAGAATAGGGCAGGTAGTCAACCACATGACCAAGCTCATGGGCAAACCAGCCAATCAACACTTTTTCCGGTAGGTCTGCCACCAATAAATCTGTACTATCTCGAAGATAAATGCCCAAATCGACATGGTACTCTTTGATGTCCGTAAATAGATTTTTAAATTTTATGACTGGCTGGGCCTGCATCGTAGAAGACTTTAGTCGCTTTTGACGTAATGTTACACGGCAATCATGCAATACTTCATACCGGTTCATGACCGTTTCAAAACAGTCTCTGATTTTATCACTTGTTATCCCTTCGTATTCTATTCGCATATGAATAAAGACACTTAAAGGTGCCAAACTGTTTGACTTGGCTCTATCTGGTTAATTATTTATTACATATCTTACGAATAGTATGTCTCCTAGTCCTGAAATAAAATATATTGTCCTCTCTGATTTGCATCTTGGCGAAATGGATAGCATATTCACTCCTTTGGATCAGGAAGCACCTGAGCTTATTTCTAATTTCAGTACTTGCATGCGTTCATTACTTGACTGGTGCAACAGTTCAGATCAACCTTGTCTTATTCTAAATGGCGATATACTCGGGTTGTCATTTAGTAATTATCAAAGCAGTTTATCCTTATTTAAAGAATTCGTGCATAGTTTTGGAATTAAAGAAAATATTTGCAAAGAAATTAAATACATTCCAGGAAATCATGATCATCATATATGGCAATTAGCTAGGGAATCAGATTTTAAAAATAAATTAAAAGCACACCGAAATTCCGATAATTTCCCTCAAATTATTAATGCCACAAAACCAGTCCTGACCGAAGGCATCCCAAGTGAATTTTTCGAGTCATTTTTTCACAATGATGAAACAAATCTTTCATCGATAGAAGTTATCTATCCAAATTTAATCCTTACTCCAAAAGCAACAAATCAACCATATATTCACATTACACATGGCCATTTTGCAGAAGAAACTTATTCGTTCATCTCAAATGCCATGAAGGTACTGTATCCCGAACTCCCACCTCCACAAACTATCGCTGATTTATCATATCAAAATGGTGCATTCATAGATTTTTTATTCAGTATGCTTGGACGGAGTGGAGATGCTGGACATAAATTCGAAAAGCTGATGTCAACATTGAGTAGTGAAAAGAAGCTCAACAAAAACATTCAGCAACTTGCGGATAATGTCGCCTTAGAATTAGACTTCCCATATTTACCTTTTCACTGGATGGAAAAATATCTTTCTAAACGTTTAATAGCAAATATTGCTGAAAAAGTACGTAGCGAAAGATATGATGCCAGTGAATTATGTTCGGATGAAACGATCGGAGGTTTATTACATTATTTTGAAACATATTGTCTTGACGGCATGAAGGATGCTGATTGGGATGATCAACCAGTTACATTTATTTGGGGACATACCCACAAGCCATTTGAAAAATATTTTAATTCAAACACCTATGGTGAAATGCTCGTATTAAATAGTGGTGGGTACGTTATTCCATTTGAACCGATGCCACTTATTGGTGCTTCGATCATATTTATAAGCGATGAGAATGAAGCGATTTCGCTTCGATTATTTAATGACTCCAAAAATAATGGAGAGATGACTTTCAATATTTCATTACCAGAAAACCAAGAACCTACGATATTCTCAAATAAGATCAAGTCCGCAATACGCAATGACAAAGGCGAATTAAAAGAACATTGGAATATTTTCAAATTAGCTCTTGAAACGGAAATTCATAAAAGAAGAAAGCAAGATGACTGATCAACAAGTTGATGTCGTAGTGGTTGGATCAGGTTTTGGCGCGTCTGTGGCTGCTTTGCGGTTTGCTGAATCTGGCAAGTCCGTCATGATCCTAGAACGCGGTGGCTGGATTACGCGTGACAATTTCGAAGCGGATGATGATATGCTGTGGCAACCGAATAATAAGCGTTTCGGCATGAACGACTTTAGAACACGAGGAGCGCATATCATTCCTTGGCTTGGCGCTGGTGTAGGTGGCGGTTCGCATGTCTATGCCGCAACGTTAAAGCGTCGTGATTTCTTCGATGATTTTCCGGGTAAATTGACCGTGGACCAAATGGCTCCATACTATGATCGAGCTGAGCAAATGATGGATGCTATGAAATATCCTGACCATCCGCCATACAGTAATTTACCCGCGTATGAGTTATTTCGTGATGCGGAAAAAAAGATGGCTCAAGATTTTCCAGATAGCATAGAAAAACATGGGGATATTTTACTCGGTATATCGTTTGCCCCCGCTGACAAAAAACCCGGAAAAAAATTTGTCAATCGACATGGAGCCTCTCAACGATATTCCGACCCAGGTGAACAAAAAATCCTTGGTGGAGATATAGACGTAAAAAATACTTTGGATAAAAATTATTTGTTTGTTGCTCAAAAACACGGTGCGGTCATCACACCATTTGCAGAAGTAACTAAAATCTTTACTGTTGAAGACGGCTATCGTATAGAATTTGTTGATCCTCGAACACAGGATGGAAAGGCACGATATGTAAAAGCCAAATTTGTAATAGTCGGCGCTGGATCTATAGGCAGCACAGAGTTACTCATGAAAAACAAGTTGGAATTTAATACACTTCCAAATCTCTCAGAAAAACTTGGTCACGGGTATTATTCAAATGGTGATTATGTCACATTTTTAGTACCAAAAAAAGGTTTATTGATTTCCTGGTTAGGATTGCTGGCAGGTATCATCGGGTGTTTTATATTCCAGTTATGGCTTATTATATTAGGTTTTTCAGCTTACTTCGTTGGATGGTGGTTGTCAGATTCGAAAATTAAGCCTGACGTCGGCTCTACAAATAGCGATTATATTCGATTCAAACATCGTGATGGAACGACGCAAGGGGCCTATATCGAAGGTGGTCGATATCCGACACCAATAAAAGCCGTTACGGCAATTATATTAAGCTTATTAGGCCAATATAATCCTGAAACCTATATTAAAATTAATCGACGAATAAATTTTCTTTATACCTACATACCTTTTATCGAATTAATTGGTCGTTCATGGCCAGTACCGATTTTAATGATGGGTCGCGATGACGCCTATGGCACATTTAATTTAAACGAGGATGGCGAGGTTGAAATTGATTTTAAATTCGATCAAAATGAAGAATACATTGCCTACATCGAAAAGTGGGGTAAAGCTTTTAGTAAACGTGCCAAAAGTTATTTTATCTCAAACATCATCGCGCGCTATCTAAAAATCGTTGAAGTTCCGCACAATCTCGGTGGTGTTCCGATGGGCGACACAGCAGATGACGGAGTTGTCGATACGTACGGTCGTGTTTACAACTATCCGAATCTCATGGTGCTCGATGGCTCGATCATCCCATGTAGTTTGGGCCCCAATCCAGCGAATACCATTCTTGCGTTGGCCGAGCGTGCGATGGAAAAAGTGCTAGATCAAGTGACAGAAACTGGTGAAATTACAACCGAGTAAAGATTATTTCGGCAACGTTTTTCAAGCTTTTGGAAAATAGAGATGCATTAAATTCGCGGGTCGTAGGGTATTCGAGAATTTCTACTTAACATAATGACGGTGGCACCAAAAGTCGCAAGGCGTGAATGTCGCAAGGCGTAAAACTCGCCTTGCACTTTAAGTGCAAGGCGAGTTTAGGTGCCACCTTGATCAGGTGTCCTTCGTCTGGTAAATCCTCTTTCTTTTGTAAAACAATTCCTCTCTTGGAAAATCTTAATCCTTCATCACCACAACTCTTTCATTGATAACTCCCCGCGTTGTCTGAAAAAGTATAGAATAAACGCCAGAATTAAATTGATCCAAATTAAGACGCCTTTCTGTCTGATCGACATTTAGATGATTTAATACTAATTGACCTTGCATGTCATAAAATTGAATGGATAAAATCGCTTGCACACACGAAATAGTTAAGTCACCTGTCGTCGGGTTTGGAAAGATGTTTAATACCTGAGGCTCTGCATCGAGTGACAATCATCTCATTATCCAACCCTAAATGGAATGAAACACTTATAGTCATTTAGTATTTCAGGAGTCCTTAAAGCACGATTCCTTAAAAAGTCAGTATATGACTGGGGTTCCCTGCATCGTCTAGTCATATTTTTAAAAAGTCATATCTTTATTTTCTAATACTACATTGACATATGACGACACCAAAAGCAAATATCCTCTTGAAAGTAGTTTTTATTTTACTGACTTTCACACTTTCAGCCCAAGCTCAAAATAAATATTTCTGTACGGAAAAATCATTTTTATTAGATGAAGTCGACGGAAAGTATGGCCTTATTGATGTAGACGGAAACCAAATTCTTGAATCAAAATATAGGAGTATAACACCTGTTTACGGATCAAAATGTCGTCTTTGTCAAGTGAAATCTGCTGAATTGGGAATATTAGACCTAGAAAAAAGGCAATGGCTTGTCCGAGGCATTGGAGAAATCAAAGCTGCTAAAGCTGGATTAATTCACGTTCGAAAAAATAATCTCTATGGTACAATTAGTCTGAAAAATTTCAAATTTACAATTCCCATAGAATATAATCAAATTCGTCCGTTAGGTAGTGACGCATTTGTGCTCACCAAAGATGACGAATTATATTTTTGGTATCGAGACAGAGATAAAGAGGAATTTCTCATGGATGAGACATTCAAGGAAATCATTCCACTTGGAAAATACAACGCAGACAGATACATGCTCATTAATAAACGGGAAGCTATATTATTTGATAGACGAAATTCTGAAGTTGTGAGGAGCTTTAAAAATTTTCAAGATGTTAAAATGTCTATAAGCAATACAATTTTCATTAAAGATGGCGGCCAATGGTTTATTACGGAGTCAAATCAAATATCGGATATAGGGTATGATGATTTCAAATACTTAAAATCTTCGCTTGGAACGCTGGTTAAAAAGGATGATAAGTGGGGTGTGGCTACAAAACAAGATTTGAACAGTAGAAAAATTCCTACACAATATGATTCAATTGCCTTATTCAACTATGATACTTATACCATCTTCTCCTCAGACAATAAAGTTGGCGTAATTGATAAAAATAATAAAATTCTTGTCCCACCTTTGTTTCAAGGTGTCTTACGATCTAACAATTCTTATCCCGAGATGTATTTTGTAAAAGCAGATAGTCAATATACGCGATATGATTCAACTAATATGGTGTATCAGACTTTTGATAGCATATTTGACGGATACGTGAGCGGTGAACAAATTGTTTCTAGAAATAAATTATTTGGTCTCTATGATATTAACACGGACGAGATACTCATCGAGCCAAAATACGACAGTGCACAAATCATATTTAGAAATGACAGAAAATTAGACTACATATACTTTTATTCTAATAATAATCGCTGGCTATATCGTAAGAGTGGCGACAAAATATACGACAAACCTATTGACACGGTGAAGATGTTTGTCGGCTATAGTGCCGTATTGTTACTGCCATCAGGCGAGTTGATACTCCCTGCCGACAACGGAGAAATCGAAGTACCGTCAGACGCTCGCGTGGTAATAGAACCTTGTGAATTCTACACGTTTAAAACCGAAGACAAATATCAATTTGTGAGAGTAGGTGACTCTGGAGAAGAATTACGATCTAATTATTACGATAATTATTCCATTGAATATAAATGCGATTTTAACTCAACTCACAAAAGTATATTTCGCGCTTTCAAAGATAACAAATGGTCATGGCTAGATGCATCATCATTTGAACCGGTATACCCTTTTATATTTGATACAATAGAAGAATTTAATGGAATTGACTCCACCCAGGTGGTTATAGATGGCGTTGAGAAAATACTATTCAACGACGGAACAATAAAAGACTAAAGCAATGCAAAAATCACTGATTACAATCTTTCTTTCTATATTATTTAATTTGTCTATTTGTTTATCTCAAGATGATGGCTTTATCAAACTGAATCGACTTAAGGCAACAGACACAATATACACTCAAAAGTTTACATGGAAAAATAACGATTATCGTATATCCAAAGAAGATGGCTATGCAGCGCTCAAAACTTCAAATAACACGTTCATACAGCCAAATAAATATTTTGTCATCGAACACATGCACAACGGACTTCTGAAATGCTATATGAACAACACCTTTGATCTATATGATCTCAGAACAGAAAAGTTCCTTGTTGAAGGCATTGATGAAATTACATCTGTAAATAACTCATATCACATTGAAAAAAATGGTAAAAAAGGAATGTTCTGGATTTGCCAAGCGAATGGTGCCTATAATTCTAAAGACTATACATGCGATAGCAACAATTATGGCCTCATTGTGCCTCCTATTTATAATTCCATGAAGCGATATCAAAACTACTCGGCCAAAACCATTTTATACTGTCTCCTTAAAGATGATAACTTGTTAGATGTCTTAGTTGAAAAGAATACTGAGATAGATAATACGTTAGTTAAACGGGATTATACTTTACAAGAGCTCGAACTCGTGGACTATAACTTGTCATACAATGGTCGAGACAATGGACTAAAATCCATAGAGGGTTATGATCAAAATGGAATTCAGTACCGTATGGATCAGAGAGGGAACATATATACATTTTTAGCTCCTTCATATTCACGATTTCAAATCCCACGTAAAGCTATTCATGAGACGAATTCGACTGGGCCTATTGCAAAGGAGACTCCAATAGAATACCAGCTATATAATGAATTAGCGATTTTTTTAGGTTTGACTGACACCATTTCTATTTCACAAAATGGTTCGGACGTTATTTTCAAATTCAAAGAAGATATATTACCGCATTGGAATAAAAAAACACACAGAGTTTTACAATCAAAATATATAGAAGTATCGAAATTGTCAATTAAATATGGACAATTCGTTTTTAAGGCCGACATCAAAAATTCAGCAAATGAAGTAACAAGTATTAATTTGCAAATTCCTTTTGCAGAAAAGATTGTTGCTAAAATGGAGAGCTCACAGCCGGGCTTATCCCATGGACGCTTCAATTCAAAACACTACCGGCTAGATGAATATCAAGAGTTTTATCTCAATGGTGAGCTCGCGATTAGTGGTCAATATTGTCCTATTGAGAAGGTGGTCAAAGACACCATCGCAACAGTTGATCCGGTTACATATGAAACGACATACGAGGTAATTGAGCACTCCGATTCAACAAAAAAATGTGGCACATGGAGTTACTTCAGTGCCGACGGGAAACTCGAAAAACAAGAGGAATACGAATAAAAGAATGTTGATAAAGAGTATCCTATAAGCCGATCCGCTCACGGAAACTGACAATATCAAAGCCACGTAAAGGCTATTTCGGAAAGTTTACTTGGGTTATTGAAATATGAAGATGTATTATGGACAAAGGCTGTGAGCAATTCGAGAATTTCTACTTAACATAATGACGGTGGCACCAAAAGTCGCAAGGCGTGAATGTCGCAAGGCGTAAAACTCGCCTTGCACTTTAAGTGCAAGGCGAGTTTAGGTGCCACCTTGATCAGGTGTCCTTCGTCTGGTAAATCCTCTTTCTTTTGTAAAACAATTCCTCTCTTGGAAAATCTTAATCCTTCATCACCACAACTCTTTCATTGATAACTCCCCGCGTTGTCTGAAAAAGTATAGAATAAACGCCAGAATTAAATTGATCCAAATTAAGACGCCTTTCTGTCTGATCGACATTTAGATGATTTAATACTAATTGACCTTGCATGTCATAAAATTGAATGGATAAAATCGCTTGCTCACACGAAATAGTTAAGTCACCTGTCGTCGGGTTTGGAAAGATGTTTAATACCTGAGGCTCTGCATCTATCGCTCCAGAAATAGCTTCAACATTATAAACAACAAAACTATCACAACCATTTTGCTGATCTAAAAATGTGAGGGTTATCGTCGTGTCTTGCGTAATTATATTTCCAAATAAGATTTGCCCCCCCAATATACTTGTGTCGATTTCGGTGGTGTTCAAAGAAAACACAAACAATTCATCCCGGTAGACACTGTCAAAATCATAAAAAGGAATGACACGTGTAATAATCGTATCCACATATATCGGTATGCCCATATATTCATCTCCTGGGCAAAGCGCAAAGGCAGAAGAAATAGTATACTGTGGCCTAGTATATGTATTGGCGACAGTATTGGTAATAACCGGAGCATTCAGATCAAAGAAAATCGCCGCTTCATTGGTGATCGTGTCACCTAATGCCACATTCATATCGCGATCAATCGAAAAGGATACAAAACCTTGGCTGCCTTCATCATTGATTGATTGATAAGGCAGTGCGATCGGATCGAAAATAAATTCAACTGTCCGATCCTCTCTTACAATCCATGTAAAATCATGTGATGAGGGGCCCGGAATGAAACTGAGTAAATCAAAGCTCTCTGATAATTGATCGGAAATTACGACTCGAAAAGCGGTGTCATTACCGGTATTTTGAAATCTAATTGTATAGTTTAATGTCGTATCTGATCGTAAAATATTATTACCTAATCTTCCAACCACGTTCCTGAGTATTTTATCGTTGGGATCAAAAGAAGTGCGCACTTCTTGCTTCAGAACAAACGAATCAAGACAAGGCAACTGAGTAGTAAAGGAATTCTCCAATATATCATTTCGGGTGATCAAGTCTGATACTCGTATGCTTACTTTTACGATGACCGTCTCGCCTGGTGCCAAGGCAAAGATATTCCATCGAATCTTTTGTTCCGTATCGATTATTTCATCTATTGGATATATTTCGCTGACACCGGCCATAGAAACATCGTAGGCATTATCAAATAAACCGGTTAATGTTAAATTATTGATTGTTTGACCGCCATCATTTCGGACTGCTGTCGAAAACAATATATGTTGATCTGGGCGAACAATTTCCGATGTCGAGCGAATATCGATGGCGCATTCTGTGTTATTCAATAGGCAAAATAAAATTGTATCTTGAAATACACTGTCTGAATTTATTTCGATGGTCTGCGACGTTGGGCACGACTCAAAAAAGAATTGATCAATTATCGGTGATATCGTATATGTCCCTTGCCCTAGCGAAATTGAAAAATTTCCTTGCTGATCTGCCTGGATGATTTCCTGTGTTGGCTCGATAAATATGCGATGATTCACCAAAGGCATTTTTGGCGAAGGGCTGCCGCATGTATCGGCAAACTGGAAAAATGTTTGTCCGTAGATAACCTGCCGACAAGTATCAGGAAATTCGACGAGGGTGACGAGACTAATTGAACAATTATTTACAGCATCAGTTATGGTCACACTGTAGTTTGCCGTTTCTGAGACGGATATACTTGACGTGGTATCTCCGGTATTCCAATTGTAAGAATATAGAGTCGAGTCATCCACGACTACAGATAATACGGCCTCTTCGCAATCGATCACGTTGGCCGACAAGTCAGCAACAATACAGTCAAATACGATAATTTCATATGGAACCCCGCAGCTATTGGAGTAAATCGTATATACACCAGCTTCCGTAACGGTAAGTTGATCAGTCAAAAATACATCTCCGTTTGGCGTTATCCATCTAATCAATGACGAAGCTGGTAAATTTGAAAATGTTCTAGCATTTAATATCAATGTATCTTGATTTCTGATCACAGTGTCGGCAGGCAGACCAAATGACTCGACTGCGACCATATAAATAGTTCGCGCAGGACATCCATTTATATTACCTCGAATTATATAAGTTGTGTCGGACGTAATTGGTAGTGAGTTAAAAGGAGAAGCATCACCGATACATAATACGAGTTCTTCAAGATAATCGACTGTATCAACTACTTGTACCATAATCGTATCAATATAATTTTCGTTGGCGCACGTGTTTAAATAGTCAATAAAAACCAATCCTGTAACCAGTGGTTGACGAATGATTAAATTATCATTGACAATTTGAGTATTTAATGTTGGAGAGGAAACATTATTTACAGTTATTTGAGTCGGAATATTTATAATAATATCATTTTTATCGCAAGCCTCAATTGATTGATTAAATAATCCTTCTATTTCTGGAATTACGCGCACCGTCAATGTTGAGATAAAGCATGATGTATCGGTTTGTGCTGAAATAAAATATTGAATTTCCTCTATTTGGGATGAGTTGCTACTCAGATCTAAGTCTATTTGTGTGCCTTGACCAATTGCTGCACCCGTAATATTACTATTTGTAGAAAATGTCCAACTAAATACATTGTTATCTGGATTTGGAATGATAAATGTCTCAGACGTTCCTGAGCAAACAGCCGTACTTAAATCCAATGGCAGTTGTGGAGATTGCGGGCAAATACTCGCTTCAAACGTAAATGAAAGATCTGTCATACAGTCTTCGCCTTCTCGCGTACCAATTTCATTGTCAGACAGTATGGTGAAGCCGACCGAAGCATCCCGTAAGTCAGGATCTTGCAGCTCCATTTCATCGGATCTCGCAGTTAGAGTAAAACAAAGCGTCCAATTTCCAGTACCGTCACAGGAAGCTAGACCATCACCGAAAGAATTATTAGGATGGCCGTCAGGAAGGGCGCCGTCAGGACTCCAAGCGTACCAGCCCGCAGGCAATTCCGTACCTTCATCAAGTGCATCACCACAGCTAACAACTAATTGTGAACACAAATAAGCACCATGCATATTATCATTTATTGCAAGATCAAAATTCCTGTAATTATACTCTACTTGATCTTCCTCATACCAACTCCATATACCGTCACCAATAGCAGTTATGGGGATCGTAATATCTGGCTGACCAGCCATATTAAAAGATGCAGGATCCCAGCCTTCTCCAAAGTACGGGACAATTCCTTGCAAAAATGAACATTGGGTTTGAGTGAACGGAAATGAATTAATATCTATACAAAATTCAACAGTTTCACCAGGACAATACGGTCCACCAATCTGAGAATTATCACAAGACGAACTCACTTCGTTTAATTCATACGCGCGATCACAATCTGGAAAGGTTTCAATGTAACAAAAAGTTGATGCCTCACCTTCGGGAGTGTTAATATAGGCTAGGTATATTTCCCCGTTCGAAACAGGAATTTTAAATGAAACTGGTTCAAGTCTAATCAATTGTTCAACATGTAAAACATTAGCTTGATCGCATAATCCATCCAATATCACAACAATCGGTGGAGGCTCAGTCAAATCAAAATTGAAAGTAGCCACTTCTAATAACATGTTAACAGCATTGGGATCGGGGTCGAAAGTTATTAAATGAAGATTTGAATTGGCATTAATACGATTATCGATTGCCGTAAAAGACATCGGAACTGTATCTCGACCTTGATCTATAATTTCGCCACAAATCCAATCCTCGAAAAAACTACGACTAAATAAGGATAGGTCACATAAATTGTGTTGAGCTTTTGTCACATTCGTAAATGCAGTGACTATAAAAACGAGAAGTAGTAGTGTTGTGTGTTTCATTCTAATATTGTTTTGTATATTCTTTTGATACGAAATATATGTGCTGCGCTGCCTGGATGAGGCAGGCGAGTTTTGGGTCAGGTGTGCTCCAAATCTGTTTCAATACCATTTTATAGTTAATTGAATAGCTACAATTGCCCCTTTCAAGCTTCTAAAATAATGCTGGTCCTAGTCGCCCCATACTTTGCTATTTTCTCTAAAAATTGAATAAGATGCTTATTGTTTTTGAAGTATCCGAGAATACACAGACAATCATCACCCGTAATGCGATCGCAACTTTGTACTTCTTTCATCTTTCTTAGTTCGCTCTGAGCGTGATGGGTTCCAGTAGGTCCTTGATGTATGACGAGCGTAATGTAGGCTTTGGTTTCAATTCCCAGTTTTTCATGATTGACTTTTATCGTATATCCTGTTATGAAACCATCGTCTTCCAATTGTCTGACGCGTTTACCTATTGCTGGCGCCGATAAACCTACCTCTTTGCCGATCTGAGCGAAACTCTCACGAGCATTGATATATAACATCTCCAGTATACTTTTATCGATTGAGTCCATTTCGTTTATTAATTATTTAATGAATAATAAGATGTAATCAAAATCAAATATACACATATACGATGTATTACAAAGTATTTTTCGTGTTTCGGGATATATCTTTGCGATAATACTTTCATAAAAACGCCTCATATGGATTTCAATTTTTCAAGTACAGGTCGTGAAGTAGTTGTTCAATCCGTTCTGAAACAACTCGAAGAGATATATCATGCTCCCAGAAAGGAATTGCGCGTGAGCAAGACGTTTCATCAACCAGAAATCGAATCAAAAGCAAGAGCCTTTTGTTTTGATAAAAATAATAAGGCAGAAGATGTCATGCGCCATGTCATTGATAGTATTAAAAATGAAGCGGTGAATGTGACCCACCCTTCATATTTTGGATTATTCAATCCGAGGCCAAGTTTTCCATCTATCATGGCAGATGTGATTAATTCCTACCTGAATCCGCAACTGGCGGCATGGAGTCACTCACCTTATGCATCGGAGGTCGAGCGTTTTGTAATAAAAGAATTTTGCAATCAATTTGGATATGTAGCCGGCCAACAAGATGGGACATTTTGCACAGGTGGGGCCGAATCTAATTTGACGGCCGTCATTTGTGCGTTAAACAAAAGTTTTCCGAATTATTCAGAAAAAGGATTATTGGGTATATCAGTGCTGCCAACAATTTATTGTTCTTCGGAGTCTCATCATTCTATCGAAAAAGCAGCACGTATTGTCGGCCTAGGAAAAGTTGCTGTTAGAAAAGTTCCAGTTTGCGACGACTTGACTATCGATGTTAAAGCATTAGACAGCCTCATTCAAGCGGATAAATTAAATGATTGTCACCCGATCATGGTGGTTGGAACTGCAGGAACTACAGGCGCAGGAGCAATTGACAACCTCGATCTAATCGCTGTTGTTTGTCGCCAAGAACGTCTTTGGTTTCATGTAGATGCCGCGTATGGTGGAGGAGCTATTATCACAGATTGCAAACATCTTTTGAGCGGAATTGAACACAGTGATTCAATTACATTAGACCTTCATAAATGGTTTTCCGTCCCGATGGCCACAAGTCTATTTTTAACAAGCGATACAACCATTCTAGGCCATACGTTTGGTGTTCGAACAGATTATATGCCTGAGGATAGCGATCCTGATCGCGTGATCGACCCATACATACATTCCGTTCAGTGGTCCAGACGATTTATTGGATTGAAGATCTATTTACCCCTAGCCATATTTGGTTGGAACGGGTATACATCAATGCTGAATCATCAAATACGCATGGGTCATCTTATGCGCGAGCAATTAGAAAGGCATGGGTGGAATATTGTCAATCAATCTGAGTTACCAATAATTTGTTTTACTCACCCTGATTTTAACAATGACAATGAATTAGTCCAGCAATTTATCGATGAAATAAATAATCAAGGGGAAACTTGGTTTTCGTCGTACCCGATAAAAGGGAGGCTAACGCTTCGTGCACAAATAGCCAATTATGAAACGAATAGTGATGACATTGTAAAATTTGTAAAACTCGTTACCGGTAAATTGGTCGAACTGAAATGATTGGCGCTGTGCGTGCAATGTTCGGCGAGTTTTTTGGGCTCCTAACTCAATCAGACCCACCAATGTCCTCACCATCAGATTCCGAACCCTGCTTCTCCTCGCGCTCCTTTCCGATTTCTTTTACTTCTTTTTTCATGGCTTTCAAATCCTTTTTGATATCGTCTGGCACAAAATCGGTGCCTTCAAGCGGATGCAAAATTAAATCATCAAACACCTTGACGATACGGTTGCCAAAGATGATCAAGTTTCTAAATGAACTGAGGTGGCCAAGGAATAAAATACTATTACGCGTTCCTACAGCATGATTTTTGATACGCTTAATCTGATTTTTACGTGTGTCGCGTAATCGTCTTGTAAATGGCGCCATGGAACCAATCAATTCACTTGTCTTTTCATCGTCGACATTTCTGAAAGCCGCCACTAAAGTCTGAAACCGGGTTTTCATCTCGGCATGTAATTCTTTTAATTCATCTATTTGTTCAGGAAGAAGTGGCTTGTGATTATTGTCGACATGATCGAGATCACTTTTAATAATATTTTTAATTTCCTTAGACATTTCTTCTAAGTAATCGACGACTAAAATATAAAGATGGCCGGATTCTAGATCATTTTCAGGGACGCGGTCGAGGGATAAACTTGAATTTAATTTTAGATTTTCAATGCGCGTTTGAATAGGCTTAAATGATTTATACACGTTATTTAATTCCGATAAATCTTCTTTTCCTAATGCATCTATTGATCGCTCACTCAACTGTGTGTACTGCTTTAAAAATGTTTTGAGGTGTTGCGCGCATAGATCAATGGCTTCAGCTCGTGTCAATACACCATCTTTCATAGCTGCGGTCAATGCCGCTTGTTCATCTGATCTGGTATGGAATGAACGGTGCGTTCGATACATGACACCTGCTGCAATAAATAATACAATGATGATGGCGATCATACCACCGAAGTAAAAAATAATAGCAATAATAAATGCGACTACAAACGCAGAAAAAGCTGTAAAAAACCATCCACCGATAACGGATAAAACACCCGATACTCGATACACAGCGCTTTCTCTTCCCCAGGCTCCATCTGCCAATGATGCACCCATAAATACCATAAATGTCACGTAGGTCGTCGACAATGGAAGCTTTAAATTTGTACCAACAGCAATCAATGTGCTCGCCACAACGAGTGTAGTCGATGCTCTAATTCTATCGAAAACTGGAGCGTCTTTTCCCATAGCCACTTGTCGCCTGGTAAACGCTGTTTCATCGAACTGATTACGGACCGATTGTTTGAAGCCAGTTGGCAACAATTTATCATTAATAAAACGTGCTGCTGACGCGGTATTTCTGACTATACTTCTCGATAACATAAATGATGAAAATCGCTCGGCGCCTTCGTCTTGGCGACCTAAATCAAGTGACGTCTGAACAACCGATTTCGCTTTTTTGGATGTGTACAGGGTGACGACCATAATGATGCCTGCCAACAATAGAAGCAGTGTAGGTGTCGGTACAGCCCCAGCCAATTGATCCATCAAAAGGGTATCGCCTCCAGTTCCTCCACTTTCCATAAAAATTTGATAGGAATTATATCCAGCAAGTGGAACACCGATAAAATTGACAAGATCGTTGCCCGCGAACGCCATCGCCAGTGCAAATGTTCCAACCAAAACAAGCACCGTCAGAATATCAACTTTAAATACACGATTGACCAGATATAAAATAGCTGTCCAACCAACGAAGCTGATTAATAATAATAATTCGGTTTGTTCCTGTACCATGACCAGCATCGCCTCAGGAATCCACGAAGCACCTTTCGCACCTTTAATTAATATAAAATATGTAATCGCCATGATCCCCAGTCCTCCCCAAATCGGACCAATAGATCGCATACGTTTTTCATAATCAAATGAAAATAACAGACGACTCAGATATTGAATTAATGCCCCGGCCGTAAATGCCACGACGACCGACAATAGAATGCCCGAAATAATGGCAAGCGCCTTAGCCGAATTAATGTATTCATATAGATTTAGCGCATCCACGTCAGTGAATATCTTTATCGTAGATATGGCAACCGCCGCTCCTAGTAATTCAAAAACAATCGATACGGTCGTCGACGTCGGCATACCAAACGCATTAAATGTATCGAGTAAAATTACATCGGTCACCATGACTGCCAAGAAAAGAATCATGATCTCTGAAAAATAAAAATACTCCGGATGAAATATTCCCTTTCGCGCAACTTCCATCATGCCGCTCGAAAATGTAGCCCCAACGAGAACTCCCAAAGCTGCTACCAACATGATGATTTTGAATGTAGCGGCCTTCGAACCGATCGCTGCATTCAAGAAATTTACCGCATCGTTACTCACACCTACCACTAAGTCGGAGATCGCCAAAACAAACAATACTAGCACGAGAATCAAGAAAAATGTAGCCATGTCTTCAATTGTTTCTAGGAATTATGCCTCAATAAGTTTAGCACAAAGGAATGTAAAATAGGGATTATTCTAATGCTCGTATGTTAACTATTTATGAACTCCGGTAGATTTGTCCTGCCAGACAATCCGCACTTATGACATGACGACCCGATGAAATGTTAGTTACGGATCAATATGAAAAAATCTATCGACGCTTACGCGCTAAGCGACTGTCAATGATGTCCAAGATGAAAAGCACGACGAATATGCCAAGACCGACATAGCACATCGATATATCATCGAGTACTTTGGGGCATTCAAACATCCCTTTACTCTGATAGTAAGCAGCGCTAGCCAAGAGGCAAAATCCAACACTCAGACCCAAGGAGAAGAGCGGATGTAAGATTCGACTGATATATGATAGCATCATCGCCACCAAACAGCCCATAAGGATATAGCAGGTTGAAACGCCAAATACTTCCGGACAAACATCTTGCCCGTCCAACGTGGCGGCGAATAAATCATATGCACCATAAATCATGCTGGCGGTCAAGATGATTTGAATAATTCTGATGGCAATTTGCATACTCAAATATAGCTATCTTATTGCTATTTGTCGACAATGGGATAAAACGGACAATCATAAAAAAGTAATAGCCGAATGAATTTTATTTTCATAAATTTATAGAATAATTATCTTTCATGGAAATTCTCAACCAGATACGCCATCATTTTTCGCCGTCACAACCTTCCGTATCGGTGAGTAATAAATCGGTTTCCTACAGAGAACACATCCCGAGAACGGAATTACAACCTTTTATATATTGTTATTGGCAATTAAAAACAACATGTGCGCTAGATAATCCTTATCAATATCGAGTGGTGTCCGATGGTTGTATCGATATATTTTTTAATGCTGTGAAACCCGATGAATCGTTTGTCATGGGATTATCAAATGATTATACTATGTTCGATCTTGGGCACGAATTTAATTATATTGGTATTCGTTTTTTACCCTCGATATTCTCGCAATTGTTTGATGTTGATGCCTCAATATTAACAAATACCTATATGCCACTTGCCGATTTGAATAAAGACATGGCCTATCATATTTCAAGCTCGACTCATAGCGGCGTGACACTACATCAATTAGCCGAATTATTTGATCATCATTTTTTTAATCAAATTTCAAATTTATCCATAGATTTAGACATGCGATTTTATGAGGCTCTTCTTGCAATCGTCAAAAGTCATGGGTGCGCAGAAATTAAAAATATTAAAACAGGGCTCAGCGAACGGCAATTACGAAACATTTTCAAATATTTGATTGGAGAATCACCAAAAAAGTTTAGCAAAATTGTCAGGTTCCAACATCTACTCAAATCCAAACCATCTCTCGAGAGTCTTCGCAATAATAAAATATTGTATGAATCCGGCTACTTTGACCAATCCCATTTTATTCGCGATTTTAAAAAACTATACGGACTGTCTCCTTCTCGAGCCATTGAATAATAAACTTAAATAACCATCAATTTAAACCATTCTAATTATGAAAAAGCGAGCTATACTGAGTATTATTTTTGGAACGATTATTTTATTTGTTTGGAATGCTGTCTCCTGGATGGCATTACCCTTTCATTCAAGCGTCATGCATACGATACCGGATAATGCAATGGACTTTGAACACGTAAAACGATCAATGCCGGAAACTGGAATTTATCACTTCCCTGGTTTTCCTGAAAATAACACACCAGAAGCTATGGCAGCGCTGGAGACCACATTGGAGAATGGGCCTCGCATTACGATGATGGCCTATATCAATGAGCCAACAACCTTTTTTGCTCCAAGCACTTTTCTGATCAGCCTTTTATCTAATTTTCTGACCGTCTTACTGATACTTTTTATCGTCAGTAAGCTCCGCGTCAAAAACCTCAAAGAGATGCTTACTGTGACCATTGTTCTGGCAGTTATCGCTGCGCTGGTGGGTGACATTGCGACTATGAATTGGTACCTTTTTCCCTTTGATTACACCATGATCAATATTCTCGATAAAATCATTGGGTTTATGTTGCTGGGGCTTCTGTTTGGTTTGTATACAATACGCGGGCAGGTGCAGACTTAGTGCGTCAAACACTAAATTTCTCCGACATAATTCTTCATCTTTTTCCATTGCTCATCTTCACTCATCAGTCGTGTAACACCGGTTATACTCCAACTTCGTTCATCGATCAATGAAAACTTTTTGAATTCTATCGGACTTACTTGATGCTTGACACACTAGCGTATCAATACGATTTCTCATTAAGATAATTTCCGTTTTGTACAATCCTAAGGACTAATGATGCCTCATATTTGTATTATCATTATAAAACATTAATACATAGAGTTATGAAGTCATTAGCAACATTTATCTTTTTAATTATTTTATCGTGTATTGTTATACAAGGACAATCATCTAATCACAAAATTTCACAAAAAATGAAAATTAACGCAGGAATCATTACCGAAAAAATTCAAGAAAGTAAAAAGTTTTATTCAGAAAATCTCGATTTTGAAGTCGTCTTTGAGAATGACTTTTATCTTCTCATGCGAGCACCAAGTGAGGAAGTCACCATTAGTTTTTTATTACCCGATCACCCGAGTCAACAACCAATATTCCATCAAAAATTCGAAGGAAAAGGCATGTACATCACGATGGAAATGGAAGATGTCGATTCACTTTATAAAAAAATTAAAGGCCTCGGTACTCCAGTTGCTTTCGAAATTAGAGACGAACCATGGGGTGACAGACATTTTGCTATCGTCGACCCTTCAGGTGTAGCTATAGATTTGGTAAAATATACGGCCCCTGAGGAATAAAATTTATTTTGGAGCCATACGGTAAATCAATTTAATTTAATATTGATAGTTAAGGAGAGATCAGCGTTTGTGGTGTGGGTCAACGAGAGAAATCTTCGTTCACTGGCTCTAATCGACCGAATCCGCTCTAAGAGTTCTTTGAAGTAATCCACGCCAAAAGTCGTCTTGGCTTGCTTCAATCGATTATCGTCAAGTACAAATCCTTTGACGATATATTCCCTAAGTGTTTTTGTCGCCCATATGCGAAAGTGTGTACCTCTTTGTGATTTGACTCTATAACCCACGGAAATGATGACATCAAGATTATAGAAAGTGGTATTATAATTCTTTCCATCCGAAGCAGTTGTTCGGAAATTCCGAACAACTGAATTTTCCTGGAGTTCTCCTTCTTTGAAAACATTGCTAATATGCTCACTGATAGTCGATTTTGCCCTACCAAACAGTTCTTGCATACCTTCTTGCGTGAGCCAAACGGTCTCGTCTAACACTAACACATTGAGCGTGACCTCTCTATTGTCATTAGTGTATAATATGAATTCACTTTCCATAGTGAGTATTAATGTGTTTAAACAGCCTTTGACTTATAAAGATAGACATTCTATAACCCCAATTCAGGTCTATCATACTTGTTTAAAAACGCATTTCATCGAAAGTCTTTAGTCCTTCTATGAACAATGCACGAAATCACCGATTTTTCAGCTTACGAGAATAGCCGTAACTTTGCGATCTCAAACAACTATTATTATGACATACTTCAGACTAATCATACCTGTTATCCTTTTGGTTTTTATCAGCTGTGCCGATGATAGCAAGAAGACATCAGATACGAATGATGCGACACGGACCAATCAACCTGCCGTTCAGCAATCCAATGAACCTGGGTCGATTGTCGGTGATATCAATTTTCAAGAAGGAACTAATCCGCAACCAGCTGCACAACCGCAACGTACGCCTGAACCTGCTCAGAATGCAGATGGCGTTTGGCACTACACATGTCCGAAGGGATGTAAAGGTGGTGGTGGTGCTGCGGCCCCTTGCGCGAGTTGTGGCACATTGTTGGCACATAATCAAGGGTATCATGCCAATGCCGGCACGCCTCAGCCTCAGATTCAACCTCAGATTCAAGGTACGGCAGGAACGAGTCCAGTCATCACGCCTCCATCACAAGCCAATCCAGAACCTGCACAGAATGCGGCAGGCGTATGGCACTACACATGCTCTAAGGGTTGTGCTGGTGGATCAGGTGATCGCGGAGCCACGTGTGCAAAATGTGGCGGGCCCCTTGCACATAACAAAGCATATCATAACTAGCACCTAAACCGGGGTTTAACATGGATGGTACAACACGCGCCGATATATCCATTGGCGCACTAGTAGAAATCGTCATGAAAAAAGACCAACGGACAGGTGACTTGACAGAAGGATTCGTCAAACGGATACTGACAAAATCTTCTAAACATCCGCACGGAATTAAAGTGCAACTGCAGACCGGTGAAGTCGGCCGCGTCAAACATATCATCGAAGATGAGTAATTTCAGTCTATATCGAATTTCGAACTAACAGCAGGTCGATCATGTCTCCTTTGTATAAATTAAAAATACAAACATGACTAATCGAATAGCCACTTTTCTCCTACTGTTTTTCTCCACTTGCGCCATGGCTCAAATGGTAAGTACTGAAAACACAATCCACGTGCATAAAAAGGAGTCAGCCGATGCATATAAAATCATCGTTGACGCTGACAAATCTGATGCTAAGGAATATTGGAACGATTTTATACAGGACGAAAATGACCGTAAAATCAGAGGATACGGTCTATTTAGTAAAAAAGACTTGTTGGAAACCGACATGATTGTCATACCGGCGTTAAGTAATAATCCACTGAAACTATTTATGCATTTTGAAGATGTGGGCGATCAAACGCACATGTATTTATTCGCTCAAAAAGAAAACGGGTCATTTGTATCTAAGGATGATAAAATGATTTATCAAAACCTCCAGCGGCTTGGAAATGGGTATTTAGAGTATTTCTTGCCTTCCTATTATCGAGAAGTATTACGTGATGCCGAGGATAATTTAGAAGATGCTCAAAAAGACGTTGAAAAAATAAAAGATGACATCAACGATGACGAAGAAGATATCGTATCGATGAAAGAAAAAATTAAAAAACTTGAACGACGCATTGAAGAGGATAAAGCAGAACAAAAAGAATTGGAGGCTGAGTTGGAGCGCGCTCAAAAATTAGCGAAGCGAAAAAAATATACTTATTCAGAAGTACGTCAAGAAGTAGAAAAGCTACGAGGTAATAAATAATTTAGTAGTCCGTCTTAATCTTTCTATTAAAAGGGACTTTGAGTTGGTAAGATAAATTGTCGGCGTGCTCATCCTCGAGCACGTCTAAACCATACTTAATTTGATTTGTATCCGCATAAACGAATGTCCCAAAAAGACGATCCCATAATGAAAAAATATTTCCAAAATTGGAGTCAGTCCATGGACGCTCAAAGTGGTGATGAAATTTGTGCATTTTCGGCGTGATAAAAATCAGGCTTAAAAATCGATCAACAGGACTTGGCAAAACGATATTTGCATGTGACAAATAGGTAAATAATACTGTCAAGATCCGATAGATAATATAAAATGCAAGCGGCATTCCCGAAATCAAAATCGCTATCAGTGCAAACACTTCGCGGAACATATAATCGCCAGGATGATGTCGCGTACCCGTCGTGACATCCACGTGTGTATCACTATGATGCACCATATGAAAGCGCCACATGAAACTCACCTTGTGCAATAAATAATGAACGACAAATTGTGCAACAAAATCTAATAGCATGATCGCCAACAACAGTTCTACCCATACTGGCAACATAAATAAATGAAAAAGCCCGATCTCGGCACTTTGGCTCCATATAAATAACTGAGCTGTAGCGAGTCCGAATAATACATTGATCAATATGGTCGTCCCCAGCAACACGAGATTCAATCGTGCGTGCCGCCACTTCTTGTAGTTAAATTTCACCAATGGATACACGCCTTCTGCAATCCAAAAAATACCCATGCATATGACAATCCAGGCAAATTTCTGAGCACTTGTCATCTGTTCAAAAAATAAGAGTATTGATTCCATCTCGACTATTCCGAATTCACCTGTAATAACGATTATTTCATCATCGATCGCTCAAACAAGTGTATATTATAATTGTATATGCGTGATACCAAAGATAAGCTACTTACTAAAATTCTCACTAACTTATATATGTTTATCGATCAAGTGCTAGCTTTTATTATCATACCTCAAGTGTAAATCTGAAATATCGTACATGACTCTTGTTGCCGCCACTGACGCAATGATCGGAGCCAAGACCGCTCCCAATAATGGAAGGTATAATAAAAGACTTACCATGGCTCCTAGTCCTACGGTCACACCTGCGTAACGGCCACCCAGTTTCAAGCTATCTCTCACCTTGACATGAAATTGCTCATTATAATTATCTAGAATAACAAATCCCAGAAAGAACAGATGCGCCAATAGCACAGCCACTGGTTCTAAAAAATCCAATACCGGCACAAAACCAAAAGCAGTATTAATCACCACCGTCGCCGCAATCTCCAATCCATAACACATAAATGTCACGCCGACCATTCTTCCTTGCGCTCGCGCGAACACTTTAAACGAAGTCTCACTTTTGATATCGCCGATGACTTCGAGGGTCTTGCGACAAATGTGAAATATCACTACTTCCATGAGCAAAAGAATAATATACTTTAATGACCCATCAAACAAATAGGCGTAACTATCCTGTATTGATTCTTTTAATACCTCGCCAATCGAAGTCCGGTCTTCACCATCCGTAAGTATAAAGCCGGATGATTGCCAGTCGAGAAATACTAAAAACAATTTTAACCCGACGATTATGGCTAGTGCTATGAGTACTTTTGTCACCCATCCATACTTCCAAAATCCTATATATAGGCGATGACGACGCACAAAACTGAGCGAACCAACTGCATAATTTAGCGTTTCTAGAAATTGTAAGATATATTTCATCGAATGGAAATCAATTAAATATTTGTCAATGCTTGATCCAAATCGTCGATTAAATCTTGGACATCTTCCAAGCCGACGGAAATTCTAATCAATCCCGGTACGATATTTCTCGAAATAAACTGCTCTTCAGTTAATTCTTTGCTGTAGCTAATTAATGGGGCATAAACCAAACTTTCATGGCCACCCCAACTGACGCCTAATTTAAAATACTGTAAATTATTTACGAATGATTTAATCGATGAAAAATCACGTGTATTTAATTCAAAACTTAATAAACCACCATAACCAGACATTTGTCGTTGGCCTAGTTCATATTGAGGAGAGCTTTTTAATCCGGGATAATGTACTTTCTGTATACTTTTATGTGATTCTAGAAATGAAGCAATTTTCATTGTCGATATTTGATGCTGCTGCATGCGAAGTGGCAGAGTTCGAAGACTGCGGAGGATCAACCATGCTTCTATAGGTGCAATCTTTGCTCCGAGGAGTGCGTGCTCACTCATCAGCATCGCGTCTAAGTCTGATGACTTACCGACCAATACGCCTGCCACGACATCGCTGTGCCCACAAATATACTTCGATACAGAATGCACTTCTAGGTCGATACCAAGTTCAAGCGGACGTTGATACAAAGGACTGGCCCAGGTATTGTCGATGATGGTTTTAATATTATTTTTCTTCGCAAGATTGGCAACAGCTTGCAGATCTTGTAATTCGTAAGTGATCGACGCCGGGCATTCTAAATAAATAAGTGATGTTCGCGAAGTGATGGCTTCTTCAAATTGACTTACTTCAGTTCCGGCGACATAAGTGACATCTACACCACATTTATCTTTTAGAAAATTACTTATAAAATTATTTGCTGGGGCGTATATATTATTTACGGCAATGACGTGGTCGCCATGATTAACAATATATAAAATAGCTGCCGCAATAGCCCCCATGCCCGATGCATACAATTTTGCTTTCTCACCGTGACACAGCTTTGCTATTTTTTCTTCAGCAATATGCGCAGTCGGATTACGGACCCGAGAATAAATATAGTGTTCTGACGGATCAGAAAATGCCGCATCGATGTCATCCCAAGTATCAAATGCAAACAATGAATTTTGATAAATAGGAGGCACGATAGCTCCTTGATTTTCATTGTAGTATTGACCATCATGACACAAAACAGTAGTGATTCGTGTAGCTTTACTCTTTTTTGGATCCATAAAAACAAGCGATTCCCGTCATAGCAAAAAAGTACGCTACGACAATATTAATTAATGATAAAAATTGAAAAGGGGCATATTCCATAACAGATACACCCAATGTGACAGACATAAAAATACCTGATGGCGTCCATGGGGCTAAATTTTCCATCATCGTGCCGGCATCCTCGATAGACCGACTCAATACCTTGCGATGAATTTTCATCTTATCGAATTTTTTATTGAATGCCGCTCCAATAATAAAACTAGTCGCATATTGATTCGATGCCATTAAGTTTGTAAACCATGTAGCTGTCAACGCTGCCGCCACTGTAGATCTTCGACTATTCAGACGTTTCATCAGTGTCGATATCGCCACTGGTATCGCCTTGATGACATCCAAGACGCCGATAAATGAAAATACCAGGATAGAGATCACGATACCTTCTATCAAATTATATAATCCGCCTCGATTTAATATTGAAATGACGTTCGATTCAAATGCCAAAGATGGATCAGCAGCCATACTCACTGTAAATCCACGGTTGAGACTATTAAATACATCCGTAAAACTAAATGGCTGAAAAATAAAGGCCAACACCATGGCCAAACCGGCACTGCCAAGGAGAGTTAAAAAAATTGGTTTGCGTGTTATGCTACCCCAAATAACCACGACAAGTGGTAATAATAATAAAATATGAAAATTAAATAGTTGACTCAACTCCGAAAGCGTGAGTTGGATAGATTCGAGTTCGACTATATTACTCAATTCATTTCCAGAAAATACCGGTGACATAAAAATGTAAATCAATGCTGCAATAATAGCGGAGGGCCCAGTTGTATAAATCATTGATTTTATATGATCCATGACATGGACATCTGTGGCTAATGACGCAATATTCGTCGTGTCGGACAATGGTGACATTTTATCGCCAAAAAAACTACCGCCTACAACAGCCGCCGCCGTGATCGGCAAAGACACCCCATAAACTTCAGCTATCCCAATCATGACCACCCCGATGGTGCCCGCCGAGCCCCAAGAAGTCCCAGTCAAAAGCGAAAAAACAATACAAATGAGAAATGAAAAGATGTAAATCCAGTTTGGACTCACAATCGAAATGCCGTAGTAGATCAGCATAGGTATCGTGCCGCTGACTATCCAGCTTCCGATCAGCACGCCGATAGCGAATAAGATCAAGACAACGGGGATGGATTCACCGACTTTTGATACGATGTGTCGCTGTACCTGATCCCAAGAATATCCGAGTCGAAATACGTGCAGACAACCTATACATATAGCTATCAACACCATGACTTCCAATGGCAATCGATCAGCACCTAGCCATATCGGATGGATAAATAGACCATAAACTAGCAGTATAAAAAATACTGCAATCGGAAATATGGCTTGGCCAAACGTTGTCTTACTCGCCTCGGTTTGCTCGGTTGTCATGATCTTCCAAAACTACAAATATCATATTGATCAAAGGCGGATGATGAAAAACAGTTTTTTAGTCGCGTAAACCATAGATGTCTGTCGATAATGTTTGGTGATATTCCATTGACTTTTTACCTTACTGCTTTATTTATTAATCAGTTGCACTTGGATTTCAGTTTATATACAATATCATTAAAGCATTTTTTTTCAAGAACATACTACATCATGCAAGATGATGTAATCGTTTATGAAGCGAGGCGATCGTTTTTCAATAAAACATGCTCATTCAAAGATTCGAGAGGTGATGAAATATTCTTGATTAAACGAATTTTCTCTCCTTTCTCCAGAAAATATGTGATCTATTACGAGGGTGAAATATTTGCTCGTATAGAGTCAAAGAGTATCCTTAAATCAGGGATGATCGCTACGACAGCCGATAAAAAATATTATATACAACCTTCAGATTTTTTCCAAAAAATAACCATAGTCGAAAGCGGAATTGAAATTGCTAAAATATCGCGTAAGCGGATGGCTGTCAAAAATAAAATCGGAGTAGCCATCCAACCGGATCAAGACGATGAATTAATCTTGTCTTTTGCCTTGATGATCGAATTAGTCATTAGAAGTCGAAAATCTAAAAGTTCTTAGGCGTCATTTGTATAAACATTATCCGATATAGACAGTTACCCCTTCGACCAATTACCAAAACCAACATGATCGCCATCATTACAAGATTGCTGGGCGCGTATCTAAATTTCATCAATTTGATCTCCAAGCGAATCGGTGGAAAGCAAGCCTTTTATGTATTTTGCTATCCGTTCAAAGCCAAATTGTCAGCGAAGCAGCAGGAATACTTGAGTCAGGCCAAACGTACCAATATTGCATTGGAGAAGGGTGAATACCCATTGTACACATGGGGCAGTGGAAAACAAAAGCTACTATTCGTGCACGGATGGCAAAGCAACGCATACCGATGGCGGCGATTTATAGACCAGCTCGATAAAGAAAAATATACTGTCTACGTATTCGATGCACCCGGTCATGGAAATTCAACCTCGGCATTTGGCAACGTACCATTATTTGCAAAAGCCATTCATAAAATCATTGAACATGTAGGTCCTGTAGAAAGTATGATTACACATTCTATTGGCGGATTTGCATCATTGTATTTTTGTCATTTGTTTCCCGATTTGCAACCGCAAAAAATCGTTTGTTTGGCTTCACCGAGCCGTGCAACTGATTTTGTTGACGTATATGCCAAGCGATTGAATTTATCTGACAAGACGATAAAAAATATGGAAGGTTATTTTACAGAATATGCTGGAAAGCCTCCATCCTATTTTGATATTAAAAACTTTTTAGGAAATGTAGTAGCGGAAGGTTTAATCATTCATGACGAGGATGATCGTGATGTGAATATCGAAAATGCCAGACGCATACATAAATACTTGAAGAATTCTACATTGAAAATCACGAAAGGTCTCGGGCACCGGTTAATCAATAAAAATGTCACACAGGACGCTTTAAATTTTGCAGCTGATCGACCTTTCAATATCCAAGCAAAGGTCGATACTTAATCGTACCAATCATCAACATTCGTTCGCATTTCGATGGCGTGATCTTTAAATCCAAACTTTTTGTAGGCATTTATGGCAATACCATTCCCAACATACACCTTGAGACGAAATTCCTTAACGCCTTGTTGTCGACTCCAATCAGTCAATCCGCCTAAAATGCGATCGTTGACACCTTGTCTACGATATTCGGGGTCCGTGTACATGAATGCGAGATAGGCGAACTTGTTATGAACGAGATACTCCGGTGCTTTTTCAATTCTCGCAAACCCAGATCCAACTATTTGGCCTGTCTCCGTATATGCCACCATCACGATAATATTACTTGCCTCCAGCATGACTCGAAAATTATAGTATTGCGTTTGATCCTTTAAGGTCGAATCATAGGCACGTTCGGCGGCAATAACTCCTTGTTCAAATTCCTTAAGTTTTTCTAAATCACGGATAGTGGCTTGTCGTATTTTTATTTCGTTCATTGATTGTGGATAATTTTTTGATGAAAATACCATATTAAGTGCGACTAATACGCTGGATATTTTACCATTTGATCTTTAATGTAGTCATCGAATTCAATTTTTTGGAGACCTAACTTATCTTCTAATAATTGAAAAAAATCGTCATCTGTCGTTCCATATTTGAGTGATTCCACAAGACCTTCCACACCTTCTTTGTGATAAATATCCCGCATGAGTAACGCACCGATTACATATCGAAAATCCGACTTGTGCTCACCATTCGGTATGGTGATATTTAAATTAGATATATCAGACAAATCATAATTCGGATTTTCGGCCAAAAATGATTTGAGTTTCTGCATGTGTCCGTCAAATGTGTATGTTGAAGTGCCGGCGTAAAACGTAGCTATGCCCTCGCCAACCCAAAAATGTGGATCTTTAGGCACGAGATGAAATGTGTATAAATGAACTGCCTCATGCGGAAAATAAGAAGAGTTATTACCCGAATAAATAATCATATTTCTCCAACTGGCTATTCCACCTTTACCACTTGGATTGTACATGCGATTCATATATTCATAACCCCATGTTCTGGCTATATCACGTGCATTGCTAGCTACAAAATAATCAAACGATAGCGGATCGACACCAAATTCTTTCGACATTTCGATGTTAAAATCATTCATCTCCTCGGCCTCTTCTATTTTAAACTCATGAAAAGGATGAATATAATAATCGATATTCCCTACGCGTTGATGTTCAAACACGGTCTTTAAATATTCCGCACTACTTACCAATAAATACTTATCGTCGACTTTTTTAGCATACACGGCAGAGATCACATCAAGATGTATTTCTCCATCATCATCGAGATGTGAAAATGAACTAATGATGGACCAATGATCATTTTCAGCCTTAAAGATTCCGATGATTTTACATTGGACCTTATTTTCTCGATCTTTTAACCTCTCAATTCCGATCGCCCAAAAATTTTCATCCGGAATCGTCATATGTTCGAAAGACCAATATGGGGAGTTGGGATCTTGAAATGATCCTTCATCAATATAGCTTTTCCACAGCTCAATTAATTGCTGCTCCACTTCACCGTCGGCATTGGTCACTTCATGATGGATTAAAAATTCTATTCCACCTTCATGATCACTTACTTCATTTTGTGCAAAGCACATCATCCCAAATAGACATATGATAAAAGTGGCGAAAGGTATAGACATATTAATAGTATTTTGAATTACAATATTACCTGTAAACGTCAACCTTTTTTACTAGGTCTCCATGCCGACTTGCCTTGTCTCGGTTTACTACCGAATGATTTTTTTGAGCCTGAAAATTTGGAGTCCGATCGTTTACCTTTTGAATATTTAGATTCTGAACGTTTCGGTTTTGAATCTATTTTAGGTTTATATCTCGTTTTGCTTGTAGGCTTTCTAGATCTCGTTTTGGCGGAATCATTAGTTGAATCCCCGATGATTTCACGAAGTATGGTGATTTCGCGCGATGTAAAATCTCTCCAATCGCCTGATTGTAGTCCATCTAACGTGACATGCATGATTCGCACACGCTTCAGTTTGACCACCTCATAACCTAGGTGTGTACACATCCGCCGAATTTGGCGATTCAGCCCTTGCGTGAGAATTATTTTAAAGACTTTTGGTGAGATTTTTTCGACTGTGCATGGTTTTGTAACACGATCTAATATTTGCACTCCATTTGCCATGTTTTTGAGAAATTTATCATTGACTGCCTTGTCGACAGTGACGATGTATTCTTTTTCATGTTTATTATCGGCACGTAATATTTTATTGACGATATCTCCGTCGTTTGTCAAAAAGATTAAGCCCTCGGATAATTTATCCAACCGTCCGATATGAAATAATCGCTGTGGATGATTAATGTATCGAATGATATTTTCTTTCTCCCGATCATCCGATGTGCAAACAATCCCTACCGGCTTATGAAAGGCGATGTATAATGGCTCTGGCCTGTCGACTAATGGTCGACCATCAACCCGCACTTCATCTCCTGGCGAAACACGATTACCCGGTCGAGTTGGATTTCGATTGATCGATACGCGACCAGCACGAATCAACTTGTCAGCTTCGCGACGCGAGCACATGCCCGTGTCACTGATATATTTGTTTAAACTTATAGAATCATCTTTCATAGCACCTGCATTTTGTCTTTGTGCAAAGATAGGCAAATGGCTATTGGCTATTGGCTATTGGCTATTGGCTATTGGACCTTAACTGTTAGCAGTTGGCCAATTTTATAAAGAATCAAAAGAAAATCGGTGAAAAATATATATAAATTAATATCACTATAACACATACCACAACACCAATTTGCTTAACAAACTTCCATGGCGTAATATCAACTTGATTTGTATAGATAAGTTTGAAATCATTGAGGCGCGGTTTTAATCGCCCGATAATCAACATGATGATCACATTTAATAGAAACAATATGGCCATGACATGCAAAAAATGAGGATATGCATTGGCCGTGATGATTTCCAATTCAGCTTCAGAAACATCGCCTGCTGCGAGTTCCGCTCGATTAATAAAATAAGGCTTCAATACAAACTGACTGATCGAATACAACACAGCTCCGGAAATGATTCCAACTTTTGCCGCCAAAGCAGGGACACGTTTACTTAAATATCCGACAATAATTATAGTCAAAATAGGAATACTATAACAACCATTCACTTCTTGTAAATAGCCAAAGAGGCCATCTGGGGCTTTATCGATTAAGGGTGCAATAAACATCGCCATGACAGCGAGTAAAACACCAAACATTTTGCCAGCAAAAACAACCTTTTTTTCTGTCGCTTCCTTATTGAAATATGATTTATAAATATCTAATCCAAACAGTGTAACAGAACTATTCAATGCACTATTAAATGAACTCAATATGGCACCAAATAAAACTGCTGCGAAGAATCCCACTAAAGATGCTGGCAACACTTTACTAACAAGTCGCGGGTAAGCCTCATCAGCATTTCCCAACGACTCTCCGAAAATATGAAAAGCAATAATTCCCGGAATGACTAAAATCAATGGTCCAAGTATCTTGATAAAACTCGCCAATATTAATCCCTTTTGCCCTTCCTCAAGATTTTTTGCTGCCAATGCACGTTGAATGATAGCCTGATTAGTGCCCCAATAAAATATCTGCACCAACATCATCCCGGTGAATATCGTTGCAAACGGCACAGAGGCCGTAGCGTCACCAATGGAATTAAATTTTTCTGGATTATCCGTTATTAACTCGGAAAATCCAGCAGCAATACTTCCTTCGCCAATAAATGACAATCCGAATAATGGTATCATAATACCACCAATCAAAAGACCCACGGCATTCACGGTATCGGACACTGCTACTGCTTTTAGGCCACCAAAGACTGCATAAATAGATCCTATAATTCCTATGGCGAATACACAAATCCAAATCGATTGCATCCGCGAAACGCCGAGCAACTCGGGCAAATCAAACATGGCACTAAATGCCACGGCTCCAGAGTATAATACAATAGGTAAAAACACAACAACGTATCCGGAAAGGAATAACACAGAAGCTATCGTCTTTGTCGTTTTATCATACCGCTTGGCAAGGTATTGCGGTACGGTTGTGATACCTCCTTTAAGATATCGTGGCAATAAAAATATCGCCGTCACCACCATAGCTATCGCTGCCAACGACTCCCATGCCATGACCAAAATACCCTCTGCGTATGCCTGTCCATTCAGCCCAACAATCTGCTCCGTAGATAAATTAGTCAACAAAAGCGAACCGGCAATCACAGCCGCTGTCAAACTTCTTCCACCCAAGAAATATCCATCGGCAGATGATTCATCAGTATTTCGTGTGGACCAATAGGCGATAATTCCGACTAAGGCTGTAAAACCTAAAAACGTAAATATTTGGATATTTTGAATCAGGAAGATTGACATGCGCTGAATTATAAAATTTAATTAGCCAATCAAGGTACAATTAAATTTTACTGTGTGCTAATTTAAACTCTCTAAGGCATTTTTCAAATCAGGCTGAATTGCTGAAGCAATTTGCTTATGCCCTGCTTCATTCCAGTGATATCCATCTGCCGCACGCAACACCTTTCCTTGATACTCTAGTTGGACTAGATGCTCTGCTACATTATTGATGTAATGAATATTATTGTTAGCACAAATTTTTTGAAAATCTTTGCTCTGTGGATTATAGTGGTCAGCATTAAAAACCATCAACTTTGCTCCATTGTCATCAGCTAATTGTTTAAACTTTTTAAAGACCAATTCCGTCGCCTGAACGGATGCGCGATAAGGTGGATAATCTTGGCCCAAATCTGTGATCAGTTTTTCACCAGTTTCTTCGACGGGCTTTGGGTCATTATTTAATCCACCGATTTTCGTTCGTAAAAAATAAATGAAAGTCGAGTATTTTTTCATGCGCTCAAAAGCGGGCTGTGGTATTTTAGTCTCAATCGTACCATTTGTATTCATGTAGGGTCGAGGTTTTCCCACTTTGTATGTACTTGCAATCTCCAATTCAGCATCATTATCAATAAAATCATTTGAGCATACTTGAAGTATGAGTACATCTGGATTTATTTCGTCGATATATTCACTGGTAATCATATATTCTTGAAGTGTGCCGTAGCCTGCCGAACCGTAGGCAAAACAAGAAAAATCCAGCGAATCTTTTAAAATATTATAAAATGACTTATCATTTGATACTTCGACGGCATGTGTGTAAGAATCACCGATAAAAAACACTTTTGGTTTGTTGGAATTCACATCATCAAAGGTCTTAAACCCATGCTCATTTGTTTTGATTTCGATATCATACTCCACCCCTGCTTTATCTTTCATGGAGCCTTTGTGGTAATAGTTGGATTTTGTAAACCAACCATATTTGTCATCTAGTTGGCGGTAGTCATATGGAGGAGCAGGAACCACTTCTTTTTCAGAAGCGTAGTAAATTCTAGTTGCAATTTCCCCGACGATAAACATCAGGACGATCGTAAACAGAAACATGATGATAGTAAACGTTCGCTTCTTTTGTTTTGATAATGTCATAAGTCTGAATCAGGCGTATAATAAATAAAAAGGGGTCGACAAGATACACAATAGCATTCATTCGCTGTTAGCCTCGACATCGCGGACTACGCTTTTACAATCTACTATCGGCTAATCCATTGTTAATGTTAATATTTTCGGAAATGTTGAATCACTGACGTGTTTGATTTTATAGAATCCATTTCCAGTGTCTATTCGGCTCAAAATATATACGCTTTTTCTTCTAGACAGCACTAAATCATTAGGCTTGAAATAACTGTAAATTTTTGGCGTGTAGTTTATGAAGTCAGATTTGGTCGTCTCACTGATCGAAGAAAAAGCTACACTTTCTTTCTCATATAAAAATAGCGTATCATTGGATTGTCTCATTCTATTAGGTATAAGTTTCAATTTTTTTCCTTTCAATTCAAAGTGTCCTTTATACTCAGTTCGAGTTCGATATACAACATCCAAGGAATCAATCTCAACACGAGTTTCTAATCTTTTAAATCTCCAGTTCTCTTCTAGAATTATTATTTGCTTAACGAATGATGCAGGACTAGATCGAGCTTCACCAGAACTATAAGTTCCTAAATAATGTTTACTGCAAGAAGCCATTGCGATTAATAAAGCTATATTCAGAATAATTAAGACATTTAGTTGCTTCACATTGATATTTTTTATGTGCTATTTACTATGCTGATAAATTTATCTCAGTATATTTAATAGTATCAACTGATTATTATTAGCGTCAAATAAGCCTTTCACTTCACAAACATCGAAAATTTTGTGCATTACAAGTTAGCTATTCTAACTGTATAATACAAGTTAAATAAATTTCAAATTACTATAATATTTACATACGAAACATTTGACTACATATCTGACTTAATACAACGAACAGCAAACTTCCGCTTTTCCTTTATCGCATTGTACTTTTCATGGTGATGCCAAAAAATCATCAATTTTCTTTGCTTTCTTTTTTTGTTTTTATCCTCATACATATGTACATGATTAACATGATGATCAGCGTCTGCCAACCAAAAATTTAAACTCGTCAGCGGCATATATTTCCGTTTGTGTTTGAAGCCAGTTGCATCTAAATTAAAACCCGCAACTCGACAGCGAAAAAGTGAATCCCACGTATAAGGAATAAATGTCGTGGCCTCTCGATGATCCGTTCCTGGTAGGGACAACAGCAGATTCTCAAAATGATGAACAGAGGGCAATGACCAGCCAGAAGGACAAACTTCCGCTATATTTCTATAGTCATACAAACGGCCTTCCAAGGCACAGAATGCTTCAATATCTTTATAACATTCAGCATATGGTGCCTGAAATCTTAAATTTTGATTAAACCACCAGATCGAATCAATCAGAATGATTTCATATTGGTTATCATCTCGTTCATCAATGAATGTGTCGGTCATAAAGTCTGACTGACTATTCATTACATGACAAAAAATAAAGCAAATTAATAATAGGTATAGGTAACGCATCTATTTCTAACTATCCAACAAAGCTAGAAATTTTTCCGCATGTTCGTGGTGCGCATGTTGTTTTTCGTTAGGCATCTTGTCAAAGTTCGATAATAACATGCCCAGCCTTGGATTTTGACTAAAGAAGTCGCGATGTACATCCATAAATCTCCAAAACAATCCATCCCATGTATCCTGCCAAGGTCCTTTTTTGTAATCACTCATTTTCATGATATAATTACTTCCGCTGATGTACGGTTTTGTCGATAACAAGCCCCCATCGGCGAATTGACTCATACCGTAAACATTTGGCACCATCACCCAATCGTAGGCATCAATAAACAATTCCATAAACCATCGATAAACCTCTTTTGGATCAAACTCGCACAGTAACATGAAGCTTCCCAAAATCATTAATCGCTCAATATGATGACAATATCCAGTTTTCAGTATTTTTTTTATTGTTTTATCAATCGGCACTATTCCAGTCGTGCCATCATAAAAACTAGCTGGTATTTTACGATGAAAATTCCAAAAGTTTTTATTGCGTTGTTCGACACCTTTGACTTCATACATACCACGCATAAATTCACGCCAGCCAATAATTTGTCTAACGAACCCCTCAACTGAATTGATACGCGTATTATTTTTCCTTGCAAATTTTAATGCTCGCTCAATGATCACATCGGGCGTAATCAACCCAACATTCAACATGGGTGTCAAGACGCTGTGATGCAGTATAGATGCCTCTGACACAATCGCGTCTTCATATGGACCAAAGCCTTCAAAGCGTTGACTCAAAAACTCTTCAAACCAGGCGTTTGTAGATTCGGCGTCAATCGGATATCGAGGGAAAGTACCCACCTCACCTGGACAATCCGCGTAGTGCGCTTCAACATATGCTATTGCCTCATCATAAACGTCGCATTTATCAGGAAATATAATAGGCGGTGGTGTTTGTGACTTCGGAAACCGTTTTCGATTATCATGATCAAAGCTCCACTTACCTCCCATGGGCTCCCCATTCCCGTCCATTAATATATCACGCTTCTTGCGCTCTTGCTTATAAAAACTCGTTTGAAAAAACTTTTTCTTTGTTGGTTTGAAGAATTTCTGTAGATCTTTTGGTGTGTTCAAAAAAAGCGGTGAATCATACTTCACTAATTCGATATCGTAATCTTCTGATGTTCGGTATAATCTCTTTTCAATCCAGTTGTCTGTTGGATCGATGTAATGTATTTGCTCAATATTATCTTGATTCAGCTTTTTAATATATTTTCTGATATCAGCATATTTACTTGTAGCTTCTGTATAATTAATTTTGCAGCCTCGACTTGATAGTACACTCGCATAGTTCTTCATCGTAGCGCGATGAAAGGCTATCTTTTGTTTGTGAAACTTAAACTGATTAAAAAACAGTTCTTCTTCTATAATATGAACTTCATATTTATCGAGAGGTAGTGGACTATCAGCGAATAGTTGATGCGGAAATATAATATTAACTATAGTTTTATCTTGAATCATGTGTATACTTCAAAGATTCTTTTATTGTCCAAATTTTTCTGCCAACACTATTTTTCGATAGTCGAATATATCTGCCAATTGCTTTTTAATTACTAGTGAATTGGCAATCGCACCTAGAAATCCCAGCGGCGGCTGATACGTAATTAGGTCAGTCATCAAGACGCCGTCAGCTGTCTTTTCCAGATGATGCTCATGATGCCACATCTGATAAGGACCAACACGTTGTTCGTCCACAAAATATTCCAACTCCTTTACATGGGTTATTTCTGTGACCCAGGTCATGGGAATATTCAAAATCGGACTAACCTTATAGGAAATTATCATCCCCGGAAACATCTTTTCTGAACCGTGTTCCGTAGTGATTTTAAAACCCATATAATCAGGAGTGATTTTCTGTAAGTTTTTAGGAGAAGATATGAATTCCCAAATCTCCTCAATCGATACAGGTAATTTCTGTGTTTTATGAAGTTGATATACAGGCATCTTTATTGTGCAATTTTAGCAAGCATTCCATTAAAAATAAAGTAGTGCATAGGCATCATAGCATACCAATACAGCCGACCCCAAAGCCCTCTCGGACGGAACGTCGCGGTTTGAAAAATTTCTTGATCTTTTAGATTAAATTCGAGCCATGCCTCTCCCGGCACGCGCATTTCTGCATATAATAATAGGCGCCCTTCTTCACGTGAAGCGTAGAGTACGCGCCAAAAGTCTAGCGATTCTCCGGCTTCTATGGTTGTTTGGTTTTTGCGTCCACGTCTTAGACCTACGCCGCCAACTAGTTTGTCTAAAAATCCCCGAATTTCCCAAAGCCAATTTCCATAATACCATCCATTTAATCCACCTATAGACCAAATTTTATCTAATGTTTTTTTTCGGTTAGATATGGGCCGAGACTGTTCATCTTTTAAGCAACCAAATGAAGGCACTTGCAATAACGAATCCACTCCCACCTCAAATTTTCGACGAGAAAGTGCGTCGGTCCAACTCGACAAAACTTCTTGTTGTTCTATTTTATCAAAAGCCAGAGAAACCGCCTCAGTGTATGACAACAATTCTAACTGATATCGATCTTGAAGTTCCATGTTTTTACAAACGACTTCAATTTTCATGCTATCAACTAAATTAACAGCCAATTTATAAGATGTCGAGGTTACGAAATACAGCCAATATGATGAAAGTTTTGGAGTCATCACAGGAAGCGTAAAAATAAATCTTTTCAGGCCTCGAGTTTCCGCGAATTTTAAGAGCATTTCCTTATAGGTCAATATATCATGGCCACCAATATCAAATGTTTTATCGAACGTAAATTCATCCAATATTACTCGTTTTAAATATTGAATAACATTACGTATCGCAATTGTTTGGCAGCGTGTATTGAGCCATTTAGGCGTAATCATGACGGGCAGTTTTTCTGTCAAGTCCCGAATGATTTCGAAAGATGCACTCCCTGAACCAACGATTATTCCTGCGCGTAAAGTCGTCAAGTGATACGAACCATTATTTAATATAGACTCAACAGTTTTACGAGATTGGAGGTGTGTCGATAATTTACTTTCATTACTGATACCACTTAAATAAATCACTTGCTTGACATGGGTTTGATCTAATCTTGCTTTGAAGTTATGAGCACACGTCGACTCCATTTTATTGAATTGATCGACAGAAGATGACATGGAATGAATTAAATAAAATGCAACGTCGATATCAGTAGGAATTTTATAGAGTGATTCTTGCTTTAAAAAATCTACTTCAATTATTTTTATAGCATGTTGGTCATTCGAATTAAAAGGAAATCGTTTTTTATCGCGCACGCAACAAATAACTTCGTGCCCGTCTTCTAATAAAACAGGTAACAGCCGTTTTCCAATATACCCGGTAACGCCGGTTAAGAGTATTCGCACAATTAGCTATTAATTGTTGATTTCCCACCATCGACATGTAAAATCTGTCCGGTGATCCACGAGCTTTTATCTGATAATAAAAATTCCGCAGCATTTGAAATATCAGAGGGCTCACCAATTCTTTTCAACGGGTGTCGTTCTCCGTTAGCTTGAATTTTTTCTTCCGTACTCAATAATTTACTGGCGAGCGGTGTGTTTGTCAGTGAAGGTGCGATACAATTCACGCGTATCGAAGGCGCCCATTCAGCCGCGAGCGCTTTGGTCAGTCCTTCGAGCGCACCTTTTGATGCTGCCACTTGGCTATGAAAATTGAATCCAGACTGAACAGCTACGGTTGAAAATAGCACAACTGAAGCCAACTCACTTTTTTTGAGTCTCGGAAGTAAGGCTTGAAGACATTTAACAGCACCAACAACTTGCAAATTGTAATCATCTAAAAATTGCTTGGGTTTTATGCGGGTGAAGGGTTTTAGATTGATTGATCCAGGGCAATAGGCAATCCCATCAAGTGATTCTGGAAGAAATTCGAAATCTTGCTCGTCGTGTGTAATGTCCATTTGAACGAAGTTTCCCTCACTCGGCGGATCATTTTGATTGTAAGTACCAAACACATGATAGCCTTCAGCTGTAAGTCGCTCAGCCAAACTTCGACCAATGCCCGATGATGCTCCAATCACAACAAAATTCTTCATTTTTATTGATTTGTTTAACTATAGGACAATAAATATAAACAAAATGATCGGTTGGCCATCAATAAAATAGCTAATGATCTGTCTGGGGAGTCACAATCAGCCATTTTAGGACGCAGAATACGAGCCTAGACCCCTGCTGAATTGGCTTCATACATATCCATGATTCTGTCCTCGAGTGGAATGACCTCATCAAGTAAACTAAAATTAACGAGTTCACCATTGATCAAATCACAGGATAAGATTGGACTTATGAATTTCTCGGCTTCGGACAGGCGATCTATAGCGTCAAGGGTATCAGCAGAAATTTCAACAACTTGTTTCCTCTTTTTAAAGAGTCCACCCTGATGAAATAATTGTATCGTCTCTAAAAAATCGCCTTTACTAATGTCTTGTTCGACCAATGAAAATACATGATTGAACTTCTTACGAATACGACTTTTTATCACAAAATGGAGTCGGTTTGCATCCGTAATCTCACCGCGCAACCGAACACTTCCAATAAAATATGGGAGCGGTAGAAAAACTTCATTGTTTTGTGGGTATGTGCGCATGAGATGGCCACCATTATTGAAGCGGAAATGGGATATATTCCAGTCACACTTTTCCAAATTAATTGCTAAACGCATCGTTGGAAATTCATGATAATAAAAGGTGGATTTTAACGCTGAACGCTGTCCACTCCTCACGATATACAAACCGCCAAAAATCAAAACCCCGAAAAGAATCAACTGTATAATCGCAGCACTAAATGGTAACCACGGTTGAATGGCCCAAGGTAACATGATAGCAATGACTAATATTGCCAAAGCACCCAACACCGTTTTTGTTTTGAGCACAGGTGCGATCGATTTATTTAATCGCGATTTTATTAAACCATATATTTTTTTATGAATATCATTCCAATAAGCATCCGCGGAATCGTTCGAATTTAATGGTGATTTTGTCAGTAATGCTTGTCTATATGCGGATTCACGATCAGACCTTTTTGGAATCAGTCGCGAATTATAAGGTAGCATTCCATTATTCATCACACGTGTAAAGTATTTTCTGAAATCACCTCTCGACAAGGCCTGATATGCGCAATAACGTCCATATTCATTGCTAAATGCACGTGCCTTAGCATTGGCAAACCCTCCAAAGGCTTCAAACTCCGCACCAGGTAGTTCAACCGTCTCGGGCTCTATGATATCATCAGCTTCTTCTACATCATAACGCACGGGAGTAATGGCCATGCGCATCGCATGCGGATCTTTCCCATCTGCATCCAATACAGCTTGAAGAATATTATGATAAAATAATTTTTTGATATCTGTTTTGAAAGCATCTTCGACTTCACGATTCAAAATAGCAGTCAATTGATTGAGTTTGGTATCATTTGCCTGTTCAATTAGTATATTTCTTACCAGAGCATAAAAATTACGATACAGCCCGTCAAATTGATGAGCCATGTTTTGTTCTTCGACATATCGACGAATGACATTTTCAATAAACTGACGATCATAAATATCGAAAGTACTGATTTGCTCGTCATTATTATTTTGAAGTTGAAAGCGAATAAATTCGATAATCGTCTCCGTAAAATCATCCGTAAACGCTCCTGGAAATGGACTTGAGTCGATTAATGTGGATAACTTTTTATTTAATTTAATAGATGATAAATAAGTACTGATCTTGTGCTCTTCTTTAATAGCGCCTTGATCACGTAATGTGCCGATAAGTTTTGAAGTGTAAGATTTTAACCGATTCCATTCACCATTTTTTGTGACATATAATCGATCATGCTTATTTTTTACTTGCAGCGCATAAAACGATGGTGAGTTATGCTTCACCGGTTCGGTGCGTACGATCGGGTCGACAAATATGACCACGCGATCGTAAGTTGACTTAGGATTTGGATCTCTTGAGTCTAAGTAATTTGCCATACGGAAGGCTTCACGAATAGGCTCATTATTCAATGTACCTCCATCGATATAGCTAAAGAAAAAGAATTCTTCATCTTCTGAGATAACGTCTTCTACTAATTCCTCCTTTTGAGAATTGCGCTGCCGCTTGGACCAAGGCACACTTTTTTCGACTTGCTCATTATAAATCATTGTATATGCCTGTTTGTATGCCCGCTGAGTCTCGGGACGCATGGCTTCTGCAGCCGGAATTTCCAAGTCAGCTGGATCAGGCTCTTTTATTTCATACTCATATTTGAATCGCTTGAGAACTACCGGCTCAAATGCAAAAGGAAATGCGGCGCATGCCAGACAAGTCGCAGAGATCATGGACCAAATTTCAGGTTGATCAATTTGATATTGAAAGGAGGCGTGTTTACCGACCGTAATTGCTTTTGTGAGGCGCGACTTTTCTTCCTGACTATCCCGGTTCAGTTGAAAATCAAATATTCGCAACTCTTTATGATTATAAGAGGCATGTGCTTTTTGTAGTTCTTTAACAAGTGGCTCAGTCATGTCATTTTCATTTTCAGCACTGCCGAGAGGAAGAGGTATTAAATTCGTGAGCGAGCACGCAAACAAAAATCGATCTTTAGATATAATATGCGATTCACCTTCATCTATTTGTTCAATGTCTGCCAAAATAAAATCATTGACAAGTTCGATTAATAATGATCTGTCTAATAATGAAACACTATCCTTCTCATCCGGATTGAATTGTTCTAACCGAATTAATTCATCCATATTAACCTTTTCGACCCACAGTTTTTCTTGTAGTTTTTGAGCAACTTGAAGCGCGCGCAACGGCTCGGTATAACTCCCATTATTTTTTGTTTGCCAATCCGGACCAAATTGTGCTGTGAGGTCAGCATCAATGGCATCTAAATTAAATTTATTATCGGGCATGTCTATTTCATCAGATATATATCTTTTATAGTTCAATAAACAGGCGAGCATAATGCAAAGCGAAACAGCGCCTGCGCTAGCTCCACTCATACTATCCAATTCGATATGTGTGTAGCGCCGATTTTCATCATCTAGCCCTTCATATAAAAGTAGTTTCAAGGCCTCAGTCAAGGCAGATCCACTGAATGCGCCCAATGACACACCGCCGCCCATGGCGAAGGAAAGCTTGAGTTTTTTGGAAGGGGCCGTTGATGACATATTTGATTGCTGCTTGATCGAATATAGGGTTTTTGAGCGGTTAACCTGAGAAATTAGAAAATGGCTATTATAATTCTAGTGCGTCAATCGACTTAATTATTTTTTGTCCCCTACTTTTAAAACCTGCTGTGGCATCGGGCAATTGAATGTTGATTTGTCGACGCAACTCCAATAATAATTCCGGTTCTTCCTGCAAAACATTCCACAATATGCACATCGAAAACATTTTAATCGCTGTGGGTCGTTGCATGTCTTCTAAAAATGTAAAACACCGATCTACTATTTTTTCATGAAATCGATCAGGAATATCGATTAACATTAAAGAACGCAACACTGCTCTTGTCACACTATCATGTACATGTTTATACAACAACGGGAGCAATGTATCTATGTGAGGAAATATCAATTCAGGTTTTTGATCAGTCGCATGCTGGAGCGCCCAAGCAGCATACTGAGGGACAGGTGGTTTCGATTCAACTATTAAATGAATTAATCTTTTGAATAATGCAGGATCTGATGCAGCAGCCGCAGCGATTTGATCGATTTTCTTTTTTGAGCAGCGCGCTTCAAATATGGTTTGTAAATCCATTTTATCGAAATTAATCATTCAAAATTGCATAAAAAAAGCCGAGGCAATGATACCTCGGCCTTTTATATAATTTAAATATCGTTCTACATCTGCTGTTTGACGTTGAATACGATGTAGTCTTTATTATCACCTGTTGTGTTGATGACTGTCGAGGCTAACATGGCATATAGTTGTCCAGCTTTCGAAATGATATATACATCATTTTGAAAAATTTCATCTGTCGTACCGGCAGTTACTGTTGCTGCAGCCCAAGCCGCTTCAATATCTTCGTAAGTTGCCATACCGTCATAGGCGGCTTTGGTTGATCTACGTAATTCTAATCCAGCCACAGTACTATTTAAAGCAAATGTACTTCTCCAATCACTACCATTATTTCCTTGATCACGAATATCGTACGGTTCACCTTGAAACACTGCATTAAATCCAGGTATCACCATAGAACCGGCATTAGGACCTGCAAAATTAAATAGTGAATCGGATAATATCGTCTCAATTGGTGTTCCAACTTCCGAAGTCACCAAAAATGAAATCGTATCCTGTAGACCATTTTCATCAGTCAACTCGAATCGATATCTCCGTGTATCGGCCATGGTGTGCGTGCGGAATGTAATATTTTGAGTGAAGCCGTCCGAGTCATCCAAACCTAAAAAATATGGATTCGTATCAAAATCCTCACTTCCAAATTCTAATCTTGACGTATCCACCAGAACGCCATCTTCATATACAGTAATGGTGCTCAGTGCGCTTCCACCTTGAATACCGACAAACTCCAACGCTTTTAATGATCCAGCAGGACAGCTCAAATCGATGCTACCACCTGACACATTTAATGACGGTGGGATGTCTTCAGCAGTGACAGTAACAACTTCTGTTGTATTGTCATTATTTTCTGCATCAACGATGAATGAATAGTCAGCAGTCTCACCTGGAGCCAGATCAGTCATCACTGTGATAGAATACGTAAAGCTAGTCTTGTCTGCTCCAAATAGTAACACTGGATTGGCAGGCGCCGTAGACCCGTCAATTGTTACAGTAGATGCACTTACATTTAATACACCTTTTTGAATTGTCAGTGTATTCAATGGACTGTCTCCATCGTTAGCAGTCAAATCAATGGTGAACGAGCCATTCGCTGGAATAATGGCGGAAGTCGTGCTAATATCACTCGTCGGTAATACCGCGCCAATACCCGGTCCATCATCTTCCGTACACGATGCCCACATGAGCATGATAACTAACACAGGGAATAAATTCTTCAATAGTTTCATATAATCTTAATTTTAGTTTTTGATGAAAAAAGTGCACAAATGTAATTGTATTAAACAATTTGACTATGTTTAATGTCCACAAGTTATATGACGTAGACTCTATTAGTAGTCACGTTGTTCATCTAACTATATGGTAATTAGTCAGGAACTTATAACGGTGAAAGATGCATTTATGTCCCTGTGTAATTGGTTAAATAATACAAATAGGCTGATTTCATCGAACACTTGTAACATTTAAAAGAGAAACATATTTCAAAGAAGAGTAAAAGTGAGATTGTCTTAACGATTCCCGGAAATGATGCCGCAGAATTGTTAGGACATCAGAATAGCAAATTGAACCTGGTCAAACGCACGTTTCCAGACGTTCAGATTTCATTTCGAGGCAATACGCTTCGATTTTCAGGTGATAAAAAGAAAACCCAAGAGGCCAAGTCGGTCGTCGAATTGATGCATAAGATATTGCGAAAAGAGGGCGAGTTGACGACTGAGGCACTGAATGATCTATTGGGAGGTAATAACCCTTATGAATCATACATGTCGGGCAGTAACAATGGATTTACCATATTGGCTGGGCGTAAAGGCCGTGCGATACGGGCACGTACCACTAACCAAAAACGCCTCGTCGAAGCATCAAATAATAATGATGTCGTATTCGCTATAGGTCCAGCCGGAACAGGAAAGACGTATACAGCAGTGGCGCTGGCGGTGCGTGCGCTGAAGATGCGCATGGTCAAAAAGATCATTCTCACCAGACCTGCGGTTGAAGCCGGAGAAAGCCTTGGCTTTTTACCAGGTGATCTAAAAGATAAAATCGATCCGTACCTACGACCCTTGTACGATTCACTCGATGACATGATCCCTGCCGAAAAGCTCGAGCAATACATGGAAACGCGCGTGATCGAAGTGGCACCACTTGCCTTTATGCGCGGACGGACTTTGGACAATGCATTCATCATCCTGGACGAAGCTCAAAACGCGACGACTCTCCAAATCAAAATGTTTCTCACTCGACTAGGACCTTCTGCCAAGTGTATTATTACGGGCGATCTCAGTCAAATTGATCTCCCATTTCATCAAAAATCTGGATTGCGTCGAGCGACTTATTTGTTAGGCGATATCAAAGGAATCGAGGTGATTGAGTTAACAGCAGACGACGTAGTACGTCACCGACTCGTTAAAGACATCATCCTTCAATACAACAAAGATGATGAGCAGCGACGAGATAGACGCGAGGGAAGAAGGCGGGAAGAAGAGGAGTAGTTGTTGTGCAGTTCTCAGTGCCAGTCGGCAGTCTCAGTCGGCATTGCCGACAATGACAAAATTTACAATTTTGTTTCATTGTCGAGCATCCACGACATGAAGCGAAATCCTAGATTTCGACCATGTCGGGATCTTCAGTAGGCAGTGAAGTTCGCAGTTCCTATAGACTTCAAGGATAGCAATCCAGCATTTCCGAAACTCGAAACTTTTAAACTCAGAAATGGGCTAAGCAATCACAGCAACGCTATGCATCCGGCAAAGACTAAGTAATACCTCTTAACTTCGGACTTTGAACTTTGAATCCCGTAAATCTCAAAATCTGTGATTTTATCGATTTACGAGGATGCACGACATAGTAACAAAATTGCAAATTTTGACTATGTCGGCACCCTTGAACTAGATTATCAAAATTGCCCTATCTTGCCGATTCCATTTAAAACTATAGATGAAAAAGATACCGAAGCCGAAGAAATCCGAGTATAACGAGTACTATGCGCCATATGTAGATCGCGTGAAAGACACTAACGTCTACTTACTCTTACGCAAGAATGCTTATGCCGTTCCTGCCTTTTTATTTGATTTGCCGGACGACAAATGGCATTTTCGTTATGCGCCGCGTAAATGGTCATTGGCTGAAGTCATCATGCACCTTATTGATTCGGAGCAGGTGTTTTGTTATCGGTTGATGCGAATTGCTCGAGGTGATAAAACAGCGCTAGCTGGATTTGATCAAAATGCATTTGTTGAATCGTGCAATGTAGAAAGCCGAACCAAAGAATCGGTCATCGATGAATACTATATCACACGCAAAGCTACGCTGACGTTGATTGAAGGATTAAATGATGACACAGCTGGGAATATTGGCAATGCTTCAGACTACGATGTCTCTGTCTCTGCATTATGTCACATTATCGCTGGTCACGAAGAGCATCATATGGCTGTTATCAAAGCGCGATATTTACAGGTCTAGTTCTATACTCAATATTTGATCGAGTGCTAGCCGTTATCGGAGAGCAGCTTTTTGAGCGATTAAATTCAAATTCCCTGATTAAATTACGATATTTGCAGGCCCAAACGGTGATTTTGCAGTTAGATCCTTGTGTATCAATTAAATGCAACATATCACAAATCAATTGAAATGTAAGTTTTACACATTTCAAATGCGCATTAATTTTCTTCTTTTATTGTTTTTTATGCTCTGTCATGGCGGTGTCCTATTGGCACATGGTGACTTGCATGCCCGTATCACCGCGATCACCAAAACAATCGATTCCTATCCCGATAGTGCTGAGCTATATCAAAAGCGCGGCGAGTTATATATCCAGCACGAAGAGCCACTGAAAGCAATTACTGACTTCGATAAATGTCAAGCGCTTGGCTTTCATAATAAAAAATTGACCTACAATCGATCAAAAGCATATTTTAACTTAAGTGAATATGCTCGTGCACAAAATGAAATCAAGCGTCTATTAAATCAGTATCCTGAGCATGTGCGCGGACATCGATTGGCTGGCGACATCTACTTTGCAGAAGACAATTACTTGCAATCGGCGGATCACTACGAAAAAGTCATCCAACATGCAATAGAAACCATTCCTGAAAATTATCAAGAAGCGTCGGTCGCGTATGAAAAAATCAATACACTTGAGTCCATCGAACGGGCTATCGAAATAATTAAAACAGGACAAGTTAAATTCGGCGAATTACCAATTTTTTATAATCGGCTAATTGATCTCTATACAGCGTCTGAAAACTATGATGCTATTCTCGAATTACAAACGAAAAAGATAAGTAAAGCTGGTCGAAAAGAATTTGCCCTATTCGAACGCGCAAAAACTTATATCCAGTTGCGTGCATTTGATGATGCCGATCAAGACCTTGAAGCGGCTTTAATGCAAATTAATCATCTACCAAGAAGAATTCAAAACCTGAGCGTAACCCGTCAGTTGAAAAAAGATATTACTACATCATTAGAATCGTTAGAACATGAATAAGCGGCCAATAATATTTTTCTTGTTATCATTTTTTTTCATGATCTTGGCACGAGGACAAGCACAAACAACGTTAATTGATTTCGGCGCCGACTGGGACTACTACACTCTCGAACAAGATCCGCCTACACAAGGCACGCAAAATTGGACTGATGAAAACTACACCCTAACCAATTGGTTATCAGGAAACGCCCACATCGGATATGGCGACGGGGATGAAACTACTGTTATCAATAGTAATTTATTAACATGTTATGTTCGACATGAATTTAACATTAGTAATCCATCATTATATAGTACCCTTGATTTCGATTTAATTTATGATGACGGTGCTATCGTGTATTTGAACGGGACAGAAATTGCCCGCGTCAATATGCCTACTGGAACAATTACATATAATACGTTTGCGTCAGGATCAAGCGGCGATAACGCGTCGTATTCCGGTGCTATCCTAAATTCGCTTCAAGCGGGCACCAATATCATCGCCGTTGAAATTCACCAACGTTCCTCTGGAAGTTCGGATATCAGCTTTGATTTTAATTTAACGGGTATATCAAATAATAATACTCCGACCGTCAATCGCGGACCGTATTTACAGACACCCACTCCGACATCAATTAAAATTAAATGGCGCACCAATTCGGCCACAAGCTCTGTGGTTCATTATGGAACTAGTTCAGGTAATCTCACGTCCGATGTATCAGATGGAACGCCGAAAATTGACCACGAAATAACGATCAACGGACTCGATCCTAACACGACATATTATTATGATATTGGAAATACGTCAATGGTGTTAGTTCCTGGAGCTGCAGATTTATATTTCAGTACGACTCCCGATCAAGGCAGCGTACAACCCATTCGTGCATGGGTTCTCGGGGATTGCGGAACTGCAAATAATAATCAACGCGCTGTGCGTGACGCCTATAATACATATAGTGCCGGGGAGACGACGGACATGATATTGTTTTTAGGAGACAATGCATATAATGATGGTACCGATGCACAATATCAACAGGCCATTTTTGAAAATATGTACGAGGATAATTTAAAAAACACGGTCGCCTGGTCATGTTTGGGAAATCACGATGGTCACTCTGCCAATTCCAATACGCAGACCGGACCTTATTATGATATTTTTTCTTTTCCGAAAGCCGGCGAATCTGGTGGCGTAGCTTCAGGCACAGAAGCGTATTATTCATTTGATTATGGAAACGTGCATTTTATCTCCATGGATTCCTATGAGTCTGACCGTACCGTAAATGGATCGATGTACAGTTGGTGTGAGTCAGATTTACAGAATACGACCGCAGATTGGATTGTGGCCTTCTGGCATCATCCGCCTTATACAAAAGGCTCGCATGATTCGGATGTAGAAAATCAACTAGTGCAAATGCGGAATAATTTTTTGCCGCTGCTCGAATCATATGGTGTCGATTTAGTTTTATCTGGACATAGTCATTCATACGAGCGTTCTTATTTATTAAATGGGCACTATGGTCTGTCAAATTCATTTGACAGCGTAACACATACTGTTGGTACTAATGGTATCGGTGACGGTCGGATAGACGGAGATGGTGCTTACGAAAAAACAACTTCTGGTCCGACTGATGGAGAAGGAGCCGTATATATCACCGCCGGCTCATCAGGTAAAAAGTCTGCCGGCTCACTTGATCATGAGGCCATGTACTATTCAGTTTCTGAACTCGGCTCATGTTTGCTTGAAGTACATGCCGATACACTGCAGGTGAAATTTCTTCGAGAAACAGGGAGTGTCGAAGATTATTTTTCAATCATTAAAACTCCTGATACATGTACCGTTGGCGCTTCGTGTAATGATTTAGATTCGTGCACCGTAAATGATGTTTACGATGAAAATTGTAATTGTACAGGCACGCAATTAATTTGCGATGAAATATTAATAAATCAAGGGTCAAATTGGTCATATTATGATTTCGAGAATCAGCCGCCTGTACAAAATTCCAATAATTGGACAGACCTGAATTACACCGATAGTGATTGGTTGACTGGAAATGCACATCTTGGATATGGTGACGGTGATGAAAATACGGTGATTAATTCAAATTTAATTACAGCATATTTTAGAAAAACAATTTTAGTTAATAATCCAAATTTATACATCGATTTAGATATAGACTTGACATTCGACGATGGTGCAATCGTTTATTTGAATGGCGTGGAATTATTTCGTGTGAATATGCCTGGCGGCACGGTTGGCTATTCGACATTTTCATCGAATGTCGGTACTGAAAATGGCACGCACACGGTGACTGTGCCGAATACGCTCATACAAGGCGCAAATGAAATAGCCGTTGAAGTACATCAGGCAAGTGCGACCAGTTCGGATATCAGTTTTGATTTCATGTTGACCGGTAACGGTGTTTCACCACCTGAAATTATCCGCGGTCCATATTTACAAACTCCGACACCGGCCTCCATTATCGTAAAATGGCGCACAGATAAACCAACCGAATCAATTATTCATTACGGTTTGACGTCTGGTATATTAAACGATTCTGTCGTAGACCTCACACCAAAAACCGAACACGAATTACGAATTGACGGATTGACGGACAACACCATATATTATTATGACATTGCCGATCTCGATCAAACACTTCGTGCAGGTGCTCCACATATATATTTTAAAACATCGCCTGTTATTGGCACCGTAAATACAGTTCGCGCTTGGGTACTCGGCGACTGTGGAACTGCCAATAATAATCAACGCGCTGTGCGAGATGCATTTAATTTATTTAATAATGATGAACATCTCGATATGATGTTGTTTCTCGGGGACAATGCATACAACGATGGCACTGACGCACAATATCAACAAGCGATATTCGAGAACATGTACGAGGATAATTTAATTAATACAGTAGCTTGGTCTTGTTTGGGAAACCACGATGGTCACTCGGCAAATTCGAATTTACAAACCGGTCCTTATTACGATATTTTTTCATTTCCAAAGGCAGCGGAATCAGGTGGTGTTGCTTCTGGGACGGAAGCCTATTATTCTTTTGATCATGGAAATGTACATTTTATTTCAATGGATTCGCATGAGTCCGATCGCGCTATCAATGGGTCTATGTACACTTGGTGTGAATCGGATTTACAAAATACAACAGCGGATTGGATTGTAGCCTTTTGGCATCACCCGCCCTATACAAAAGGTTCGCACGATTCTGACGTAGAATCTCAACTTGTGCAGATGCGGAATAATTTTTTACCGCTTCTCGAATCATATGGTGTAGATTTAGTTTTATCCGGACATAGTCATTCATACGAACGCTCATATTTAATTAATGGGCACTATGGCCTGTCAAATTCATTTGACAGCGTAACACACACTGTTGGTACAATTGGTATTGGTGACGGCCGTATCGACGGACATGGAGCCTATGAAAAAATCACTTCTGGTCAGACTGCCGGTGAAGGTGCTGTATATATTACTGCAGGTTCTTCCGGAAAAAAATCGCCAGGCTCGCTTGATCATGAAGCTATGTTTTATTCCGTTTCAGAATTAGGATCATGTTTTCTAGAAATTAATTCAGACACACTTCAAGTGAAATTTATTCGAGAGACTGGAGCCATCGACGATTATTTTACAATAATTAAATCTGCTGATTCTTGCATTGTTGGTACACCATGCGACGACCTCGATTCTTGCACCGTCAATGATGTCTACGATATGAACTGTGAGTGTGCAGGAACGTTCGCTGATAGCGATAATGATGGAGTTTGTGATGCTGAAGACCTTTGTCCCTCTTTACCGGACAGTCTAATCGGAATGCCATGCGACGACCTCGATTCTTGCACCGTCAATGATGTCTACGATATGAACTGTGAGTGTGCAGGAACGTTCGCTGATAGCGATAATGATGGGGTGTGTGATGCTGAAGATTTATGTCCAACGCTACCCGACAGTCTAATCGGAATGCCATGCGACGATCTCGATTCTTGCACCGTCAATGATGTCTACGATATGAACTGTGAGTGTGCAGGAACGTTCGCTGATAGCGATAATGATGGGGTGTGTGATGCTGAAGATTTATGTCCAACGCTACCCGACAGTCT
>ENA-ORXU01000125-ORXU01000125.1-marine-metagenome-genome-assembly--contig:-NODE-125-length-100269-cov-5.108232_pt1 | contig 100269 bp, 86 predicted proteins | sample MGYA00237869_ERZ511484 | MGnify/ENA metagenome assembly ERZ511484 | reverse complement strand
GCAAGCGGGAGATGCTCAGCAGTGAGGCTCTGCGGATGAATATGTGTGACCGGCTTGGCGGTGTGGGGGCGCTGGAGCGGTGGGAGGAAAGGGCGCGGGAGAGGTTTGTTACAGAGGTCAGGCGCGACGGGTCGCGATCCCGGATAAACCGCGACACGGTTTTCCGAGAATCCGGGAAAGGAGCTGTGGGCCGAAAGGATTTAAAAATGCGGGAGTTCGCGCTGCCACGTATGCCGGGTCGCGGTGTGCGGAAAGTGACGACGCGCATAGTCAGGGCGGCGCCGAAGCATGAAATGCCGATCCCGGTGTGGCCTTGCGAGGTGCTGCCGGAAAGGTTTGATCGGGAATGGTGGCGTGAGGCTGCGCCGGGAGCACACAGCAGACCCGATATGACTACAGACGCATTCCCGGAAGGCGCTGCAAGCGACTATGCGGGAGCGCGGGATGGCGAGCATGACAGATATGGCGCGAGGGCTCGCGACCCCGCTGCTGCACAGCGCGATACAAGCCCGGGGATGCGTATTAGTGGAGAGCCTGGCTATGACGATGGAGGTCCCGGCTCAAGGCCGGGAGCCATGGTATGCGCTCCGATTGTTTGAGCGACATTGATGCTCGGAAGGGCGTGCCTCCAGGGTCGGGGCGCGGGGTTTTGGGCTGCCTGCTATTGGGTGGGATCAGCTCTCAGAAAGTTCTTCGGCGAGAATGGATTCGAGGGCCTGGGTATTGGCGCCGCTGACAAATTGGTCGTTGATGACGAAGAAGGGGGTGCCGCTCATGGCGGGGATTTCGCGGGCGAGTTGGAGGTTCTGGTTGATGTGGATGTCGAGCGCGGGGTCTTTGATGTCCTCGCGGAACTGCGTCATGTCGAGACCGGCGGCTTCGGCGAGTTTTTCGACACGTTCGGGGGTGAGCGCGCGCTCGTTCATGAGGCTGAAGTGCAGGGTGGGGTATTTGCCCTGGCGCGCGGCGGCGAGGGCAGCGCGGGCGGCATTGCGAGAGGAGCCGTCGCGGCCACGGTCGAGCACGGGGACTTCCTTGAAGACGACGCGGACGTCGTCACCGTGATCCGCGATGACCTGGCGCACCCACTCGGTGGACTGTTTGCAGTAGCCGCAATTGTAGTCGAAGAATTCGACGAGGGTGACCTTGGCATCATCGGGGCCGATGGAAATGTCACGGGCGTCGCCGGAAATGCGGGGCGCGAGATCCTTGAGGGCTTCGGCGGTGAGGGCTACTTCCTCGGCGGCTTCCTTTTCCTGCAGGGCGAGGCTCATATCGCGGAGGATTTCGGGGTTTTCCAGCAGGTAGGCGCGGACGATCTGTTCGATCTCGTCCTTGTCGACTTCGCCGGCCCCAGAATCGTTGGCGGCAGCGCAGCCGGACAGCATGGCGGCGGAGGCGAGGAGGAGGGCGAGCTTTTTCATGACGGTGTCCGTTATGGTGTTTGGGGCGCTATAGCGCGGAAAGGTAAAGGAGGACTAGCGTGCGCGCTATCTTGTGGCTTGGGAAAACGAAGCCGTGAACGGTTTGCGGCCCCCGCGGCCCTTGTCCTTGCGGGTCAGCTGCACTTCGGCGACGGCGACGATGTCGCCCGCGCGACGCCAGCTGGGTTCGTTGCGGGGCATGTCGGCCTGGGCGCGTTCGGCGAAAGCCTTGGCGCGGAGCCAGTTGCCGGAGGAAAAGGCCTGCTCGGCGACGGCGTATTCGGCCATGGCTTCGCGGCCCTGGCGGTCATAGGCCTGGGAGAGCCAGTACCAGGCGGTGGCGTTGTCGCGCTCGGAGGCGACGGCTTCGGAGAGGAGCTGTTCGGCGCGGGTCGCGTCTTCACCGGAGTTCCGCTCGATCAGCGCCTGGGCGAGGGCGAGTTTGAACAGCGGGGCGTCGGGTTTGAGCTCCAGCGCGCGAGTAATCGGCGCGATGGAGTCGGGGCCGCGCCCACTCTCGTAGTAAAACTGGGCCTTGAGCTCGTGGAAATAGGGGTTGTCGGGCTCAGAGTTGATTAGGCGGTCGATTTCCGTGATGGCGAGATCAAGCTGGCCAGCCTGAAAAAAGGCGACGGAGCGGGCGTAGCGGGCTTCCTTGGACTGGTCGGTCTGGGGAAATTTCGAGAAGACGCGACCGGGCGAATAGAGGAAACCTATCAGCTTGGCCTGCATCATTTCGTGGCGTTCTATGTCTTCGGCGCTGTCCACGACATCGACATGGGGGCTCTCGGCAACGCGCTCGCGGAGCTTGTCGATGCGGTCGGAAGACAAAGGGTGGGAGAGAAAATAGGGGTAACGGCGGGCCTGGCTGAGCATTTCCTGATAGCGGAACTTTTCGAAGAAATCGATCAGGCCCTGACTGCTTTGCCCGGTATTTTCGAGATAGGTGGCGGCGAGTTGGTCGGCCACGCTTTCGCCAACGCGGGTATGTTTGAGGACTTCGAGTTGACCGAACTGGGTCGAGCCGCCGAGGATGGCCGCGCCCGCGCCGCCTTCGCCCGCGAGCATGGCGGCGATCCCGACGCCTGCGGCGACAAGCATGGCGCCGTAAGCCGAGCGGTTCTGATAATCCGAGCGGGCCAAGCGGCCATCGGCGATGTGCCCGGCCTCATGCGCGATCACGCCCTTAAGCTGGTTGGGAGTCTCGGCCTCAAGGATCAGTCCGGTGTGGAGGAATATATTCTGCCCGCGGGTGACGAAAGCATTCAGGGACTTGTCGTTGACGATATAGAGATCGACGGCATCCGGATCGAGCGAAGCCGCCCGCAAGATAGGATCGGTAAAGGCGTTGAGCGTCTCCTCAATCTCGGTGTCGCGAATGGTCTGCGCGGACGCGGTGGCGACCAAAAAGAGCGCCGCGGCGGACGAGATGAGAGAGCGGATCAACATGGGCAAATTGTTTACGCTGAGGCGAGGGAGGGCAAGTGAGATTGCTGTCACAATACAGTGTTTGGGAAACGCAAAAGCCCGCCCCCGCAGCATGGCGGGGACGGGCAGGCGTTCAAATCCCACAGGTGGCGCTAGTCGCCGATGATGCGGTTCCACCATCCGCGCTTTTTGGGCGCGTCGGTCTTCGTTGCTGGCTTGGCTGCAGGTTTGGCAGTTGGCTTGGCTGCAGGTTTGCCAGTTGGCTTATCAGGCGCTTTTACGGCGGGCGCGGCTTTCGTGGCGGTCTCAGCCTTTGCCGCAGGCGCCGCAGTTTTCGCAGGCGCTTTCCTAGCGGCGGGCTTACGAGCGGGAGCCTTGCTGGCAGGCGCCTTGCGGGCAGGCGCTTTGCGAGTGGCCGCTTTGGCTTCGCTCACCTGGTCGGGCGCCATCTCCACGGGAACGCCTGCTTCGGCTTTTGCGGCAGCGGTCTTTTTGGGAGCCGCTGTCTTGGCCGGAGCTGTCTTGGCCGGAGCCTTCTTGGCTGGGGCTTTTTTAGCCGGGGCTTTCTTGGTGGGGGCCTTTGCCGCAGCCGCCTTTTTCGGCGCGGCACGGCGACGGGCGGGCTTAGGAGCCTCTTCGTCATCGGCTTTGGCAGCAGCCTTGGCGACAGCCTTGGAAGCGGTTTTTTTTGCCGGAGCCTTTTTGGCAGCAGCAGTCTTCGGCGCGGCCTTTTTGGCGGGAGCTTTCTTCGCGGGAGCCTTGCGGCGCGCTTTGGTCGCAGGTTTTTCCTCGACCGCGTCCGGCATGCCTTCCTGTGCGACCGCGGCCTCGACATTCGGCGCCTTGGCTTTCGCAGGGGCTTTCGCAGGGGCTTTCGCAGGGGCTTTCGCAGGGGCTTTACGGCGGGAGCGGGGCTTAGGGGCCTCGCCCTCGTCGGCGGCCTTTTTCGCAGGCGCTTTACGGCGACCTTTGGGATTCAACGCGTCGTCCGCATCGGAGGTTTTGGCAGTGGCCTTGGAAGGCGCTTTGCGGCTGGTGCGGGATTTGGGTGTGTCCTCCGCGTCCTCGTCCTTATTGCGCGAGGGAGCCTTGCGACGGCGGGAGCTATCCTTGCTCACGGTCTCCTCGGAAGCCTTTTTCCCAGTTGCCTTTTTCGTAGGCGCGCGACGGCGGCCACGTTTGGGTGCCTCGTCGGCCTCCTCGACGGCTTCGACCGCGTCTTCCACAGCCTGCTTGTCTTTGGCAGGCGCGCGTCGGCGGCGGCGCGGTTTGGGCGCGTCGTCGTCATCCTCGGAGTCCGACGTCTCGGACTCCTCGCGGCTTGTCTCCTCGTCGCGGGGTTTGCGGCGATTGCGTCCGCCCCGGCGACCCCGGCGGCGACGGCGGGGTTTGTCCTCGTCCTCGTCATCCGTGTGATCGTCATGGGCCTCGGCCTCGTCATCGTCTTCGTCGGCTTCGGCCTCGCGGGCTTTCTGCTCGGCCTTTTTCGCCTCGCGCAGCTTCTTGTCCTCGGCGTGATGATCTTTTTCGGCCTCCGCAATGCGGTCGCGACCGCCCTTGGCTTTTTCCAGGACTTCCAACTCGAAGGTCGGACGGATCAGCTCTTCATCGCCCACGACCTCGGTAAAGGTGCCGAGATTTTCCTCGATCGTGACCAACAGGTCGCGCTTTTCGTTCACGATGTAATGCGCCACATCATCCGGCACTTTCAAGCGGACCTTGGCGGCTTTCCCGCGCGCGGCCATTTCTTCGAGCCCCCGGATGGCCTTGAGCGCAGAGCTCTCGACCGTGCGTTTGCGGCCCACACCGTCGCAGTGGCGGCAGACAGTCGTGGAGCCTTCGAGCAGCGAACGCCGACGGCGCTGGCGCGAGATTTCCATCAGGCCGAACTGGCTGATTTTCCCGTATTGCAGGCGCGCGCGATCCTTGGCGACGGCGTCCTTCATGCGCTTTTCAACGGCGCGGTTGTTCTTGTTCTCGTCCATGTCGATGAAGTCGATCACGATCAGCCCGGCCAGATCGCGCAGGCGCATCTGACGCGCCACCTCGTCGGCGGCTTCGAGGTTGGTTTTCAGCGCCGTCCGCTCGACATTGCGCTCCTTGGTCGAACGCCCCGAGTTCACGTCCACACTGACCAGCGCTTCGGTCGGATGGATCACCAGATAGCCACCGGATTTCAGCTGCACCGTCGCGTCCAGGCTCGCCTCGATCTGCTTTTCGACCCCGTATTCAAGGAAAAGCGGCAGCGGGCTCTCATGCTTTTTCATGTTCTCGGCATGGGTCGGCATCAGCATGGTCATGAAGGCCTTGGCATTGGTATAGGCCTCGTCGCCACTGACGATGACCTCGTCGATATCCTTGTTGTAGAGATCGCGCAGCGCACGTTTGACCAGATTGCCCTCTTCATGAATCAGCGCCGGCGCGATGGAATTCATGGTCGTGTCGCGGATGTCGTCCCACAGTTTGGACAGGTAGTCATAGTCCCGCTTGATGTCGCTCTTGGTGCGTTTCGCGCCGGCGGTGCGCACGATCACGCCCATGCCCTGGGGCACGTCGAGGCCGCCCATGATGGATTTCAGGCGCTTGCGGTCCGTGCCATTGGCGATCTTGCGGCTAATGCCGCCGCCGCGTGGCGTATTGGGCATAAGCACGCAGTAACGGCCTGCGAGGCTCAGATAGGTCGTCATCGCCGCGCCCTTATTGCCGCGCTCTTCCTTGACGGCCTGCACGAGCAGGATCTGGCCGCGCTTGATGACTTCCTGGATCTTGTAGCGGCGCTTGCTGATGCGCTTGCGACGCGTCGAGGCGACTTTTACCTGTTCGCTGGCGACCTCGGCATCATTTTCATCGGCTGTATCGTCATCATCGGGATCGAGATTTTCGTCCTCCTCGACATCGTCATCTTCCTCGGCTTCCGCCGCCATTTCCTCTTCCTCGGCCTGAAGGGCGAGTTTGTCCTCATAGGGGATCTGGTAATAATCGGGGTGGATCTCGGGGAAGGCGAGGAAGCCGTGGCGGTTACCGCCATATTCGATGAAGGCGGCCTGCAGAGATGGTTCGACGCGGGTGACGCGGGCTAGATAGACGTTGCCGCGGAGCTGTCGCTTGTTCGAGGCCTCGAAGTCTAGGTCTTCGACCTTGCCGTCATTGACGATGACCACGCGCGTTTCTTCGGCGTGGGAGGCATCGATAAGCATTTTCTTGGACATGGGAGTCTCCGGCCCGGCCCTCTCCGCGCGTCATGGAGTTCGTCCATACGGGGAAGCGGGCGCAGGCCGGATATCCGGCGCGCCACAAGAGGGGAGGGTGTATTGGTGTGAAAAGGGGTCAGATCGCGCCCATTCCAAATGACGTGCGCGTCGCCGAAAGTGGCGGACGTCTGCAGGCGGGAATGTAGAATGGCGTCGATCAAAAAATTCTTTCGCTGTCGGGCAGACTTCGTGTCCCCCGGCAAATGGGTGCGGCCGCCAGATTCGTAGGGTGGCCCACCGTTGCCTTACTTCTGCCCCATATTCCGGGGACGTGCAAAGCCTTATTGCGATGAGGTGGGAACTGACCCGGGCGCTTGCAAGTGTGCGACGCTGACCTAACCTCATCACGCCTTCACCTTCCATACAGGTCTTAAGATTACCCCACCCCTTGTGAGAACTCTGTTCACCATAATTTCGGGCTTAGTGCTGGCTGTTTTGCTGGCCGTGCCGGGCTTTGCGGCCACGCTGACCGGCATCGATATCGATGGCAGCGCGGCGGAGACGCGGCTCCTGCTGCGCTTTGACGGCGCGGTGGAGGCCCCCCAGCCCCGCTTCATCGACAAGCGCCGCATCATTGTGGACTTTGCGGATATGGCCGAATCGGTCTCCGGCACTGCGGGTATATCGGGTCAGGAAATTTTGCCCGGTCAGGGCGTCGTGCGACAAGTCCGCTATGCCAAACGGGGCGAGGCGGGCCTGCGCGTCGTGCTCGATCTGGCCGCGGACTCCACCCTGTCGGGCGCAAGGATGGAGGGTGATACCTTTACCATGGTCGTCACCGGGATCGGAGAGGGCGATATGACCGGCATTCCCGTTCCGCGACTGAAACCCGGGATAAAGCCTCGCCGCATTCCCGTCATCGTTATCGATCCCGGTCACGGCGGGCATGATCCCGGTGCGATCGGGGTCGCCAAGACCCGCGAGAAAACGCTGACCTTTGCCGCGTCGAAAACGCTCGCCAAGATGCTGCGCGCAACAAACCGCTACAAGGTCGTCATGACCCGCGACACGGATGTCTATATCGCGCATGAGGAGCGCCTGAAGATTGCGCGGCTTGCGGGCGCGGATCTGTTCATCTCCATTCACGCCGATTCGACCGCAAACACGGAGGCTCAGGGTGCCAGCGTTTACACACTCGCCGACCGCGCCATGAACCGCTCCCGCCGCCTTGTGCAGTTCCAGAATTGGATCATGGATGTCGATCTGGGCGAACAATCCACGGAGGTGGGCGACATCCTGGTCGATCTTGCCCAGCGCAACACCGCCACGCAAAGCGACCGCTTTGCCGATATTCTCCTGCCCAAGCTCTCCAAGCGATCCCGCCTCGTGCGCAACAGCCACCGTCGCGCGGGCTATTTTGTCCTGCTCGCACCCGATGTGCCCGCCGTCCTGCTCGAAATGGGCTTTCTCTCCAACCCGACCGATGAAGCCAATCTGCTTAGCGCGAACCACCGCGAAGACCTGATGGAAGCGGTCGTGGACAGCATCGATGCCTATTTCGACGACTAGACTGCATCCTGTGCGGATCGACACATGACGCGGTCTCCGCAGCGCCCTATAGCGGCCTTCCTGCTGCCACACCGCGATTACACCGAGCCTGAATGACCGATACGCCCGACACGCCCGCCGCCGAGCCCAAGCCCGATCCCGTCGGGACGGACATCCCCGTCCGCGTGGCCGATGACTCGCCCGCTCCGCGCAAGCGCCGCTTCGCCTGGAGGCGGATCATTGCCTGGCTGCTTGGCCTCGGCGCCGGCGCGGGCGTGCTTGTCGTGATCGCGCTCGCCGTCATCTATATCCGCTGGACGGACGACCTCCCCACGCTCGAAGCCGTGCGCGACTACAAACCCGCCGTTATGACCCGCGTCCACGGCGGCGACGGCAAGCTCATTACCGAATACTCCAAGGAAGCCCGCGTCTTTGTGCCGGTCGAGACCATTCCGCGCGAACTACAGCTCGCTTTTGTCTCTGCCGAGGATCAGCGCTTTTACACCCATGGCGGCTGGGACCCGATCGGCCTGACCCGCGCCGCCTTGTCCGCGCCCGCCAAAAAGATGCGCGGCCAGCGCATTGGCGGCACGTCCACGCTGACTCAGCAGGTCGCCAAGAATTTCCTCGTCGGCGACGACTATTCCATGAAGCGCAAAGTCCGCGAGATCGCCATCGCGCGGCGTCTGGAAACAGCCTTCACCAAGGACGAAATCGTCGAACTCTACCTCAACGAAATCTATTTCGGGCGCGGGGCCTACGGTGTCGCCGCGGCCAGCCTCAACCATTTCGGCAAGCCGATGGATCAGCTCGACCTCGCCGAGATGACCTATCTCGCCGCCGTTCCCAAGGGCCCCGCAAACTATCGCCTGAACGACCCACGCGGGTTCGAGCGCGCCAAGAACCGTCAGGCCTACATCCTCGGCCGAATGGTCGAGGACGGCTATATCACGCAAGACCAAGCCGACACCGCCAAGGCCGCGCCCCTGAAATGGATCGAGCGCCTGGAAGGTCAGGAATACCTCGCCGCCGAGTATTTCAACGAGGAAGTCCGCAAGCGCGTCTTCGACCAATATGGCGAGGACGAACTCTATGGGGGTGGGCTGTCCATCCGCACCAGTCTCGACACCGATATGCAGCTCGCCGCTCGCAAGGCCCTGCGCAATGGTCTGGAAGGCTATGACCGCCGCCACGGATATCGCGGCCCGCTCACCACGATCGACGCGCGCAACTGGGACGAAGCCTTGGCCGCGATTGAGCCGCCCAAGGACATCGGCGACTGGCAACTCGCCGTCATCCTCAAGGCCGGCAAGGACACCGCCGAGATCGGTTTTCTCCAAGCGTCGGAGACCGACGGCGCGGTCGATCCCGACACAGGTGAACCCATTGTCGACGACGCACCCACTCCTACCACCGCAAAGCTCCCGCTTTCCACCATGACCTGGGCGGGCAAGGCTCTCGCGGATGGCAAAGTCGGCAAAAAGCCTGCCGCCACCTCAGACGTCTTCAAAGCGGGCGACGTCATCCTCGTCGAGGCCACCGAAGATACCTACGCGCTCCGCCAGGTCCCTGCCGTCAATGGCGCGATCATGGCCATGGACCCGCATACGGGCCGGGTGCTGGCACTCGTTGGAGGTTACAGCTTCCAACAGTCGCAATTCAACCGCGCCACGCAAGCCTTTCGACAGCCCGGATCTGGCTTTAAGCCCTTCGTCTATGCCGCCGCGATGGAGAACGGCTACACGCCGTCAAGCCAGATCCTCGATGCCCCCTTTGTGATCGAAAACGCCGACAATGACTGCGTGTCGGGCTCCGTGACGGGCTTGCGCGGCTCCCGCCAGGGCGAATGCCAACGCTATTACAAACCTTCCAACTATTCCGAGGGCAAATGGTACGGCCTCTCTACCCTCCGCCTTGGACTGGAGAAATCCCGCAACGCGATGACCGTGCGCCTCGCAAACGATCTTGGCATGGACAAGATCGAGTCCGTGGCCGAGCGTTTCGGCATCTATGACGACGTTCCCCGCGAACTCGCCTGGTCGCTGGGGGCAGGGGAGACGACGCTGTTCAAGCTCGCCAATGCCTATTCCATGATGATCAACGGCGGATTGCGCGTCGAACCCTCCATCATCGACCGCGTGCAGGACGGCACGGGCAAGACCATCTTCCGCCACCCCGAAGAATGCATTCAGTGCTATCAGGACGAGTGGGTCGGCCAACCCGCCCCCGACCTCGCCGATACGCGCGAGCGCGTGATCGATCCCGTCACCGCCTATCAGACCATGTTCATGATGAAGGGCGTGGTCGAAAACGGCACGGGCCGCACCATCGCCCAACTCGGCCGCCCGCTCGGCGGCAAGACCGGCACGACCAACGACTATAAGGACGCCTGGTTCATGGGCTTCTCCCCCGACCTCGTGGCCGGCGTCTATGTCGGCTTCGACACACCCTCGACCATGGGCCGCGAAGCGGGCGGCGTGGTCGCCGCGCCCATCTTCAAAGCGTTCATGGGCGAGGTGCTGGCGGATGAGCCCCTCGTGCCCTTCCGCATCCCCGAAGGCGTCAGCCTCGCTCCTGTCAACCGCGACACCGGAGAACCCAGCTTCATCGGTGCGCCCAACTATATCCTCGAGGCTTTCCGCCCCGGCACAGAGCCCCAGATCGGCGGTCGCTCCGGTCCGTCCATCGGAATCGGTACAGGCAGCGGCACGTTCTTTGGCGGCAGCGACTCCTATGACTTCGGCGACACCGATGACGCGCCGACGGACAATCCCCAGACCGACACGGTTCCCACAAACAGAGACGCCGGGCTGAACGACGTCCTCGACGCCGCCGAAGACGCCATGACCGACCCCACGGCTTCCGCACCGATCGTCCCGGCCCGCTTGCCCGACCCCACGCCCGAAAAAGTAGTCGAAGACATCGACGACGGCCTTTACTAGAGCCCGACCATGAGCGCCGAAACCGAACAGCTTTCCATCGATATCAAGCAGGCGACCGACCTGCTGAGGAGGCGTCTTTGACTGGGACACCAGTGTACGCCGCCTCGCCGAGCTCGACAATCTGAGCAAGGCCCCCGACTTCTGGGATGACGCGCAAGCCGCCCAGAAACTCATGCAGGAACGCGCGAGGCTGGAGGCGGGCTTCGACACGATCCGCGCGCTCGAAACGGGCCTTGCGGACAATCTCGAAATGATCGAACTCGCCGAAATGGAAGGCGAGGACGACATGGTCGCGGACGCCGTCGCCGCACTCCAAACCCTCAAGGAACGCGCGGACCGCGCCCAGCTCGAGGCGCTGCTGTCCGGCGAGGCCGACTCCAACCCCGCCTTTGTGGAAATCCACCCCGGCGCAGGCGGCACTGAGGCGCAGGACTGGGCGGAAATGCTGCTCCGCATGTATATGCGTTGGGCGCAGTCTGCTGGCATGAAGGTCGAGCTGCTGGAGGAAACCTCGGGCGACGGCGCAGGCATCAAATCCGCCACCATCCGCGTCGGCGGCGAGAATGCCTATGGCTGGCTCAAGACCGAGTCCGGCGTCCACCGCCTCGTCCGCATCAGCCCGTTTGACAGCGCCGGAAAGCGCCATACCAGCTTTGCCTCCGCCTGGGTCTATCCCGAGATCGACGACACCATCGAGGTCGACATTAACGAGTCCGACTGCCGTGTGGACACCTACCGCGCCAGCGGGGCAGGGGGGCAGCACGTCAACAAGACCGACTCCGCCGTCCGGATCACCCACGAGCCCACGGGCATTGTCGTCCAGTGCCAGAACGACCGCTCCCAGCACAAGAACCGCTCCCGCGCCTGGGACATGCTACGCGCGCGGCTCTATGAGCTCGAACTCCAAAAGCGCGAAGAAGCCGCCCAGGAAACCGCCGACAACAAAGCCGAAATCGGCTGGGGTCACCAGATCCGCTCCTACGTCCTCCAACCCTACCAGATGGTCAAAGACCTCCGCACCGGCGTCGAAACAAGCGACACCCAAGGCGTCCTAGACGGCGACATCGACAAGTTCATGGCAGCGAGCTTGAGCCAGCGTTTGGAGGCGGAAGGTTGAATATCGAAGGCGACGTTGCTGGTTTGGTTATTGTTACCAGTGAACCAAAAGGTGAATTTGTCACAACCATTCCACCTGGCTGGGAATGCAGGGGCGACGGTTTTATCTATTTTGACATCACCGATGCCATCGCCAACATCTCACAGCAGACGCTCGACAACATAGAGGATTACGTAACGAAAACGTGTCCTGCGAAAACGTTCGCGATGCTTGGTCTCTGCAAATCATCGTTTGTGCAATCATACCATATATCCTCGGATATTCTTGCCTTCCTGACGCGCATGAACGCGCAATTACAGATTTCGGTCTATCCTGCGGAAAGTTAGAATTTCTGCTTCACCCGAATTGTCGCTTGATGAAATCGTTGGTTCAAGTTTGCCGCGTGGGACACGCATGAGTTGACTTGACCCCCCCACCCCCACTCCCCACCTCACACCTATGACCGACACCCCTACAATCCTCCCCGTCCTGCCGCTGCGCGACATTGTGGTTTTTCCCCATATGGTCGTGCCGCTGTTTGTCGGTCGGCAGAAATCCATCCACGCGCTCGAAGACGTCATGCGCGGCGAGAAACGCATTCTTTTGCTGACGCAACTCGACTCGGACACCGATAGCCCTGTTCCCGCCGATATCCACACGGCGGGCGTGGTCGCGAAAGTCCTCCAGCTGCTCAAGCTTCCCGACGGCACGGTGCGGGTGCTGGTCGAAGGTCTGGAGCGCGCCTCCGCCAAGGATCTGCGCGATACGGGGCATTTTCTGGAGGCTGAAGTCCTCCCGACCGCCGACGCCAAATCCGATGGCGATGCCAAGCCGCTGGTCAAACAGGTCAAGGTCGTGTTCGAGGACTACGCCAAGCTTAACAAAAAGGTTGCCGAAGAGGTCGTGGAATCTATCGAGGCCATCAACACCGCGTCCAAGCTGTCCGACACTATTGCGGTCCACCTAAATTCGCCCATCGACAAGAAGCAGGAACTTCTCGCCGAAGCAGATGCCACTCTCCGCCTGCAGAAAATCATCGCACTTATCGAGGGCGAAGCCAGCGTCCTCGAAGTCGAAAAGAAAATCCGCAAGCGCGTCAAACGCCAGATGGAAAAGACCCAGCGCGAATACTACCTGAATGAACAGATGAAGGCGATCCAGTCCGAGCTTACGGGCGTGAAGGAGGGCGAGCCGGCCTCGGAACTTGAAGAGATCGAGGAAAAGATTGCCACAACGAAATTCCCGAAAGAAGCCCTCGCCAAGGTTCAAAAGGAAGTTTCGAAACTCAAGAAGATGTCGCCCATGAGTGCCGAGGCCAATGTCTCCCGCACCTATATCGACTGGATGCTGAGCGTGCCGTGGAGCAAGAAAAAGCGCGCCCAGAAAGACCTCGCGAAAGCCCGCGAAATCCTCGACGCCGATCACTATGGTCTCGACAAGGTCAAGGAGCGCATCATTGAACACCTCGCCGTCCAGACCCGCACCAAGACCGTCAAAGGCCCGATCCTCTGCCTCGTCGGTCCGCCGGGCGTGGGCAAGACATCCCTGGGCAAATCCGTCGCCCGCGCCATGGGCCGCGAATTCGTGCGCGTATCCCTTGGCGGCGTGCGTGACGAGAGCGAAATCCGCGGCCACCGCCGCACCTATATCGGCTCCATGCCCGGCCGCATCATCCAGTCGATGAAGAAATCCGGAACGGTGAACCCGCTCTTTCTTCTCGATGAAATCGACAAGATGGGTCAGGATTTCCGCGGCGATCCTGCCTCGGCCCTGCTTGAAGTGCTCGATCCCGAACAGAACGATACTTTCAACGACCATTATCTCGACGTTGATTACGACCTCTCCGACGTGATGTTCATTACCACGGCGAACTCGCTGGACATGCCCGGCCCGCTCATGGACCGCATGGAGATCATCAACATTCCCGGCTATACCGAGGACGAAAAGGTCGAGATTGCTAAGGCGCACCTCATCCCCGACGCCAAGACCGATCACGGCCTCAAGGCCGACGAACTCACCATCGAGGACTCCGCAATCCGCGCCATCGTGCGCTATTATACGCGCGAAGCAGGCGTACGCTCACTCAAGCGCGAACTCTCCAAGCTTTGCCGCAAAGCGGTCGTGCGTGTCGTCGGCGGCGACACGGATATGCTGACTGTCACCGAAGACAACATTGACGACTTTCTCGGCGTCAGGAAATTCCGCTTTGGCGAAACGGATGAAAATGATCAGGTCGGCATCGTCAAGGGTCTCGCCTGGACCAGTGTCGGCGGCGATATTCTCACCATCGAGGCCGTCTCAATGCCGGGCCGTGGGGCCATGACGATTACGGGCAACCTCAAAGACGTCATGAAGGAATCGATCTCCGCCGCGCGCTCCTACATCCAGGCCAAGGCCCCCAGCCTCGGCATCAGCCCGCAAGCCTTCCGCACCACCGATATTCACGTCCACGTTCCCGAAGGCGCAACGCCCAAGGACGGCCCAAGCGCGGGCGTCGGCATGGTCACCTCCATCGTCAGCGTGTTGACCGGCGTCGAAATCCGCCGCGACATCGCCATGACCGGCGAAATCACGTTGCGGGGCAGGGTACTCCCCATCGGTGGGCTCAAGGAAAAACTCCTCGCGGCGCTGCGCGGCGGCATCAAGACCGTGCTCATCCCCATCGACAACGCCAAAGACCTCGCCGACGTACCCGACAACGTCAAGGAAGGCCTTGAGATCATTCCCGTGGCCACCGTCAACGAAGTCCTCGACCACGCGCTCACCGACAATCTCGAGCCTGTCGAGTGGACCGAAGCCGACGCCGCCAAGCTGTCGGGCGTATTGCTCAACTTGCCGCCCGCGCCCGGCGCGACGGCGCACTAGGAAACGACCGGCACTCGGGTTAAGCCTCGCGCATGACCCGATTGCTTCTCTCTCTCCTCGCCGCCACCGCGCTAACGGCTTGTGACGCATCCGAAAAGGCAGCCAACGCCCGACTCGACGCGCCACTCAACGCAATTGTTCCTGACGCTTCGGCCATCGACGCATCCGCCGACATCACCCCCTACATCCTCGCCAACGGCCCGCAGGCGCTCGCCACGTCCCCGGATGGACAGACCGTCGCCTTTCGCGCGCTCGAAGACGGCATTCCCGTCCTGAAAGCCATCCCGGCCACAGGCGGCGAGACCACGACCCTCAAACCCGGCAAGCAGATCACCTTCTTCCGCTGGCTTCCCGACAGCTCCGGCCTCGTCATCGGCGCGGATCAGGACGGGAATGAACAGGAAGCCTTCTTCCGCCATGACCTCGCAAGCGGGGAAACCTCCGTCCTCCTCGACGCCACTGACGGCGGCTTCCGCAGCTTTGGCGCGTTCGCAGGCGATGGCAGCCTGTTCGCTTACAGCTCCACCGAGCGCAACGGTCTCGACTACGACGTTTATGTCCACGACCTGCAAACAGGGGAGTCCCGCATTGTGAGCGAGGGCAAATATGGACAATTCGTTCAGGCCGTGTCCCCCGACGGCTCCCGCATCGTCGTCTCCACGACGGTCGGTGAGGATGCCGACAATCTTTACCTCCTCGACACGGCGACGGGCGAGCGAACCACGATCAGCGAGCCGACACCCCGCGCCAATCACACCGATGCGGGCGTCCTGTTTTCTGAGGACGGCAATTCCCTTTACTTTGCCACAAATGAAGGCCGCGAATACGCCGCCATCGCCCGTTACGATATTGCAGACGAAAGTTTCACTGGCATCTATCAGGGCCGCAGCGACGTCGATTCCATAGAGCGCTGCGGACAGGACATCGCCTTCACCCTCAACCGCGACGGCTTCACCGCACTCGGCTTCTACAACCCCGTCTCGGAACAGGGCAGTGCCCCCGCCGGGACACTCGACGGCGTAGCGACCTTTTCCTGCGGCGGCGACACGCTCGCCTATCTCTCGCGCGGCGGCGACAATCCCGGCACCATCGTTGTCCAGCGCGGCGAAGGAACACAGCCCGAAGTCCTCGTCGCGCCCGACCTTGCCGGGCTCGACCCGCGCACCCTGATCAAGGCCCAGCCCATCCGCATGGACGCGCGCGACGGCGTCGAGCTGCAGAGCCTTCTCTACCTCCCCGCAAACGTCCAGAATCCACCCGTCGTATTCGACATCCACGGCGGCCCCACCGCGCAGAGCCGCCCGGGGTGGGAGCCGACCACCCAATACCTTCTCTCCAAGGGTGTCGCCGTCTTCCATCCCAATGTGCGCGGTTCCACGGGCTTCGGTCGTACCTACGCCACGCTGGACGACCGGAAGCTCCGCCTCGATAGCGTCCGCGACCTCATCGACATGCTGGAATCCGAAGAGCTTTCCGGCCGGGTGGACACGTCCCGCGCCGCCGTCATGGGCGGCTCTTATGGCGGCTACATGGTCAACGCCGTCCTCGCGGCTTATCCGGACGCCTTCGATGCGGGCGTGGCGCTGTTTGGCGTCGGCGATTGGGTCACCGCGCTCGAAGTCGCAAGCCCCGCCCTCAAGGCTTCCGACCTCATCGAATACGGCGACATCACCGATCCCGAATGGCGCGAGTTCTACACTGACATCAGCCCCATCGCCCAAGCCGAGAACATCCGCGTCCCCGTCCTCTATTCCCACGGCGAACAGGACCCCCGCATCGACATCGCCGAGACCGAAGTCATGGTCCGCGCGCTCCGCAAGAATGGCGTGGACGCCCAGTTCGTCCGCATCCCGGATGAAGGCCACGGATGGCGGAAGCTGAAAAACCGCCAGTTCTACTATCCGCTGGAGGCCGCGTTCCTGATAAAGCATCTGGGTGTTGAGCGATAAGGAGTGCTGCCTTCGCAGCACGCTCTATTTTCTGGTCTTCGCTGACGCGAAGCCTAGAAAATGGTGGGCGGTAACGGGTTCGAACCGCTGACCCTCTCGGTGTAAACGAGATGCTCTACCAGCTGAGCTAACCGCCCTTTTTGCAAGGTGCGCGACAGCCTATGACGCGCTCAGGCGGCGTTTTCAACACCCGCTTTCACAGAATGTCGGCGCAAAGTGCAGAAACCACGGATTCCCGCGTTGACGGACTCGTTCCGCGCGCCTATCCGCCCATCATTCCTGGCCCGCAAGGGATCACGGGGGTGTAGCTCAGTTGGTTAGAGCGCCGGCCTGTCACGCCGGAGGTCGCGGGTTCGAGTCCCGTCACTCTCGCCAGGATATTTCTTTATTCTGGTACTATCGCTCCCTAATCGGTCGCTACTTGAGCACAGCTGAGCCGAGCTCAGCATTGTACAGTCGAGGTTTGGCTTCCTTCCCCTTGATGGGGTAACGAAGGGGTCGCGAAGCGAAAATCAAGCGAAGCTGGATTTACTGGAGGAACCGACGCGACAGTGTCGGAGCGATCGCGACGCAGTCGCGGGTCGGAAGGGGTGCGATGTTTGCATGACGCCCACCTGCAAACCATTCGCAAAAGCCTGCAATCCCTCACCTTTTGCTGTTTCTGTCGCGCCTCGCGCGGTTGCCCTTTGCATGTGGCGGGCTTAAGGCTCGATTGTATATCCGCGCTGACAGAAACGCCCGACTCATGAATGCCTTCCTACTCGAATATTTGCCTGCACTCATGCTGATGGGCCTTGCGATCATCCTCGGGCTCGGATTTCTGCTTGGCGCGAAAGTCCTCGCTCCCAGCCAACCCGACGCCGAAAAAGTCTCGACCTATGAGTGCGGCTTTAACGCGTTCGACGACTCGCGCATGAAATTCGATGTCCGCTTCTATCTCATCGCCATCCTCTTTATCATCTTCGATATCGAGGTCGCTTTTCTCTTTCCCTACGCCGTCAGCCTCGATTCTGTGGGAACCTATGGCTGGGCCGTCGTCATGATCTTCCTGTTCGAGCTGGCCGTCGGCCTGGCTTATGCCTGGAAGAAGGGCGCGCTCGACTTTGAATAGGACACTGTAATGGCCGACTCCAAAATTATCCTGCCGGGAATGACGCCTGCGACGCTCGACGTGCAGAACATGTCCGGCCCCGCCACCACGGTAGCCTATGGCGCAGCGGCGCGTCAGGGCCAGATTTCGGCTTATGATGCGTCCAGCCACGATCCTTTTCATGACGGGCTGAATGATCAGCTCGCCGATAAGGGCTTCATCACGGCGTCCGCCGATGACCTGATCACCTGGGCGCGCACGGGCTCGCTCATGTGGATGACCTTCGGTCTGGCGTGCTGCGCGGTCGAGATGATGCAGGCCTCCATGCCGCGCTACGACCTCGAACGCTTCGGCGTCGCCCCGCGCGCGTCCCCGCGTCAGTCCGACGTTATGATCGTCGCGGGAACGCTGACCAACAAGATGGCCCCGGCGCTGCGCAAGGTCTATGATCAGATGCCTGCACCACGCTACGTCATCTCCATGGGCTCCTGCGCCAATGGCGGCGGCTATTACCACTACAGCTACAGCGTCGTGCGCGGTTGCGACCGTGTCGTGCCCGTGGACATCTATGTCCCCGGCTGCCCTCCGACCGCGGAAGCGCTCGTTTACGGCATCCTGCAGCTGCAAAAGAAAATCCGCCGCGAAGGCAATATCGAGCGCTAGTTATGCAAGAGCTGCAAGACCATATCGAGACACTGCTTGGCGACGCCGTAAAATCGGTATCGACCCAGTTCGGAGAGCTGACTTTCCACCTCAAGCGGGCGGGCATTGCTGAGGTGCTGACCAAGCTACGCGACGACCCCATCGCCGAGCTTAACATGCTCATCGATCTTTGCGGCGTGGACTTTCCGGGTCGTGCGCGACGTTTCGAGGTGGTTTATCACTTGCTTTCCATGAAGCACAATCATCGCATCCGCCTGAAGCTCATCACAGATGAGGACACGCCCGTCGAGACCGTCACCACCGTCTATCCCAATGCGGACTGGTATGAGCGCGAAGCGTTCGACATGTACGGCATCGCCTTTGAGGGCCATCCCGATTTGCGCCGCCTTCTGACCGATTACGGCTTTGACGGCTTTCCTCTGCGTAAAGACTTCCCGCTCACCGGCTTCACCGAAGTCCGCTATGACGAAGAGCGCAGACAGGTCGTCTACGAGCCCGTTGACCTGCCCATGCAGTTCCGCAGCTTCGACTTCGAAAGCCCGTGGGAAGGTGTGGACTACCCCTTGCCTGGCGACGAAAAAGTAGAGGCAAGATAATGACTTTTTCCCCCGTTCAGACCGGCGTCTCCATGCCTGCGACCGAGCTCGAGTCCGGTGACGACAAGTTCACGATCAATTTCGGGCCGCAGCATCCGGCCGCGCACGGCGTGTTGCGTTTGGTGCTGGAGCTCGAGGGCGAGGTCGTCACCCGCGTCGATCCGCATATCGGCCTGTTGCACCGCGGCACGGAAAAGCTGATGGAGCACAAGACCTATCTCCAGGCGATCCCTTATCTCGATCGTCTCGACTATGTTTCGCCCATGAATCAGGAGCACGCCTTCGTGCTCGGCATCGAGAAGATGCTCGACATTCAGGTGCCGCGCCGCGCGCAGTTCATCCGCGTGCTTTACTGCGAAATCGGTCGCATCCTGTCCCACCTCCTCAACATCACCACGCAAGCCATGGATGTCGGCGCGCTGACACCGCCGCTCTGGGGGTTCGAAGAGCGTGAAAAGCTCATGGTCTTCTACGAGCGTGCCTGCGGTGCGCGGCTTCATGCCAACTATTTCCGCCCCGGCGGCGTCCATCAGGACCTGCCCGATGACCTCATCGCCGACATCGATGCCTGGTGCGATCAGTTTCCGGCCAAGCTCGCCGACATCGAAACGCTCCTGACCGACAACCGCATCTTCAAGCAGCGCAACGTCGATATCGGCGTGGTGTCCAAGCAGGACTGTTTCGATTGGGGCTTTTCCGGAGTCATGGTGCGCGGATCGGGCCTTGCCTGGGATCTCCGCCGCTCGCAGCCCTATGAAATCTATGACGAACTCGATTTCAAGATACCCGTCGGCAAGAACGGCGACTGCTATGACCGCTATCTTTGCCGCGTTGAGGAGATGCTCGAATCCGTGAAAATCATGAAGCAGTGCATCGCGATGATGCCCGTCGGCCCCGTCATGAGCCTCGACAACAAGGTCGTCCCGCCCCGCCGCGCCGAGATGAAGACCTCCATGGAAGCGCTCATCCATCACTTCAAACTCTATACCGAGGGCTTCCACGTCCCCGAAGGCGAAGTCTATGCCTGCGTCGAAGCCCCCAAGGGCGAGTTCGGCTGCTACATCGTCTCCGACGGCGGCAACAAACCCTACCGCGTGAAGCTCCGCGCGCCGGGCTTCCCCCATCTCGCGGCGATGGATTATCTCAACCGGGGCCACATGCTCGCGGATGTGAGTGCCATACTTGGCAGCCTCGATATCGTGTTCGGGGAGATCGACCGATGACGCTGACCGATTACATCAAAAAAGGCTACCAGGTGAAAAGCTCGCATTGCGACAGCTTCGGCAGTCACTATGTGATCCTGCAGTCCAACACTTCCGTGGTTATGGCCTGCATCGCGGCGAGCGCATGGACGGGCAAGCCCAAAACTGACGAAGACGATATCGCGATCTGGGAGATCAACTGATGAGTATGATAGAGTGTCATATTCATAGCTTTGCAAACGAAGCTTTTATATGCGCTCATATCGTCGAAGGCGTAATCAACAGCGCTCCAACGGGTTTTATTTGGGCGCGTGACGACCACGGTATAATTAATGCGTATTGCAATGACTGCGATGAGCATTTGAATGCCTACGGCGGTGAGTGGACAGACGAAGTTGCGAAATTTGCAAACGTAAAACTCTCATGTGAGAAGTGCGCGCTCAGCGCAGCAAAGTTCAATGGTGTTGAGGGATCCTTATGAGTGCCCGCCGTCTCGCCGTTGCGCAGCCCGAGAGCTTCGAGCTTTCCAAGGACGGTGCGCGCAAGCTGAACAATCTGGTCAAGAAGTTTCCCGAAGGGCGTCAGCGTTCTGCGCTGATCCCGGCGCTGTGGATCGTGCAAAAGGAAGCGGGCGGCTGGCTGCCGGAGCCTGCGCTACGCATGCTCGGCGACACGCTGGGTATGGCCTATATCCGCGTTTACGAGGTCGCGACGTTCTACACCATGTTCAACCTCGAGCCCGTGGGCGTGCACCACATCCAGCTTTGCGGCACCACGCCCTGCTGGTTGCGCGGCTCGGACGGGCTCATCGACGTGCTCAAGCGGCGCATCGGGCCCAAGGGCTCGCGCTCGGAAGACGGGATGCTGTCCTGGGTCGAAGTCGAATGCCTCGGCGCCTGCGTGAACGCGCCTATGGCCCAGATCAGCAATGCGGCGGGCGACGACTATTACGAAGACCTGACGCCTGAAACCTTCGAAGCCCTGCTCGACGATCTGGTCGCTGGCGAGACCGTCACACCCGGCCCGCAAAGCGACCGTCATTCGTCGGAGCCCTTTGGCGGTCCGACCACGCTGATCGACATGACCGCCTACAAAGCCGTCAAGAAGCGCAAGCTCCCCAACTCCAAGCGCAAACGCGCGGTCACGGATCATGAGCCCGACAGCAAAGGCGCGCGCGCCACGGCATCCGGTCGCAAGACGAAACCGAAAGATCCCAAGCCGACCGTGAAAGTTCCAAAGTCCGATCACGAACGCTCCGTTGATCTCAAGGCGAAAACAAAGTCCGGTGCAAAGATGAAAGCGCCTGCCAAGAAGGCTGCCGACATCACCGATCGGAAGCCGGTCAAGGACGGCGAGGGCAAACCCACGCCCGATCCCAAGGGTGCCGCTATTGCGCCGAAGCGACGGGGTGAGGCAAGAGCGCCTACGAAAGCCAAGCTCAAGGCTAATGCGCGCAAAAATCTCGATAAGGATAAACTGTCGTGACACAGCTTCTCTCTGATCAAGATCGCATCTTCAAAAACCTCTATGGCCTTCACGACTGGCGGCTGGAAGCGGCGCGCTCGCGTGGCGCCTGGGTCGGCACGGCGGACATGATCGGGCAGGGCCGCGACTGGGTCATTGATCAGGTCAAGGCCTCCAACCTCCGCGGTCGCGGCGGAGCGGGATTCCCCACAGGCCTGAAATGGTCCTTCATGCCCAAGGAAGTCGGCGCGCGCCCGCACTACCTCGTGGTCAATGCCGATGAATCCGAGCCCGGGACCTGCAAGGACCGGGACATGATGCGCCACGACCCGCACCTCCTGATCGAGGGCTGCCTGGTCGCGAGTTTCGCTATGCAGGCCCATGCCTGCTACATTTACTTGCGCGGCGAATACGTGTTCGAGCGCGAACGCCTGCAGGCCGCCGTGGATGAAGCCTATGCGGCGGGCCTGCTCGGGCCGAACGCGGCAGACTCCGGCTGGGACTTCGACCTCTACGTCCATCACGGGGCAGGGGCATATATCTGCGGCGAAGAAACGGCGCTCTTGGAATCGCTGGAGGGCAAGAAGGGTCAACCCCGCCTCAAACCGCCATTCCCCGCTAACGCGGGACTCTATGGCTGCCCGACGACCGTTAATAACGTCGAGTCTATCGCTGTCGTGCCGACCATTCTTCGCAAGGGCGCGGAGTGGTTCAACTCTTTCGGGCGCGACAATAATAAAGGCACAAAGGTCTTCTGCATCTCCGGCCATGTGAACACGCCTTGCAATGTCGAGGAAGCGCTCTCCATTCCGATGAAGACGTTGATCGAGGAATATGCCGGCGGCGTGCGTGGCGGCTGGGACAACCTCAAGGCCGTCATCCCCGGCGGCTCCTCCGTGCCGCTGCTGCCAAAGGAAATCTGCGACACTGTCCTCATGGATTTTGACGCCCTGCGCGAGCACCAGTCAGGCCTCGGCACGGCAGGCGTCATCGTCATGGACAAGTCCACCGATGTCGTGAAGGCGATCGCGCGGCTGTCCTACTTCTACAAGCACGAGTCCTGCGGCCAGTGCACCCCCTGTCGCGAAGGCACGGGCTGGATGTGGCGCGTCATGGAGCGCATGGTGCGCGGCGAGGCTGAGACAAGCGAGATCGATATGCTGCTGGATGTCTCCAAACAGGTCGAAGGCCACACCATCTGCGCTCTCGGCGACGCGGCAGCCTGGCCCGTCCAGGGCCTCATCCGCCATTTCCGCCACGAGATCGAAGAGCGCATCGACCTCTACCGTGCGGGCAAACCCGTTTTTGTTCAGGCAGCTGAGTAATATGACCGACGCCCCGACAAACCTTCGCAAAGTCAAGATCGACGGTACCGAGTACGACGTGCCGGGCGAGTACACGCTCATGCAGGCGTGCGAGGAGTTCGCGGGCGCGGAAATCCCGCGCTTTTGCTATCACGAGCGCCTCTCTGTGGCCGGCAACTGCCGCATGTGTTTGGTCGAGTGGGAAGGTGCGCCAAAACCGCAAGCCTCCTGCGCGCTACAGGTCAAGGACCTCCGCCCGAACCGTGACGGCACGCCCGCCCATATCCGGACCAACACCCCTTCCGTGAAAAAGGCCCGCGAGGGCGTTATGGAATTCCTGCTCATCAACCACCCGCTCGACTGCCCGATTTGCGATCAGGGCGGCGAGTGCGATCTGCAGGACCAGGCCATGGCCTATGGCCGGGACTTCTCACGTTTCGACGAGAACAAGCGCGCCGTGGACGACAAGTTCATGGGCCCGCTGGTGAACACCATCATGACCCGCTGCATTCAGTGCACGCGCTGCGTCCGCTTCGTGACCGAAGTGGCGGGTGTCGAGGAAATCGGTCTCGCCTCTCGCGGCGAAGATGCGGAAATCACCACCTATCTCGAACAATCGCTTACATCCGAGCTATCCGGCAATGTCATCGACCTCTGCCCGGTCGGTGCGCTGACTTCCAAGCCCTACGCTTTCAACGCGCGGCCCTGGGAGCTCGAAAAAGCGCCCTCCATTGACGTGATGGACGCCGTCGGTTCGAACATCCGCGTGGACTCGCGCACGGGACGCGTCCTGCGCATCCTGCCTGTCATCAATGACGAGGTGAATGAGGAATGGATCAGCGACAAGACCCGCTTCGTCTGGGACGGCCTGTCCCGTCAGCGCCTCGACCGCCCCTATGTGCGCATCGATGGCAAGCTGCAGGCGACCGGGTGGGATGAAGCCCTCGCTTTTGCTGCCAAGAAACTTGAAGGTGATTCCTCGCGCATCGGCCTGATCGCCGGTGACTTGCAGGACGCCGAGTCCATGAAAGCCGCGCTCGATCTGGCTCGCGCCATGGGTGTGCAGAACACAGATTGCCGCCCCGCAGGCTCGACCCTCGGAGTTCAGGGCGCGCGCGAAGGCTTCCTGCTGAATACTTCGATCAACGATCTCGAAGACGCCGATGCCATCCTGCTCATCGGGACAGACCCCCGTATCGAAGCCCCGCTCGTCAACACCCGCATCCGTAAAGCGTGGCTGTCCGGTGACTGCGAAGTCGGTGTCATCGGCGAGGTCGGCGATTTGACGTATGACGTCCACCACATCGGCGACGACGTATCTGCACTTGTGAAGTTCTCGAAACAAAACAAGGGCTTCGCGGAAATCCTGAAAGCGGCGGAGCGCCCCGTCATCATTATTGGCGAGGCGGTATTCGCCAATGCCGACGCCGATGTGCTCGGCGCGATCGCAGCTATCGCCAAGCGTTTCGGTATCGTGCGCAAAGGGTGGAACGGCTATAACGTCCTGCACACGGCCGCTGCCCGCGTGGGCGCGCTCGACCTCGGTTTCGTCCCGGGAGACGAAGGCCTAGCCACAGCCGACATGCTCAAGCCCGGCGCGCTCGACACCCTCATCCTTCTCGGCGCGGACGAGTTTGAGCTCTCCGCCTCCGACGCTTTCAAGATTTATATCGGCAGCCACGGCGATCGCGGCGCGCACCACGCCGACATCATCCTGCCCGCCGCGACCTATACCGAAAAAGACGGCACCTACGTCAACACCGAAGGCCGGGTGCAGATCGCCTTGCCCGCCGTCGCCGCCCCCGGTCTCGCCAAGGCGGACTGGTCGATCCTGCGCGCGATGTCCGGCGTGATGGGCAAGCCTCTGCCCTACGACAATCTCGATGCGCTGCGTTCGGTTCTCATGGCCGACCATCCGAGTTTTGCCAGCGTGGACTATGTGCCCGGCGCGCGCGGAGCCGCCAGCTTCGACGTGTCATCGCTTAGCTCCGGCCCCGCGCCCAAGACCGGATCGGCAGCCAAACTTTCCTCTCCCATCGAGTATTTCTATCTCACCAACCCCATCGCCCGCGCCTCGCTGACCATGGCGGAGTGTTCCAAGACGCAAGACCTTGTGGAGCCTCCGCTCCCGGGTATCGCCGAAGCGGCGGAGTGATCCGATGATCCAGACCCTCATTCTCGCAACTGAAGCGGCGGCGCAAACCACCGCCACAGTCGCCCAGGTCGATCCCGTTCTGCTTGATCCCGACTTCAGTGCAGGTTGGTGGACGGTGCTCAAGTCGCTGCAAATCCTCGGCTTTGTTGTCGCCATCCTCCTTAGTCTCGCATTCCTGCTCTATCTCGACCGCAAGGTCTGGGCAGCGGTACAGATGCGACGCGGGCCCAATGTGGTCGGCCCGTTCGGACTGCTGCAATCCTTTGCGGACTTCGGGAAATTCCTGCTCAAGGAAATCATCGTGCCTGCGGGCTCGGACAAGTTCCTCTTCTTCTTCGCACCGATGGTGACTTTCGTCTTCGCCTTTGTGGCCTGGGCCGTCATTCCGGTCGCGCCCGGCTGGGTCATTTCCGACGTCAATCTTGGCATCATGTATATCCTCGCGATCAGCTCGCTCGGCGTTTACGGCATCATGATCGGCGGCTGGGCGTCCAACTCCAAATACCCCTTCCTCGGCGCGCTGCGGTCGGCGGCGCAAATGGTCAGCTATGAAGTCTCGATGGGCCTGATCCTGCTCAACGTTATCTTCTTCGTCGGCTCGATGAACCTGTCGGATATTGTGAACGCGCAGGCCGGTGGCCTCTTCAGCTGGCACATACTTCGGCTCGATTTCAGCAATCCGCTCTCGCTGCTCATGACTCCTGTGCTGACCTATATGGGCGTCCTTTTCTTTATCTCGGCGCTTGCGGAAACCAATCGCCCGCCCTTCGATCTGCCCGAAGCGGAGTCGGAACTCGTTGCGGGCTATCAGGTCGAATACTCCTCCACGCCCTATCTGCTGTTCATGATCGGCGAGTACGCCAACATTGTCCTGCTGTGCTCGGTCTTTGTCGTATTGTTCCTCGGCGGCTGGCACTCGCCCATTTCGTGGGAACCGCTGGAAGCGCTCGCGCCGATCTGGTTCGCACTCAAGGTGGTCCTCATGTTCTTCATGTTCGCCATGGTGAAAGCCATCGTGCCGCGTTACCGCTATGACCAACTCATGCGGCTTGGCTGGAAGGTGTTTCTGCCCACTTCCATCGCCGCCATCGTCATCGTATCGACCTATGTCGTCTTCTTCGACGAACAATGGGTCAATACTGCCGCCGCAGCCGGTCTTTAAGAGGGCATCATGGAACGCATTAAACAGGTTCTTCGCGGGGCATTCCTGATCGATTTCGTCAAGGCATTCATCCTTGGCATGAAATACCTTGTCGCGCCCAAGGCGACGATCAACTACCCATATGAGAAGTCCCCGCTCAGCCCGCGTTTCCGCGGCGAGCATGCCTTGCGCCGTTACCCCTCCGGCGAGGAACGCTGCATCGCCTGCAAGCTGTGCGAAGCGATCTGTCCCGCCCAAGCCATTTTGATCGAGGCCGAACCGCGCGATGATGGATCCCGCCGCACCACGCGCTACGATATCGATATGGTCAAGTGTATCTATTGCGGCCTTTGTCAGGAGGCCTGTCCCGTGGATGCCATCGTCGAGGGCCCCAATTTCGAATTCGCGACCGAGACCCGCGAAGAGCTTTACTACACCAAGGAAAAGCTCCTCGATAATGGCGACCGGTGGGAAACTGTCATCGCAAAAAACCTAGCCATCGACGCGCCTTACCGTTAAGCCCGCCACGTCCACGGTCGCACGACCTTTCCGTTCCTTCTTGCCTGACGAGTCGTCCATGGCTGCCATTGCTTTCTACCTGTTGTCCGGTGTGGCCATTCTATCGGCCATCATGGTCGTGTTCGCGCGCAATCCCGTGCATTCGGTTATGTTTTTGATAACGACCTTCTTCACGGCGGCAGGCCTGTTCGTACTGATGGGGGCGGAGTTTCTCGCGCTCCTGCTCGTCATGGTCTATGTCGGCGCGGTCGCCGTGCTGTTCCTGTTCGTGGTGATGATGCTCGATGCGGATTTTGTCAGTCTGCGCCGTGGTTTTGCCGATAATGTGCCGCTTGCGCTCATCGTCGGGCTCATCCTGCTGATCGAGCTCTTCTTCGTCGGTGCAGCCTACTTCTCCGGCGATAGCCAGCAGCGCGTCGTCTATACCGACGGGATCAGCAATCTCGAACGCTTCGGCCAGGTGCTCTACACCGACTACGCTTTCTTCTTCGAGGCCGCAGGCATCATATTGCTGGTCGCCATGATCGGCGCGATCGGCCTGACCCTTCGCGACCGCAAGGATAACCGCCGTCAGGATGTCACCAAGCAACTCGCGCGCACACGCGAAGACGGCGTCGAGCTTATCGACGTCCAAAGCGGGCAGGGGCTGGGTTAAGGCAATGATCGGGCTCTCACACTATCTTGTCGTCGCGGCGATCTTGTTCACCATCGGCGTGTTCGGCATTTTCGCCAACCGCAAGAACGTCATTATCATTCTGATGTGTGTCGAGCTGATCCTGCTCGCCGTGAATATTAACTTCGTCGCCTTTTCCACGCATATGGTGCCGACCGCGACCAACGAACCGATGGCCGGACAGATTTTTGCGCTCTTCATTCTCACCGTCGCCGCGGCCGAAGCCGCCGTCGGGCTCGCCATTTTGGTGACTTATTTCCGTAACCGTGGCTCCATCGACGTCGAAGACGCCGATCTGATGCAGGGCTAAGGTGATGTTCCAGACCATCGTATTTGCCCCGCTTCTCGGCGCGCTGATTGCAGGCCTCTTCGGTGCCAAGCTCGGCGACCGTGCGTCCATGGCGGTCACGACCGTTCTGCTGTTCGTGTCGGCGACCTTGTCATGGATTGCCTTCAAGGATGTGGCGATCGACCATAACAGCTACGACATCAATCTGTTCAAGTGGATGGACGTCGGCGCAATGCAGGCCAGTTGGGCGCTGCAGATCGACACGCTGACCGCCGTCATGCTGGTGGTCGTGACCACCGTCTCCGCGCTCGTGCACCTCTATAGCTGGGGCTATATGGAGCATGACGAGGGCAAGGCGCGGTTCTTTGCCTATCTCTCGCTCTTTACGTTCGCCATGCTGATGCTGGTTACGGCCAACAACTTCATCCAGCTTTTCTTCGGCTGGGAAGGCGTGGGGCTGGCCTCTTATCTGCTCATCGGGTTCTATTACAAAAAGCCGTCCGCCAATGCCGCCGCCATCAAGGCGTTCGTGACCAATCGCGTGGGCGATGTCGGCCTCGCGCTCGGTGTCATGACCATCTTCCTCGTCTTCGGAACGGTAAAATTCGACGAGGTATTTTCCCAGATCGAGTCCGCCCAAGCCCTCCGCCTCGGCTTTCTCGGCCTCGATGTTCCCGCATTGGAATTAATCGGATTTCTTCTCTTTATAGGTGCGATGGGCAAGTCCGCCCAGTTCGTGCTGCACGTCTGGCTGCCGGACGCGATGGAGGGCCCGACGCCCGTCTCTGCACTCATTCACGCCGCGACAATGGTGACGGCGGGCGTCTTCCTGGTCTGCCGGGCCTTCCCGATCTTCGAGGCCGTGCCATTCACCTCCGCCTTCATCGCCGCCATCGGCGCGTTCACGGCGCTATTTGCGGCGACCGTCGGGCTGGTGCAAAACGACATCAAGCGCGTCATCGCCTATTCGACCGCGTCCCAACTTGGCTACATGTTCTTCGCGGCGGGCGTCGGCGCGTACAACGCCGCGATGTTCCACCTCTTCACTCATGCCTTTTTCAAAGCGCTGCTCTTCCTCGGCGCTGGCTCGGTCATCCACGCGCTGCATCATCAGCAGGACATGCGCGTCATGGGCGGTCTGCGTAAGAAGATCCCCTTCACCTATGTCGCCATGATCCTCGGCACGCTCGCCATCACGGGTGTGGGCCTCCCCGCATTCGCCGGACTCGACAAGTTTGGGTTTGCAGGTTTCTTCTCCAAGGACGCGATCATCGAAGCGGCCTACGCGGCATCCGAAGACGGCTTTGGCGCCTCCGCCTCCTTCGCATTCACCGTCGGTATCGTCGCGGCACTGCTGACTAGCTTCTATAGCTGGCGTTTGATCTTCATGACCTTCCACGGCGACTATCGCGGCAAACAACAATATTTCGACGAGGCGCATGAAAGCCCCGCCAACATGCTCGTCCCCCTTGCCGTGCTCAGTGTCGGTGCCGTCTTGGCGGGTGCAGTCTTCTACAAGATGTTCATGTATAGCGGATCGTTCTGGGCCGGCGCGCTCCCGGTCGTGGGCGAATATGGCGAATACGCCAAGGCGACCGTCGTCCAATACGCTGCCGCCGACCCTGCTGCTGGCGGCTACCCCGATGGCGACCATGGCGATGGCCATCACGGCTTCCCGCTCTGGGTGCTTTGGGCTCCGCTGGCGGTCTCCGTGCTCGGTTTCATCCTCGCCTGGTTCACCTATATCTGGAATGACGGCGTAAAGGCGCGCGTGGCGGCATCGAACTCCGGCGAAGGCTCGCCGCTCTACAAATTCCTGCTCAACAAATGGTATATCGACGAGCTCTACGAGAATACGGTCATCCGTGGCACGCGGTTCCTCGGTGACGTGTTCTGGAAGGTCTTCGACCAAGGCATCATCGACCGCTTAGGGCCAAACGGTGTGGCAAGCTTTGCCGCCGGGGCAGGGCGGTTCATGTCCCGCTTCCAGTCGGGCTATCTCTATCACTACGCCTTTGTCATGCTTCTGGGCCTCGCGCTCATCCTCTTTGCCGTGTTCGTATTCTGATGTTTGGTGAACTCCCCATTCTTTCGATCATCATCTGGATTCCGGCGGTCTGCGCGCTGTTCCTCATGTTTGTGGCACGTATTAGCTCCGGCGACGGTCGCGCGCAGGTCGAACGCAATGCCCCGCGCGTGGCGCTTGTCGCCTCCGGCGTGGTGTTCGCGCTCGCGCTTATCCTCACCTTTGCTTTCGATGCGTCGAGCCCCGGCTACCAATTCCTCGAAGACACTCCCTGGCTCGGCGGCGGTATCGAATACCGTCTGGGCGTGGACGGCATTTCCATACTTTTCATCCTTCTAACGGCGTTCCTGACCCCGCTCTGCATTCTCGCCAGCATGACCAGCGTCAAGGTGCGCCAGCTCGAATACATGGTCGCCTTCCTGATCCTCGAAACGCTAATGATCGGCGTCTTCTGCGCGCTGGACCTCGTCCTCTTTTACCTTTTCTTCGAGGCCGTGCTGATCCCGATGTTCATCATCATCGGCGTCTGGGGCGGAGCCAACCGCGTCTATGCGAGCTACAAATTCTTCCTTTACACTCTGCTCGGCTCGGTGCTCATGCTCGCGGCGATCTTCTGGATCTACAGCTATAGCGGCCGCGTGCTGGGAGAGCCGACGACGGATATTCGCGTGCTGTCGGAACTCGCCATCCCGGCGGGGACGCAGACATGGCTTTGGCTCGCCTTCTTCGCCAGCTTTGCCGTCAAGATGCCCATGTGGCCCGTCCACACCTGGCTGCCCGACGCCCACGTTGAGGCTCCGACCGCAGGCTCGGTCATCCTTGCGGGCATCCTGCTCAAGCTCGGTGGCTATGGCTTCCTGCGCTTCTCCCTGCCATTTTTCCCCGATGCCTCGCTGCGCCTCGCACCGCTCGTTTTCGTGCTGTCGATCGCGGCTATCATCATTACCTCGCTGATCGCCTATCGTCAGCGTGATATGAAAAAGCTCATCGCCTACTCCTCCGTCGCGCATATGGGCTTTGTGACCATGGGTATCTTCACTTTTAACCTGCAGGGTATTCAGGGCGGTATCTTCCAGATGCTCAGCCACGGGGTCATCTCGGGCGCGCTTTTTTTCCTCGTAGGCGTCATTTATGACCGTATGCACACGCGCGAGATCGCGTTCTATGGCGGACTGGTAAAGCGCATGCCAGTCTATGCATTCTTCTTTATGTTGTTCACCATGGCCAATGTCGGACTGCCGGGAACATCCGGCTTTGTCGGCGAAATTCTGACCATGGTCGGGGCTTATCAGGTTGCGCCGTGGATCGCATTTGGTGCGGCCATCGGCATGATCCTCTCGGCCGTTTATGCGCTGCATCTCTACCGCGCCGTCATCTTTGGCGATGTCCGCAATGACGCGCTGACCGACATTCAAGACATGACCGGGCGGGAGATTTTCATCCTTGCCCCGCTCGCCGTCATGACGCTCGTTTTGGGTATCTATCCCTCGCTCATCACTGACATTACCGCGCCATCGGTGGAATTGCTGGTTTCAAATTTCCAGGCGGCGACCGCCGCACCGATAGACCTGACGCCCACAGAATTGGCTGGAGGCTGACATGCCCACATTCCTCCAACTCTTTGCGCCGGAACTGGTACTTGTCGCATTTTCCGCCATCGGACTTCTCTGGGCGGGCTGGACGACACAGGATCGCTCCAAACTCTTCCGCTACATCGTGGCCGGACTGCTGGTTGTCTATGCCTTCATGGGCTTCATCATGGGCGCGCCAGAGGGCGAACTCTTCAGCGGCGCACTTCGGATCGATCTCTACGGCCACTATGCAAAGATGATTCTCGGCTTGGCGGCGGCCTCGGCCCTGATGTTCGGCATGCCTTACTTCCAGTCCGAGAAGCTCGACACGCCGGAATTTTCGCTGCTTCTGATGGAAAGCGTGCTCGGCATGAGCGTGATGATTTCCGCCAACAACCTGCTTACCCTTTATATCGGGATCGAGCTGCAGGCGCTGGCGCTCTACATTATGGCCGCGACCAACCGGGACAGCCTTCGCAGCTCGGAAGCTGGCCTCAAATATTTCGTCCTCGGCGCGCTCAGCTCCGGCATCCTGCTTTACGGGATCAGCCTTCTTTACGGCTTCACGGGCACAATTCGTTTCGACGGCCTAGCAGCAGCCATTGGGGACGCGCCCGGTCTCGGCGTCACGGCGGGCATCGTCTTCCTGCTTTCGGGGCTGGCGTTCAAGATTTCCGCCGCGCCTTTCCATATGTGGACACCGGATGTCTATGAAGGTTCACCCACGCCTGTGACGGCCTTCTTTGCCACTGCGCCGAAATTCGCGGCCATGGTGCTGATAGGCCGCGTACTGGTCGGCCCGCTCGGTGATCGTATCGACGACTGGCAGCAGGTCATCGCCATCATGGCGGTTCTGTCCATGTTTGTCGGCGTCTTCGGCGCGCTGGCCCAGACCAATATCAAGCGCCTGATGGCCTATTCCTCCATCGCCAATATGGGATACGCGCTGGTCGCCTTGAGTGCGGGCACGGTCGCCGGGGTCGCCGGTATGCTCGCCTTCATGTCGATCTACGTCATCACCAATATCGGCGTGTTTTCAGCCATCCTCCAGATGCGCACCCGCACGGGTATGGTGGAGCGCATCGACGATCTCGCGGGCCTGTCCAAGTCCAACTCCGGCTTGGCCCTTATCGTCACCATTCTGATGTTCTCGCTTATGGGCATTCCGCCGCTTCTCGGCTTCTTTGGCAAGCTCTTTGCCTTTGTGCCGGCCTTCGAAGCCGGCCTCGCATGGCTCGTCGTCCTTGCTCTGGTGGCTTCGGTCGTGGGCGCGTTCTACTATCTGCGTGTCATCAAGGTCATCTGGTTCGACGAAGAGCGCACTGAGTTCGTAGCCGCCCCCGGTCTGGTGCGCATCTTCGCCACGTCGTCCGCGCTCCTCGTATTCCCCGTCATGCTGCTCCCCTTCATTGCACAGCCGACGCGCGAACTTCTGGAGCTGGCTGCAGCCTCACTGTTCTAGTACCCGTGAAAATTATCAAGCTGGCATCGGTCGGCTCCACAAACAGATATGCCCGCGACCTTGCCGAAGCGGGCGAGCTTGGCCCGCTTTGGGTCGCTTCCGAACGCCAGACCGCAGGGCGTGGTCGTTTGGAACGCGCCTGGATCAGTCAACCCGGAAACTTGTTTGCCAGTGCGCTCTACCCTTCGCTTCCCACGCATGTCCCCCCCAGCGCGCTGTCCTTCGCCGCCGCCCTCTGCGTTGCCGATACCGTCGCCGCTTTTGCGGGCAAGCGGGACGTGCAGGTAAAATGGCCTAACGACGTGCTGCTGCAGGGCCGGAAGGTCGCGGGCATCTTGCTGGAAAATCTTGGCAGCACCGTCATCTGCGGCATCGGCATAAACATCGCGCACAGCCCGGAGACCGATCGCTGGCCGGCAACGCATCTGGGCGATGGAGAAGCCGCGCCTGAGGTGGATGTCGTGTTGGAGGCCTTGACGGTCGCCTTCGCCCATTGGCGGGATGTGCTTGCGCGTGGCGGCATGGACGCTTTGCGCGGGCCATGGACGGAGCGTGCCTATGGTCTGGGCGCGGAGGTCGTGGTCGAGACGGGCGGGCGCAGGCTGTCGGGGCGATTCGTGCGTCTTGGTGCGAATGGCGAGTTGATGCTGGGCACGCGTGCTGGCACACTTCCCGTCGTTTCGGGGGATGTCACCTATCGCGCCCGAACACCCAAGACGTGAGGGTCTGAATGCTGCTCGCTATCGATGCTGGGAATACCAACACGGTCTTTGCCATCCATGACGGCACGGACTGGACGATGGAATGGCGCATCGCCACCGACCCCGCGCGCACGGCGGATGAATACAGCGTCTGGTTTCACCAAATTTGCGAGATGCACGGCATGAGCGCGGAAGTTATTACGGCCTGCGTAATCTCGACCGTCGTCCCCCAAGCGCTCTTTCATTTCCGCAATCTTGCGCGTCGCCGTCTTGGCGTCGAGCCCATAATCATCGGCGAAGCGGGCGTCAATGTCGGCATTTCGGTCAATCTGCCAAATCCCGAACAGGTTGGCGCCGACCGCCTGGTCACGGCACTTGGCGCGCACCGCAAATATCCCGGCCCGCTCATTATCATCGACAGCGGCACGGCGACGACATTTGATGTGGTCGGCGCGGATGGCACCTTTGAGGGCGGGATCATCTCGCCCGGCATAAACCTGAGTGTCCGCGCGCTGCACGAGGCGGCTGCGCAACTTCCACGTATCGAAATAAAAAATCCCGGTCGCGTCATCGGCAATGACACCGTCTCCGCCATGCAGTCCGGCGTCTTCTGGGGCTATATCGCGCTGATAGACGGGCTGGTAAAGCGCATCGCAGAAGAGGACGGTCGCACATTCACCGTCATCGGCACCGGTGGCGTGGCATCGCTTTTCGAGGGTGCGTCGGAAAGCATCGACGCTTATGACAGTCGTTTGACGATAGATGGCCTATATGAGGTCTGGAAACTTAATGCGGACGGGCCGTTACAGCCATGTCACACCAGCTAGGTCGCACTATGAAACACGATGAATTCGTCTTCCTCCCGCTCGGCGGGAGTGGGGAGATCGGCATGAACCTCAACCTCTACGGCTTCGGTCCACCCGATCGCCGCAAGTGGATCATCGTGGATATGGGCGTGACTTTTGGCGGTGCGGACACGCCCGGCGTCGATATCATCATGCCCGATACAGGATTTATCGAAAAGCATCGCAAGGACATACTGGGCATCGTCCTGACGCACGCCCATGAAGACCATATGGGCGCACTTGCCCGCCTCTGGCCCCGCATCAAATGCCCCGTCTGGGCAACGCCCTTCACAATGTACCTCGTCAAGGACCGCCTTGCCGAGGAAGGGCTGACAGGAAAAGTCCAGCTCAATGAGGTGCAGCTTGGCTCGGATTTCTCCATCGGCCCGTTCGACATCGAACTCATTACGCTGACCCATTCCATCCCGGAGCCCAACGCGCTGGCGCTTCGCACGGATCTGGGGTTGGTGCTGCACACGGGCGACTGGAAGATCGACGAGACACCCGCGCTCGGCCCCGCACCGGATGAAGCGCGCCTGCGTGAGCTCGGCGACGAAGGCATTCTTGCCATGGTGTGCGACTCGACCAATGTGTTCTCGCCCGGCGAGAGCGGTTCGGAAGACGGCGTCCGCAAGGAATTGCACAAGACCATCGCCGAATATGCCGGCCGCGGCGTGGCTGTCGCGACCTTTGCCTCTAATGTGGGACGGCTCGACAGTGTCATGGCGGCGGCGAAAGCCAATGACCGCTCCATCTGCCTGATCGGTCGTTCCATGAAGCGTATGGTCGGCGCGGCCAAGCATATCGGTCTGATGCAGGACGTCGATTTGATCGACGAAGACCGCGCAGCCGCCATGCCGCAAGCCCATGTGCTCTATCTCTGCACGGGCAGTCAAGGCGAACCGCGCGCGGCACTGTCACGCATCGCTAATGGCGAACACCGCAGCGTAAAATTCGGGCAGGGGGATGTGGTCATCTTCTCGTCCAAGATCATTCCCGGTAACGACAAGGGCATCTTTGCGCTTCAGAACGCGCTCGCCGATGACGGGGTGGAAATCATCACGGAGAAAGACCGGCCCATCCATGTGTCCGGTCACCCCAACCAGGACGAGTTGCGACGCATGTATGAGTGGGCCAGGCCCCAAATCGGTATTCCGACCCATGGCGAACGCCGCCATCTCTTGCTTCATGCCAGGCTTGCCAAGGAGTATGGTGCCAAATCCTCCATGCCCGCGCGCAATGGCGAGATGATGAAGCTCGCCCCCAACGGCCCGGACATCGTGGACATTGTCCCCAGCGGGCGCTTGCATCTCGACGGCTCGGAAATCGTCAGCTCTACCGATGAAGGACTGCGCAAGCGCCGCAAGATGGCCTATTCGGGTCACGTTGCGGTCAGCCTGGTCGTGGACCGTCATGGCGAACTGATTAGCGGGCCGGAGGCGCGCATCTCCGGCTTTCCCGAGGGTAAGAAGGGTGAAAAGCTCAACGAGCTGCTCGATGTCGTCGCCGATGAAGTCGAGGACGTTTTCGACAAGATGAAAAAGCGCGACCGTCAGGACGAGGACAAGATCGAGGAAAAGGTCGGCGCAAAGGTGCGCCGGATTTTGCGCGATCGCACGGGCAAGCGCGCTCTCGTTGAAATCCACGCGCACCGCATCTAGGGAGAATATCTGGTGATCGGGCCACTTAATCACGTCGGCGTCGCCGTCCCGGATATTGAGGCGGCAATCGCCTTTTACCGCGATGTGCTGGGCGCGAGCGACATCACGGAGCCGCAAGACCTAGCGCCGCAAGGCGTGCGGTTTACGTTCGTCAACCTGCCCACGGGTCAGGTGGAGCTGATCGAGCCCTTGGGAGAGGACAGCCCGATCCTGAAGTTCTTGGAGCGCAACCCCAGGGGTGGCCAGCATCATATATGTTTCGAGGTTGCAGACATCCACGACGCCGTCACCGCAATGGAATCCAAGGGCATGCGGGTGCTTGCCACGCCGCGCATAGGCGCACACGGTACGCTGGTGGTATTTCTGCACCCGGGCGATGCGGGCGGCGTGCTGATCGAGCTGATGGAAGCCCATTAGATGGGGTGGGTCACGATCGCCGCGATGTTTCTCATCATTTGGTGGCTGACGCTCTTTGCCGTCCTGCCTTGGGGTGTGCGGGGCCAAGCCGAGGAGGACAGCGTCGTGGACGGCACGGAAACGGGTGCGCCGGTCGATAGTGCCATGTGGAAAAAGGTCGTGATGACCACAGCCATAGCAAGTGTGCTGACCTTCCTGTTTTGGTTGACTGTGACGCAAGGCTGGGTGGATTGGCGCAACTGGCCGTGGCTGCCGGATCTGCCCGAAGGGTATAGCGATGGCATTGGCTGAGCGTCCACGCATGACGCATTCGCCATTTGCCCGACTCCGCAGCGCGCGCTAGTCCGCTCGAAACGTTTGAGAGTCCGCCATGCGCCTGTCCCGCTACTTCCTGCCTGTACTCAAAGAAACGCCGTCCGAGGCGACCATCGTCTCGCATCAGCTGATGTTGCGTGCGGGCATGATCAAGCAGAACGCAGCGGGCATCTATTCCTGGCTGCCGCTGGGCCTGCGCGTGCTGCGCAGGATCGAGACCATTGTGCGCGAAGAGCAGGCCAAGGCGGGCGCGGTGGAAATGCTGATGCCGACCATCCAGTCCGCCGACCTCTGGAAGGAAACGGGGCGCTATGACGCTTACGGCCCGGAAATGCTGCGCATTACCGATCGCGGCGACCGCGAAATGCTTTACGGCCCGACAAATGAGGAGATGATGACCGACATCTTCCGCGCCCATGTGCGGTCTTACAAAGATTTGCCGCTCAACCTCTATCATATCCAGTGGAAGTTCCGCGACGAGGTGCGGCCACGCTTTGGGGTCATGCGCGGGCGCGAGTTCCTGATGAAGGACGGCTACAGCTTCGACATCGATGAAGAAAGCGCGCGCAAGAGCTATTACAGGATGTTCGTCGCGTACCTCAACACCTATGCGCGAATGGGCCTGAAAGCCATTCCGGTCAAAGCCGATCCCGGCCCGATCGGCGGCGACCTGACCCACGAATTTGTCATCCTGGCCGATACGGGCGAAAGCGGGGTGTTCGTGCATCGCAAGCTGCTGGAAATGGAGGCGCCGGGTGACGTGGATTTCGACAGCGACCTCTCAGCTCATGTCGACTCTCGCACGTCGCTCTATGCGGCGACGGACGAGACGCATGACGCGGACGCCTTCGCTGCTATTCCCGAAGCTGACCGCGTGGAAGCGCGGGGTATCGAGGTCGGGCACATCTTCTATTTCGGGAGCAAGTATTCCGAGCCCATGGGCGCCGATGTCATGGGACCGGACGGCAAGGAACATACCGTATTGAGCGGCTCTTACGGCGTGGGCGTATCACGTCTGGTCGGTGGCATCATCGAAGCCAGCCATGACGAGAACGGGATCGTGTGGCCCGCGAGCGTTGCGCCGTTCCATATTGGCATCATAAACCTGAAGGCGGGCGACGAGCAGACCGAAGCGGTCTGCGGTAATCTGCAAAAGTATTTCGAGAGCAAAGGCCTGACCGTGCTGCACGACGACACAAACGACCGGGGCGGCGCGAAGTTCGCACGCATGGACCTGATCGGTCTGCCCTACCAGATCATCGTCGGACCGCGCGGCATCAAGACCGGTGTGGTCGAGGTCAAGGAACGTGCGACCGGTGAGCGTCAAGAGCTCGATAAGGAAGGCGTGATCGCATTTCTGATGGACAAGCTCGCGGACGAAATGGCGTCTTGAACGCACCCGCCAACATTCACGGCAGCCCTCCGGCGCTTAACCTGAAAGCGGCCAAGCCCTTCAGCTTGCCTGAGCGCATGATCGCGATGCGCTACCTTCGCGCCAAGAAAAGTGAAGGTGGGGTGGCGCTGATCGCGGGTATCAGCTTCTCCTGCATCATGCTCGCTATTGCGGCGATGATCATCATCATGAGCGTGATGAACGGGTTTCGCTCGGAAATGGTGCGCCTGACGGTCGGCTCCGAGGGCCATATCTATGCGAGCACGGCAACGGACCTGCCTTCAGACGCGGATTTGGGTGTGCTGGAGGATCAGCTCTCATCCGTGCCGCGCGTGGAAAGCGCCTTCCGGTACACGCGCGAACCCGCCGCGATCCAAGCCAATGGGCGCATTACTTTTGCGCAAGTCAACGGGTTGCGACCTAATGATCTCCTAGGTTTCGAAGCCATTCGCGACGGCCTCGTCATGGGGTCGTTTGACGGATTCGGCGAGGGCAGGGGATCGGACAACCGCATCGTCATCGGCTCCCGAATGGCGGCGCAGCTGGGCGTGATACCGGGCGATCGCGTCACGCTTTATCCCGGCAAGACCCGCTCCACGATCGCGGGCAGCGTGCCCGTGGTGAAGCCCTATACGGTCGGCGGCATATTTGAGATCGGCATCTATCAGTCCGACCTGACGCAAGTGTTCATGAGTCTTGATCAGGCAAACCTCCTGTTCAATGAGGGCAAGCTCGGCCCGGTGGTGCAAGTGCGCCTGGATGATGCCGATAATGTGGATCGTATTATGCCGCGCATCTATGCCGCGACGGGGCCGGATGTGTTTCTCTCGACCTGGCGGGACAGCAATCAGGCGCTCGCCACGGCTCTGCGCACGGAACAGATTGCCATGCGAATGATCTTCACCGTGGTTGTCATCATCGCGACCTTCCCCGTGCTGGCCGCCATGATCATGCTGGTGAAAAACAAAAGCCGCGACATCGCGATCCTGCGGACAATTGGCGCAACGCGTGGGGCGGTCTTGCGCATCTTCTTCATGTCGGGCGCGATGATCGGGATGCTCGGCACGCTGGTCGGGTTGGCGGTCGGGGTGCTGTTCTGTTTGAACATCGGCGCGGTACAAAGCTTTATCGAATTCGTGACGCAGACGGATTTGTTTCCCGCAGAAGCCTATCAGCTGTCCAACGGCATTCCTGCCAAGATTGTCTGGTCGGAAGTGCTGGTGGTGACGCTGATCGGCTTTGTCATAAGCTTTCTCGCGACCCTGTTTCCAGCGTGGTCGGCGTCCAGAACCGATCCCGTGGATGCGCTCCGATATGAGTAATCCGCGCCCGGTTCTTTCCATCCGCAACCTGTCGCGGATCTATTCTTCCGGTGATGGGGAGCTGCAAGTTCTGCGCGGCGCGGATCTGGATGTGCGTCCCGGCGAAATGGTCGGTCTGATCGGGCCGAGCGGGTCGGGCAAATCCACGCTTCTTCACGCGGCGGGTCTTTTGGAAAAGCCTAATGCCGGCGAGGTTTATATCAATGGCCGCGAATGCCTGAAACTGCCCGATGACGAGCGGACGGCTGTAAGGAGGGCGACCGTGGGTTTTGTCTATCAGTTCCACCACCTTCAAAAGGAATTCACGGCCGTTGATAATGTGGCCCTGCCACAAATGCTCGCGGGTGTGAGCGCGAAAGTGGCGCGGTCAGAGGCCAAGCGCTTGCTGGCGGCATTGGGGCTGGGCGAGCGACTGACCCACCGCCCCAGCCAGTTGTCTGGCGGGGAGCAGCAGCGGGTCGCCATCGCGCGGGCCATTGCCAACAAGCCGCAAATATTGCTGGCCGATGAGCCGACGGGCAATCTCGACCCAGACACAAGCAACCGGGTTTTCCAAAGCTTTCTCGACCTTACCCGCCGTGAGGGCGTGGCGGCACTGGTGGCCACACACAACATGACCCTGATGCGATTTTTTGATCGCGTGATGACCGTGCAGAACGGGCAGGTCGTGCCATATCATGCGGTCGCTACGCCCACCGCCTAGAACCCGACACGGTTAATACCCACAGCCATTCCTGACGATCCTGCAGAATTTGCTTGCAGATATGCCATGACCGAGCGCAGAACAAAGCAAGAACATACTGACATGTTCGCGTTTACTCACGGGGGATGAGATGAGGCAGCTTGCATTGGATATGGGTTCCGCTTTGGTAATGGTGGGCTTTGTTGCGACCGCCACACTGTGGATGGCCGTACTGGGATAGAAGGGAGAGCCGTTTGCCGCGCACACCGCAATTCGTACATCTTCGCTCGCGCAGTCCGTATTCCATGCTGGAGGGCTCCCTGCGCATCAAAGAGACGGCCAAACGCTGTGCGGAGATGCGCTCGCCTGCACTTGCCATCACGGACACGAACAATCTCTGCGGGGCGCTGGAGTTCTGCGAGACACTGATCGGCGCCGGGATACAGCCCATTGTGGGCGTCACGCTGTCGCTCGATCTGGGCCTTGATGCGCAGCCCGGACAGTTGCGGCGGGAGCTTGACGGCACGGTCGTCCTGCTGGCCAAAAGCGAGGCGGGCTATAAGAACCTGATGAAACTGGCGTCGTCCGCCTATCTCGATGTGTCGGCTATGGATGAGCCTCACGTAAAGGCCGACAAGGTGCTGTCCCATGCGGAGGGCGTTATTTGCCTTACGGGTGGGCCAGACGGCGCGTTGAATCGCCTTATGGTCGATGGCCGTGATGCGGAAGGCCGCGCCTGGTTCGAGCGCCTGCACAATGCGTTTGGTGACCGACTCTATGTCGAGCTGCAACGTCACGGGCTGAAGGCGGAAGCTGTGGCCGAGCCGAAACTGCTGGAGCTCGCCTATGCGGCGGGTGTCGGCATTGTCGCGACCAATGAGCCGTATTTTCTCGACCGCCATATGTATGAGAGCCACGATGCGCTGCTCGCCATGGGCGAGGGTTCCTATGTGCTGGAGAAGAAACGCCGCAAGCTGACATCGGAGCATTACCTCAAGAACCAGGTGGAGATGGGAGAGCTGTTTTCGGATTTGCCGGAAGCGATCTCGACCAGTGTGGCAATTGCACAGCGCTGTGCGTTTCGGGTGGAGCCGGGCGATTACATTCTCCCGGATTTTGGCGACGGCTCACAGAACGAAAGCGAGATCCTGGCCGAGCAGGCGCGTGAGGGTCTGGCCATGCGGCTGGCGTCCATAATGCCGTCCGCGCCGACCAAGGACTATGAAGACCGGTTGGAGCATGAGCTTACCATCATCAACCGCATGGGCTTTCCGGGCTATTTCCTGATCGTCTCTGATTTTATCAAATGGGCCAAGGCGCAGGGCATTCCGGTCGGGCCGGGCCGGGGTTCGGGTGCGGGTTCGGTCGTGGCCTGGGCGCTGACCATTACCAATCTCGACCCGCTGAAATACGGCCTGCTGTTCGAGCGGTTTCTCAATCCAGAACGTATCTCCATGCCGGATTTCGATATCGATTTCTGTCAGGAGCGCCGGGGCGAAGTGATCGACTATGTCCGTCGGCGCTATGGTGAGGATCAGGTCGCGCAGATCATTACCTTTGGGACGCTGCAGTCGCGCGCCGTCGTGCGCGACTTGGGTCGCGTGCTGCAAATGCCTTTGGGGCAGGTCGACAGGCTCGCAAAGCTCGTGCCCGTAAATCCGGCCAATCCTATCAGTCTGCAGGAAGGACTAAATCAAACGCCGGAATTGCTGGATGCGCGGCGTATGGAGCCGGCGGTGGAGAACCTGTTTTCCAAGGCGCTCGACCTTGAAGGGCTTTACCGCAACGCTTCGACCCATGCGGCGGGCGTTGTGATCGGGGACCGCCCGCTGGTCGATATCGTGCCGCTCTATCGCGATCCGCGACAGGAAATGCCCGCCACGCAGTTCACGATGAAATGGGCGGAAAAAGCCGGGCTGGTGAAGTTTGACTTCCTGGGACTCAAGACGTTGACGGTCATCGATCGCTGTCTGGAATTTTTGCGCCAGCGCGGGATCGATATCGATTTGGATGCGCTCGACCCGGCCGATAATTCCGAGGCCTATGCGCCTTTGGGCGACGGGCACTCCGTGGGTGTGTTTCAGCTGGAAAGCTCCGGCATGCGGGACGCTCTCCGACAGCTTGCTCCGGACTCGCTCGAAGAGCTGACCGCGATTATTTCGCTCTATCGCCCCGGCCCGATGCGCAACATTCCGATGTTCATTGCGCGCAAGTTCGGACGCGAAAAGATAGATTACCCGCACGCGTTGTTGGAGGGGATCCTCAAGGAAACTTACGGCGTCATCATTTATCAAGAACAGGTGATGCAGATAGCCCAGGTCCTGTCCGGCTATTCTCTGGGCGAGGCCGATATCCTGCGCCGGGCAATGGGCAAGAAAGACCGCGAGGTCATGGCCAAGCAGAAAGACCGCTTCGTCTCGGGGGCGGTCAAAAATGGTGTGGAAGCCCAGACGGCCGATCACATCTTCGAGTTGGTCAACGAGTTCGCGGGCTATGGGTTCAACAAGTCCCACGCCGCTGCCTATGCGCTGATCAGCTTCCAGACGGCGTATTTGAAGGCGCATTATCCAGCGGAATACATGGCGGCGATCATGAGCCTCGACATCGCCAATGTCGAAAAGCTTGCCATTTTCTACAAAGAGACGGAGCGCGCGGGAGTGGAGATCGAGCCGCCCTGCGTAAACCGCTCGGGTGCGGACTTTGCGGTCGCGGGCGGAAAGGTGCTCTACGCGCTCGGTGCGCTCAAGAATGTCGGCGTGGATGCCATGCGCCATGTCGTGGCTGTGCGCAAGGAGGGCGGGCCATTTGCCGATCTGATCGATTTTGCCAAGCGAATCGACCCGCGCATCGTGAACAAGCGCGCCATTGAAAACCTTGCCCGGGCAGGGGCATTCGATTGCATGAACGTCGAGCGGGCGATGGCGTTCGCCAATGCCGGATTGTTACAATCTATCGCGTCCCGCACGGCAGAGGAAAAAGCGAGCGCGCAGGTCTCCTTGTTCGGTGAGGAAACGGCGGCGATGGAGGAGCCCGACCTGACCCCGGTCACGCCTTGGGGTATGGTCGAGAGGTTGGACGAGGAGCTGGGCTCGGTCGGACTTTATCTCGGCGGGCATCCACTGGACGAATATGAAGAGCAATTTGTGCGCCTGAAGCCTGTGTTTTTCGGTGATTTGGATGAGCATGTCGCGCAGGGCAAGGCGGGGGCGCGCATGGTCGGAATTGTCCGAAAGCGCCAGGAGCGGATGAACAAGCGCGGCAAGAGGTTTGCCTTCCTGATGCTGTCGGATCCGTCCGGCGATTACGAGGTGATGGTGTTTGAGGAGATGTTAGCGCTCAAGCGGGATCTGATGAAAGCGGGCGAGGCGGTACAGCTGACGGTCAAAATCGAAACAGGTAACGGCGACCGCCGCCTGAGCCTGCAAAGCCTGGACGTGCTGCGCAAGGTGAAGGTGGAACAGGTCAAGGGGCTGTCCATCCGCTTGAGGAGTGCCACGCCGGAGTCGCTTGATGGTCTGGCGCAAACGCTGGACGGATTGCGGGGCGTGCCGAGCGCGTTGCAGGGCTATGTCGAAGTCTGCGCGCCGCTGGGAGAGCAGAAAGAGGGGCGGTGGCGTCTGAAGGGCAAATGGGCGATCGACACGAATGTGCAGAAGGCGATCAAAAGCAACGGGATTGTCGAAGGGATCGAGGAAGTCCGCTAGGGACGGTGGTCCAAGCGCACTCCCGCGTTGACAGCCCCGCGCCTCGCGACTAACTCCGCAATCTTGCTGGCCGGGCGATTAGCTCAGCGGGAGAGCACTGCCTTCACACGGCAGGGGTCACTGGTTCAATCCCAGTATCGCCCACCAGCCTGCAAATTCTTCGCCTTATCGCACACCCTCGCGCACCAACGATGCGCGGAACCTCTCCCATTGCACGGGATTGCTGTTGGAGGGAGGCGGCCAAAGGGCTAGACCTTCCTGAAGCGATTACCACAAGCGCAATGAGGGGTCCGGTATGGGCGAGTTGGCATTCAGTCAGGCGGCGTTCACCAAGGCGGCAAAGGACGGCGAGGGCGCAGAAGGCGTGTTTGTACGTGATGGCGAATGGGAAGACGGGGCGCTCGATTACCTCAACACGTTCTATGACGACGCCCGGCAGAATGAATTTCTGACATTGGAGCGTGATGCGCTGGTGGAATTGGCCCGCACGCTATGGCGCCTGGGCGAAACGCGTATCACCGGAGAGCAGCTGGTCACCGCGGTACCCTTGAAAGAAATCGACCGCACGCTCTTGGCTGTCGTGATGGATGATCAGGCATTTCTGGTGGACTCCATCATCGCTGCGGTCAGTTCCTTCGGGGTGGACGTGCACGGCTTGTTTCATCCCATCGTGTCCGGTTTTCGGTCCAAGGATGGCGGATGGGTCGGCAAGGGCGACGGCGCGGCAATCAGCGAGTCCGTTGTGGGCGTGGTCGTTCCAAGACTGCGCAAGGCCCGCGTGAGCAAGATCGTTGCGGAAATAAAGGCCGCCATGACGGATGTGGCTCTCGTCAATGCCGACTTTCAGCCCATGCTGGCGCAAATCGATGCAATCTCCGAGGAGGTCACGAGCCAGCACGGTGATACGGGTAATGGCGAGGTCGAAGAGGCGGTGGCGTTTCTTGACTGGATGCGCAACGGAAACTTCGTGTTGTTGGGGTCTCGCACCTATGATTACGGCATAAGCGACGGCACGCCGGACTATGCCGAGCCGGAGATCGTCGAGGGCAGTGCGCTCGGTGTGCTGAACGATACGGATACTGTCGTGTTGCGCCAGTCGAGCGAGCCGAGCGTCATTAGCTCGAACGTCCGCGCTTTTTTGAAGAACGCGCCGGTATTGAGTCTTGCCAAGTCCAATCTTTATTCCCGCGTCCATCGCCGGGTGCGCATGGATTATGTGACGATCAAACGCTTTGACGCCAAAGGCCGAATCGTGGGTGAGCACCGCATTGTAGGCCTGTTGACGTCGGAAGCCTATTCGCGCTCGGCCTGGGATATTCCTCTGATACGGCGCAAGCTTCAACACGTGCTGGAAACCTCGGACATGATCGAGGGCAGCCACAAATTCAACCGCTTGAAATACGTGCTGGCGAGCTATCCACGAGACGAGTTGTTTCAGATTTCGGTCACCGATCTGGCGCGAATTTCGACGGCTGTGGCACAGGCTTTCGACCGCCCGAGAACGCGTGTCTTCTTGCGGCGCGATCCGTTTGACCGCTTTGTCAGCGTGCTGGTTTATACCCCGCGTGAGCATTACTCGACACGTGTCAGATCCAAGATCGGGAGTTATCTGGCCGATGCATTCAACGGCCGGGTGTCGGCGTTCTATCCGCAATATTCCGATGCCCCGATGGCAAGGGTGCATTTCATTATCGGTCTGGATGCGGATGCCGGGACGTTCCCGCCTGTCGAGGAGATTGAGTCGGACATCGCCGTCTTGGTGCGCCCCTGGGAGCAGGCACTGCTCACCTTAGCCGAAGACCGCGATATCGAGTCGGATATAAGCGCATTTGTCCGGGGCTTTCCAGTGGCCTACCGCGACATCTTCACGTCAGACGATGCCCTCGAGGATAGTCGGGAGCTTTCAAAACTGTCGGAGACCGGACAGGTTGGCGTGCGGGTCGTCGAGATTGGCGAGGGTGATAAGCCGGATGTCCGTTTCCGGATCTATTCACGGGGCGATCGACTGGAGCCGTCCAATGTAAACCCTGTCCTCGAGAACTTCGCGCTGCATGTTGTACAGGAAACGGGTTACGCGGTGAAAACCAAATCCGGGACATATTGGGTGCACGATTTCGAACTTTATCTGGACGTCAACGCGGACGCACCCAAGGGTTCCGGAAAGGCGTTTGCCGAAGGCTTTCTCGCGACGTGGAACGGGTTGAACATCGATGACGGGTTCAACCGCCTCGTCTTGCCGCAGGCGGCGGGATGGCGTGACGTGGCCTTCCTACGTCTGGTCGCGGCCTATCGGCGGCAAACGGGACTGGATCCGAGCCAGGACATTCAGGTGGAAGCGCTGGAGCGTTATCCCGAATTGACGGGACTGTTAATTGACCTGTTCCATGCACGTTTCGACCCGGAAACCTTTTCCGATGTCAGTGAGCGTAAGACGGCGGTTGGCGCAATCCATGACAGCCTCCTTACAGGGCTCGCCGATGTGGCCTCATTGGAGCACGACCAGGTCATACGGCGTATGGCCAAGGTCATTGCCACTAGCCTGCGTACGAACTTCCATCAGCGTGAAGATGGTGCGTTAAAGCCTTATATATCCCTGAAGATCGACAGTTCTGCGCTGGAAGCTTTGCCCGCCCCCGTGCCGTATCGTGAAATCTTTGTCAGCTCTCCGCGTGTTGATGGTGTGCACTTGCGGTTTGGGCCCATCGCGCGGGGAGGATTGCGTTGGTCGGATCGCCGTGATGATTTTCGCGCGGAAGTGCTAGGCCTGGTCAAGGCGCAACAGGTCAAGAATTCTGTGATCGTGCCGGTCGGCTCCAAAGGCGGCTTTTACCCCAAGCTTATTCCGGCAGGCGCTTCCCGCGATGTGGCGCAGCAGGAAGCCATCGGGGCCTATACGACGTTTATCAGCGGATTGCTGGATCTGACCGACAGCTATGCGGGCGATGATGTGCGCCATCCCGTCGATACGGTGAGATGGGACGATGACGATCCTTATCTTGTGGTTGCGGCCGACAAGGGCACAGCGACGTTTTCCGACATCGCCAACGGTATTGCGCGCGATTACGACTTCTGGCTGGACGACGCTTTCGCCAGTGGCGGGTCAGTGGGATACGATCACAAGGTCATGGGCATCACCGCGCGCGGGGCGTGGGAGGCGGTCAAGCGCCACTTCCGCGAGATGGGCAAGGACATTCAGTCCGAAGCCTTCACCGTTCTGGGCATTGGCGACATGTCCGGCGATGTGTTCGGCAACGGCATGCTGCTGTCAGAGCATATCCAGCTGCGGGCGGCGTTTAACCACATGCACATTTTCATCGACCCGAGCCCCGATGCGAAGGCGAGCTTCAAGGAGCGCAAGCGATTGTTCGAGATGGGACGCTCAAGCTGGACGGATTACACGGCCAAGCTGATTACCAAGGGCGGGGGCGTGTTTGAACGCTCGGCTAAATCCATCGCACTCACGGATGAGATGAAAGACATGACCGGTGTGTCGCAAACAGACGTGACACCGGATGAGCTGATCCATGCCCTGTTGAAAATGCCGGTCGAGCTGATGTGGTTTGGCGGGATTGGCACCTATGTCAAAGCTGCGGGCGAGTCCGATGCGGAGGTGCGCGACAAGGCCAATGACAACATTCGCGTGGATGCCGGAGAGCTGCGTGCCAGCGTCATAGGGGAGGGGGCAAATCTTGGGATGACTCAGGCCGGACGAATTGCGGCTGCGCGAAAGGGCGTGCGGCTGAACACGGATGCCGTGGATAACTCCGCAGGCGTGGATAGCTCTGACCATGAGGTGAACATCAAGATCTTGCTGCGCGGGGCCATTGAGACGGGTGAACTAAAATCCGAGGCGCGAGACGACTTGCTGGCCGAAATGACCGATGAGGTCGCGGACCTGGTACTCCAACATAACTACGACCAAACCGCAGCACTGTCGTTGTTGGAAGCGCGGGCCGACGAAGATCATGACGCCTATGGGCGCTTCATGAAGGTACTCGAAGACCAGGGTGCGCTGGACAGGGCGGTTGAAGGCTTGCCCAGTACTGAGGAGATGACCGGGCGCGAGGCGCTGACACGGCCGGAACTGGCGGTGCTGCATTCCTATGCAAAGATCGAAGCCTATAAGGACTTGATGGACACGGACTTCGCGGAGGATGACTACTATGCAAATGTGATTGAGGATTACTTCCCCAAGCGTTTGGCATCATTCGAGAAAGCCATGGTCAGTCATCGCCTGCGCAAGGAGATCATCGCCTCGCGCGTGGTCAATCTGATCATCGATGTGTGCGGGCCGCTCTTCCTGCCGCGTGTGTCGGAGCAGACGCGGGCCGGCATTCACGACATCTCGGACGCCTTCATGGTGGCCTATGATGTGCTGGAAGTCGCAAAGCTAAGGGGCGCGATCAGTGAACTCGACAATGACGTCGCGGCGTCGGCGCAGGTGCAGCTTTCGGACGAGATCGCGCGCGTGCTTGCGCGGGTTGTGGCCTGGATGCTGCGTATGCGGGATAAGGGCAGTATTGCCGAGCGGATCGCGCGGCGCGGAGCCGTGCGCGACATTGTGGATGCAGCCTGGCTGGAACTGCTTTCGCCCTATGACAAGCGCCGGGCGGAGAGCCGGACAAAGCGTTTTGTCAAAGCCGGTATCAATGAGGAGCTGGCCCTCGACGTGGCGCTGTTGCGCTCCCGCGCGTCGAGTTTCGATGTCATTGCGCTGGCCGATAAAGCCGGGATCGCGCCAAAATGCGCGGCGGAACTGTTCTACCGGGTGGGCGGGCGCTTCAAGATCGACCGCATCCGTTCGGCGCTGTTGCAGCTGGAACCCGACAGCCATTGGGATGCTTTGGCCCTGCGCCATCTCCAAGAGGAGATGTTTGCTGCGCAAGCTGATTTCGCGGGAAGTGTCGCGGCATTTGGCGTGTCGGACGACACCAAGGCCAGCATCGCGAAATGGATCAAGTCGGAGCTGGGATCGGTCGCTGCCTATGACGATACCATTCAGACGATGCTAGGTGATAAAGGCTGGACGGTTGCGAAGTTCTCCATTGTGGCGAACCTTTTACAGGGTCTTCGCGAGCGTGCGAGCAACACGGAGTTGGGCTGAGAGATGTAACATGGCGCAACACCCTGTGAGGCTTGGGTGTTTTCCGTCTGTTAGGGTCGTGTTTACAATGAATGTTGCAGGGACGATGTGACGTGCCTGTGACACATATGTGTCGGGGCTGAGACGGGTCGGGAACGATTCGAAGGTCCGAGAGCAACATTTCGGCATTTCGGGAACGAAGCGCCAATCCGAGAGAGACCTATGGCAGACGCGACACACGTGATGGCCCCCACCCCTACGAGACGTGAGCAGCCTTTGAGGCGGGCCGATTTCCCGACGCTCTGCGATGCGCTGGATTATGCGGCAAACTGTAAGACGGGTCTTAATTACTACGACGGCAAGGCGCGGGCGAAGGCTGTGTTGCCTTATGCAAAGCTGCGCGAGCGCGCGATCGATGTGGCCAAGGGATTGGTGCCCTATGCCAAAGCAAATGCACGGGTCGGGCTCTGTGCAACGTCGACGCCGGACTTTGCGATACTGTTCATGGCCTGCCAATATGCTGGGATCGTGCCCGCGCCACTCCCGCTGCCTGTGACACTGGGCGGACGGTCGAGCTATGAGCGCCAATTGCAGCGCATGGCCGATACGGGGGATTTCCACGCATTGCTGTGCCCCGAGAGTATGGAGCCGATCATGAGCTCCGCGCTGAATGATTTGAAAGTGCCGGTGGTGACTTTCGAGGCGGCGATGGATTTGCCGAAGGGCGATGCGCTGCGGCCGTTCGGGGCGGATGATCTCTGCTATATCCAGTATTCGTCAGGATCGTCGTCTTCGCCAAAGGGCATACTTGGAACGCAGTTGAGTGTGACGTCGAATTGCCGGGCCATTACACAAGCCGGACTCCGTATCGAACCGGACGACCGGGCGACCAGTTGGCTGCCCATGTATCACGATATGGGCCTTATCGGGTTTTTGCTGGCGCCGATGATGAGTCAGTTATCGGTCGATTTTCTTGATCCGCAGGATTTCACGCGGCGACCTATTTCCTGGTTGCAGCTGATCCACGATCACAAGGGTACGCTCTCCTATTCGCCGACTTTCGGATACGAATTGTGTTCGCGGCGCTGGCGCGAAGATCGCGAACTCGATCTGGCGAGCTGGCGCGGTGCGGGTATTGGCGGCGACATGGTGCGCCCGGAGCCATTAAAGGAGTTCGCCGAAGTTTTTGGGCCGATGGGTTTCGCGGAGACGGCCTTCGTTCCAAGCTATGGGCTGGCGGAGACGACATTGGCGGCAACATTCGCTCCGCTGGGGCAGGGGTTGAAAACGCATACGATCGACATGAAGCGCTATGAGCGCACAGGCGAGGCCGTGGAAGCCAGCGAGCTGACTCCGCCGGAAAATCAGCGGACCTTTGTCGCCTGCGGTGTGACTTTGCCGCATCACGATGTGGAAATCCGCGATTTCGACAACACGGTGCTGGGCGAGCGGCAGGTCGGCCGGATCTGCCTGAGCGGGCCAAGCCTAAGCCCGGGTTATTTCCGTAACCAGGTCGCGACCAAGGCCGCATTCTTTGCGGAGAATTGGCTCGACACCGGAGACCTGGGCTATTGGCTCGACGGTCAGCTTGTGGTGACGGGGCGCTCCAAAGACCTGATTTTATGGCACGGCCGCAATATCTGGCCGCAGGACATCGAATGGGCCGCACAAGCGGCCGCTCCGCATCGTTGTGGCCGTGCGGCGGCTTTCAGCGTGGGCGGGGCCGGTGACGAAAAACAGATCATGCTGCTTTTGGAATGTCGTACCCGCGATCCGGAACTTCTCGATGACATCCACAAAACCGTCTCGGCAGCGATCCGACTCGAAGTCGGCGTGCCGGTTCATCTGCAGCTTGTGCCGCGTGGGTCGATGATCATCACGTCTTCGGGCAAACTTAGCCGGGCGCGAGTCAAAGAGAAGTTCCTCGCAGGCGGTCTGATAGACTTACAGGCGGGCGAATTGAGCATGGTCGGCGCTGTATCTGCGTCCAAGGGGTAGCTTGCCCGATATGGGGCTGCGGGGCTAAGGAGCGCAAAAGGCGATTCCAGCCTGACCGAGGCCCCCATGACCGATATTCCCGCGCCAACCGTTATCTACGACAAGATCTGTGAGCTGTTGGCGCCGTATAATCCCAAGCAACATGCGATCACGATGAACTCCGGGATCATGAGCGACCTGGAAGTGGACTCCACCGCGGTGTTTGACCTGATCATGGGGCTGGAAGATCACTATGACATCTCGATCCCCATGGAGATGGTCAGCGACATAAAGACGGTGGGAGAGCTGGTCGCGGCTGTTCGCGAATTATTGGCGGAGGGCTGAGTGAGCCTGTTCGACAAATTCGCGCCATTGCAGCAGCGTGTCGATATGGTGCGCAAAATTGGCGTCGATCCTTTCGGGGTGAGTTTTGATGACATTCTGGGCCCGACGAGGGGCGTGATCAACGGGAAGGAAATCGTGTTGGCGGGCACGAATAACTATCTCGGCCTGACATTCGATGAGGACTGCAAGGCGTCTGCGAAAGCGGCGATCGATCAATATGGGACAGGCACGACCGGCTCGCGGGTCGCCAACGGAACCTATGGCCCGCATGTGGCGCTGGAGCGCGAAATTGCGGCGCATCTGGGCATGGAGAATTGCGTGGTGTTTCCGACGGGGTTTCAGACCTCACTTGCGGTCATCAGCGGACTGACCGCAAAGGAAGACATGATTTTCATCGATGCGGATGCCCATGCCTGTATCGTAGACGGAACACGGCTGTCAGCTGCCAGCACCATCCGTTTTCGTCACAACAGCCCGGAGGATCTGGACAAGCGGCTTAAGCGGGCGGAGGGCAAATATGAGGGCTCCGCTCTGGTGGTCATCGAGGGGCTGTACTCGATGTTTGGCGATGTCGCGCCAATTGACGAATTCGTGGATGTCTGTGAGCGGCACGGTGCTATGAGCTATGTGGATGAGGCGCACAGCTATGGCGTTTACGGTAAAACTGGCTGCGGGATCGCGGAAGAGCAGGGCGTGCTTGACCGCGTGGATTTCTATGCGGGGACATTTTCGAAGTCGCTAGCCTCAATTGGTGGGTTCTGTGCTTCGCGCCATTCGGAGTTCGAACTCGCGCGTAAGGTGATGCGGCCTTATATGTTTTCGGCGAGTTCGACGCCGAGCAATATCGCGACGGCGCGGACGGCGGTCGAGAAGATCAAGGCGCATCCCGAGCTGCGGGAAAACATAAAGGCGCGGGCGGCGCAGCTTCATGCGGGGCTGAAGGCGCTCGATTATGATCTGGCGGCGGACGCCTCTCCGGTGATCGCTGCCAAGCGGCCTAATGATGCGATTGCCGCGCTGGAGTGGAATTGGCTGCTGGAAAACGGGGTCTATGTAAATTTAGCCGTACCGCCCGGAACGCCGATGAGCACGAGCTTGCTGCGGATTAGCCTGAGTGCGGCGCATACGAAAGCGGACGTGGAGTTGATCCTATCGAAATTCGCGGAATTGAAAGTGGCAACGCCCGCAATCATGGCAAGCTTGTCGAACAAACTGGCGGCGGAATAACGTCTATCGGAACGCGCCTTTGCGCCAGAGCTTCCAGCCAAGAACGGGGCTCCAGAGGACGGGGTAGCGACGTTGGCTGTCGGTCGGCGTGATAGTGACGCCGCTATGGCTTTCGATCTTGTGCAGGACGTAGTCGAGGCCGCCTTGAAAGGTGGCAGCGCCCAGGAGAATACGGATTGCGGTCAAAGGCCTGCCAAGAGCGCGGCGGAGGAACCAGCGGCGAGATGCGCCGGCGGCGGCGGGGATGGGTGAGAGAGCGTCGTAGAGCGCGGTGTAGCGCGGAGCGAACCTATCCACGATCTCTCGAGAGCGCGCGAGCGGGGCTTCGGGGCGGAGTTCTGTCCGGTAGGATTCGTGATAGGCGTGTGCCCAGAAAGCGATGGGATCGGACGTATCCGTGAGTGGTCGGGTTTCGGCGGCGAGGTGACGGATGGCGGCGGAGCGGGCGCGCTGGATGCGGGCGCGAGTGTCACCCTCCGCGATGACGCCCGTGGGCTGGGAGAACCGGCCCCAGATTTGGGACAAGAGCGCGCGCGAGGTGCAGCGGCGCTCGAATTGCGAGAGACTGAGGATGGAATATTTACAGACGCCCCCCACACCGTCCTCGGACGGCGTTTCGAGGTAATAGACGGCAGGCGGAACGAGGCGGTTTATCAGGGCGCGAACAGGGTTTCGGTGGGTGAGGCGGTAGCTATCCACCAGCACGTAGAAATCGAGCATTTTTGTGGGGTCGTCACTCTCGCGACCAGAGCTGCCGTAATAGAGAAGCGCTTGAACACGCTCGCCGTGGCGGGTGCGTATGGCCTTGATGATGGAGTCAGCACGGGGCGGGACGGTAACGGTCTCGGCGTCAAGGATGTCGAGGACGGGATCGCTCACCGGATAAACGTCACGGGTCGGGTGGCGGTGACGGTGAAGTCGGAGGCCTCAAACGGCTCCCCATCGAGAACGACAGCGGCATGTGTGCGGAAAGTGAGGCTGTGCGCGTTATAGGACGAGAAGCCGCGGTCGCGGAGCTTGGACAGGTCTTGGCGTCCGATCCATTGGCCGAGGATGGTCGGCAGGAGCGCGTTGGCGTCGCCCTCGGCATAGGTAAAGCGCAGGGGCCCCGGCCCATCGCCCCAGAAGGGATCGAGGCCGAGATAGAGGCTGGGGAGCGTCGTGGTGATCGTGCCGAGGTGATTGGCATCGATGACGAGTTGCTCATTATCGAGGTCGGCAGTGATGCGGGCGGGCGTGGACTGCAGCAGGCGACTGCCGGGCTTGGTGGCGTCGATAATGGCGCGGGAGACGAGGCTGACCCCGCTCATGCCGAGTGCGGAGAGGCTTTTTCCGACAACGGAAGTCGGGTTGCGATAAGCCTGAATGCGGTCTGTGACCTGGGGTATGGCCCCTGTGGAAAGCACGAAGCCGTGGCAAGTGAGGCTGTCGCTGGAAACACGCAAGAGCGGGACGATATAGCGCTCGGTCGAGGTGAGCGATGCCGTGATGCCGCGCGTCGTCTGGCTGGCGAGGCCCATGATTCCGGCGACCTGATTTGTCGTGCCGCCCTTGACGATGGCCACATCAGGGAGGGGGAGATCGGAAGCGAGGTAGCGGGAAATGACGTCGCTGACTGTGCCGTCGCCGCCTTCGATATAGATCCGCGCGGCGGGCTGGGGCACATAGTCGAGGGTGAGGATATCGCAGGGGATATCGTGTGCGTCCGCGATGGCGCGCAGGGCGCTGCCCTTTGTGGCGACGCGATGAGCGTGGGGGTTGACGAGAAAGCGGGTTTGCATGGCTAGCGGAGGATCGCCCTTACAGACTTTCGGTTCTCACGATGAGGTAAGCGCTTACGAGGGCGAAGATGGCAATGGGCAGGCTAACGGCATAAGCGGGAGTGATGGCGCCGGAGCTGGCAGCGGTGGACATGGCGGCATCGACAACAAGGAAGATGAAGCCGGTAGCAATGCCGATGACCTGAGCGCGCGTGCCCGTGTCCTGTCGCCCGACACGCTGCATAATTGCGATGCAGGCCGCGAGCAGCACGAGGATGGCAAGCGGGCGGGTGAGGCGGTGCAGATACCAAAAGCCATAGGCAAAGGACGGGCGCGAGCCGGAATTGCCGTCGCGGCGGAAGTTGCGCATGTCGGCCAGCGAGATGTCCCGGGGCTCGGCCGCAAGGCGGGCGATGGAGTCCGGAGTTTGGGTGGTTGACCAGATGGACGGCCCGCTCTGGGTGACGGCTTCGCGAGTCTCGCCATCCGCGCCAGCGATATCGAGCGTACGGACGTCATTGAGTTCCCATGTGCCGTTCTCGAACGTAGCCGTTTCGGCCCAGGTGACGGTCTTGACCTGTCCAGTATCGGAGCGGGCATAGAATTCCAGATCGCCGAGCATGTTGTAGCCGGGCCGCGTGCTGGCGCGGACGATGCGGCGTTCATCTTCGAGCCAGAGGGGGGAGTCTTCGGTAATGTTGCGCTGCTTGTATTCGGCAACGCCCCATGCCTGCAACGCGCGCACGGCAGGCGGCATGGTGGTATCTATGATGGCGATGGAGGCAAGCGAGGTCAGACAAACGACGGGGGCGAGCATGAGGAATTGCTTGGGAACGCTGATTCCGAACCCAAGGAGGGCGACAAGTTCGTGGTTGCGGATGAGACCAACATAGGTCTGCAGGATGGCCACGACGAATGTGAAGACGAAGATGCGGTCGAATATGACCGGGGCGCGATAATACATGTAACGGAAGGTATCGGAGAAGCCGCCTTCGCCGACGATGGAGCCGCCATTGGCGAGACTGTCGAGCAGGCCGATAAGGACAAGAAAGCCGAACGTGACGCCGAGCCAGATGAACAGGAAGTGCCTGGAGATGTAGAGCAGCAACCTAAGCACGGGGCGCGTCCTCGAAGGGGCCCTGTTTCAGGACGGGGTCGGGCCGCAAGAGCTTGCGGATACCGTCCTGCAAGTCTTTCATCCAATGCTGGAAGGAGGTGAGCGGGGGCTGGCCCATCTTCACGGCGGAGGCGCGGAAGAGCCAAACTGCAAGAAGGGCGACAAAGCCCATGATCGCCCAAATGCCAAGCGGAGCGGGAATTTTGCCCTGCGCACCAAGGCTCTGCGCAAATTCGAGGCTTTTGTTGATGGCGAGCAAAAAGACCACGCCGATAAAAATACCTGCCGAGGACGGATTGCGCCCATAGTTCAAGCCGAACGGCACGGCGATCAGTGGCAGCAGCAAGAGCAATACTGCACGGGAGATGCGCAGGTGCAGGGCCGCGCTGTTTGTAGCGCTGTCAACATCGGCATTGCCGCCCATGTTGGCGAGAAGTTCGAGCGAGGTCATCTCTCGCTCGTCCTGTCCGCGGCGTCGGAAGCTCTCCATGGAGGTCGCTCCAGTCACAGCGGATTTCTCAAAGGAGAGGCCGCCCTGCAGGATTTCCTCGTCGCGGACCTGGTAAGTTTGTCCTTCACTAAGTTGCAGAACGGGTTCCCCGGTTTGCTGACGAATTTCGAGTTGGCCCTGTTCGGCGGTGGTGATGCGGATGCCCGCAGGGTCACCGGATTTGAACAGGCGCTCATAAATGAAGATGGGCCCGATATCCGCGCCAGGCAGATCAGTGCCGGCAAAGAAAGTGCGGTTGCCGGCTTTTGTGAACGTGCCCTCGCGAAGAATAGCGGCGAAGCTCTGCTGGCCGATGGAGTTCTCGACCTTGCGGTAATTGTAGCGGCCCACAGGCTGCGCATAGCCTTCGATGAAGAGGGTCGCGACGGCCAGAAATGCCGCAATAACCATGAAAGGACGGGTAATCTGGGTCAGACTGACACCCGCGCCGAGGGAGGCAACGAGCTCCGAGGACTTCGACAGACGGTCAACCGTGATGATGATTCCCAGCAGCAACGCCATCGGCACGGCGATGCCGAGATAGTGCGGCAGGAGGTTCACGATCATCTGGCTGGCATCGGACGCCGGGCGCGAGCTGGTCGCCACGACCTGAAAGATGCGGAGCAGGCGCTCCAACAGCAGCACGACCATGGCGAAGGCGACGAGACCGCCCACGGCCGCGAGTGCGCGCGAGGTCAGATATTGGTTGAGTCGGCCCATGTCTGCGGCGTTCCGGTTTTGCGTCGGGGCTGACGAGACGGCTTTACATGCCGGGAGTCGGGCCCCATTTTTAAAGTGTCGTATGAGGGAAGGCGTTAAGTCGTGACACTCCGTAAAGCAATGATCGCCCTGACTTTTGTCGGGATTGTAACGTCTGCCGCGCCCGCGCTCGCCGACGATGATGACGAGCGGGGGGACGAGCCGCGCGTGCACCCGACGCTGGAGCTCTATGAGCGGGATGCGGCGGAAGTCTGCGGGGCCGACCCCCTGCAGATCCGGGTGACCCTAAACAATATCTATGCGCAGGGAATCGTGAAGCTTGACCTATATGGCGGAGAGAAGGATTTCCTCGACAAGAAGGGCAAGCTACGGCGCATACGTGTGGCCGCGACAGACGCCGGACAAAGGGTATGCATCACCGTGGATGCGCCGGGGACTTATGCGATTGCAAGTTATCACGATCTGGATGCGAACCGAAAGCTGAAGAAGAAGTGGAATTTCATGCCGAGGGAGCCGTATGCGTTGTCGAATAATCCGGTGATCGAAGAGCTGCGCATGCCCAAATTCAGCGAGGCGGCGTTTCCAGTCGGCGAGAACGGTGCGGATATCGCGTTAACCTATTTCGGCAAGAAAGCGGGCTTTCCGGACAATGACTAGAGCTGCGTTGTAAAGCGGGCGGGGTGCGCTAGAGCGCGCGCATGAGCGGGGACTCTTATATTGTCGTGAGCGAGGCTGTCAGCCGGAGTGACCGGAAGCAGTTCGCTCTGTTACCGCACGGGCTGTACCTGGGACGAGATGGGTGGAGCCCGCCCGTACGATTGGAGCGCAGGGCGCAAATCAATCCGCGGTTCAATACTCTGATGTCGCATATCTCGCCCGCGCTGTTTCTGGCGCGCAAACGTGGGGAAGTTGTTGGGCGGATCGCAGCCTTCACGAACGCGCTTCATGACGAGGTACATGGCGGGAATGCAGGTTGGTTCGGCTTTTTTGACTGCATCGAGGATGCGGAGGTCGGGTCTGCATTGCTGGGGGCAGCGATGGCGCACTTACGGAATTTGGGGCGCGACCGGGTGCTGGGGCCGGCAAATTGGAGTGTGACGGAAGAAGTCGGTCTGCAAATAGACGGGTTCGACCATCCGAACATTTTGCTGACGCCTTATTCGCCGCCCTGGTTGCAAGGCTACGTCGAAGCTGCGGGATTGTCGAAGGAAGTGGACTTGCTGGCATTTCAGGCAGACCTAAACGCTGGCTACCCACGACCGCCCATGACACGTCGAATGGTGGCACTGGCAGAGCGGTCCGAACGGCTGAGGTTCCGGGATGTGAAAGCGAAAGATTTCAAAGGCGATGTAAAACGCGCTTTGGCGATTTTTGCGGATGCCTGGGCGGATAACTGGAACATGCTGCCCTATACGCAAAAGCAGGTGGAAGCGTTTTCTGGTGAGCTGCGCCCGTTGATGTTCAAGGGCGGGTTCCGGTTTGTGGAGCTGGACGGTGAGCCGATCGCGTTCGGGGTGATGTTGCCAAATCTGTATGAGGCTACAGCCGGGAGTGACGGGCACATGACGCCTGCGGCGATCATGCGAACGGTGTCGCGGGTGCGGGGCGGACGCATAAAACAGGCGCGCATACCGCTGATGGGGCTGCGACGCGAACATCACAACACCAAGCTCGGCCTGGCGGGTGTGGCGAAGTTGTGTGAGGATTTGTTTGCGGCAGGCAGAGAACGTGGGTTTTCGCATTGCGAGCTGTCCTGGATCCTCGAAGACAATCACTCGATGATCCGAATTTGCGAGGAGGCGTCCGCAGAAGCCTATAAGCGCTACCGAATGTTCGGGAAGGCGTTGTGACGGACGTTTTGATACTGGCTGGCCAGCGTGAGGGCGTGGTTGACCCGCTGTGCGAGATGGCGGGTATTGCGCGCAAGGCGTTATTGCCTGTCAGGGGCGTTCCGCAAATCGACCGGGTCGGTGCGGCGCTGGACGGCGCAGGCTTTTCGCGGCCCTATCGAGCGAGCGGGCTGGGGCAGTTTCACGAAGGTTTCGTGGAAGCACCGAGCGGAGCGGGGCCAGCCGATAGTGCATGGCAGGCCTTGGAGGGGGCGGAGTATCCGTGCCTTCTCACCACGGCGGATCATCCGCTGCTGAGCGCGGATATGGTAGAGGTGTTCGTGCGGGAGGCACACGCGACGGGAGCGGATTTTGTCGTGGGACTGGCGTCGCGGGCCACGATCCAGGCGGACGTGCCGGAGACGACGCGAACCTATCTGAAATTTTCGGATGTACAGGTATCGGGGTGCAATCTGTTTTATCTGCGCAATGCCGAGGGTCGGACTGCGATTGCGTTCTGGAAGCGGGCGCAGGCATTTCGCAAGCGTCCCGTGCGGCTGGCAGCAAGTGTCGGGCTGGGAGTCCTGTTGCAATATGTGCTGGGGCAGTTGTCGTTGAGGGGGGCGTTTGCCTTTGCGTCGCGCAAGATCGGGATCGTTGCAGCACCTGTATTGCTCCCCTTTGCACGGGCGGCCATCGATCTGGACAAGCCGAGTGATTTGGAGCTGATCGAGCGTTTGCTGGATGCCGACGGATGATGGCGGATCTGACCATTGGAAGCGCGGCCACGGTCGAGAAGCGCATTGCGGCTAATGCCGGACTGATGGTGGGCGCAAAGCTGCTGGCGGCGGTGTTGGGCATCATGACGTTGATCGTGACGTCCAATGCGTTGGACAATGTGGCCTTGTTCGGGACGGTGGTGTTCATCCACGCTTATATGCTGTTTTTCAGCGAAGTCGGCGCGTTTCAGAGCTGGCAAGCGATCATCCGGTTTGGGACGGGCGATGTCGAAAAGCGTGATGTCGGGGCGCTGGCCAAGCTGGTAAAATTCGGTGTGAAGGTGGACGCGCTCAGTGCGGTGGCCTCTACACTCTTGGCGATCGGTTTGTTCGGATTTGTTCTGTGGGTGCGGAAGTATATTCCGCTGCCGGAGTCGCGTGGCGGTGGTCTGCCGACAGATCAACTTCAACTTTATACGTCCTTGTATTGCCTGCTGATTTTGTTTCGTCAGCGCGGCGCGTCCATCGGGATTTTCCGGCTGTTCGACAAATTTAGCGTGTTGGCGGTCAAGGCGCTGATCATGCCGATATTGCGACTGATTGGGGCGATCATTGCATGGCAGCAGGGATGGGGCGTGGTGGGGTTCCTGACCGTGTGGTTCTTTGCGAGCTGGGTGGGGTATATGTATCTGCCGACCATGGGGGTGTTGGAGCTTAAGCGTCGTCGGCTTTTGGGCGAGGTCATTCGGGCGAAGGTGTCACTGATGAGCCCTCGCAAAGGCCTGTGGCCGTTTGCGGTGACGTCGAATGTGGACTCGACGCTGGCTGCGGCGAGTTCGCATATGCCTGTATTGTTGGTGACGGCGGTTCTGGGGCCGGCTGTGGCGGGTATCTACAAGATTGCGGAAGAAGTGGCGAAGCTGTTGTCGGAAGGATTCCGATTGTTGGATCAGGTGATCTATCCGGAGCTTGCGCGTATGGTTGCGGATGGGCGCGTTGCCGTCATCTGGCGGCTCGTGCGTAGGGCGGCAGTCATCCTGTTGAGCATTGGCGTGGCCATGAGTGCGTTGGTGTTTTTGCTAGGGCCGGAGCCTTTGGTCGCGATTTTTGGTGAAGAGTTCCGTATCGCTTCGCCGATTGCGTCGATCCTGGTGCCGGGGGCGGCGTTGCTCGGCATTGTCGCGCCGCTCTATCCGGTAATGTATGCTGCGGGTAAGCCTGAGCGTGCGCTCTATGCGCGGGGAGCGGGCATTGCAGTCTATATCGTGGCGTTTTTTGTCATGGCCCTGAAGTTTGGCGTGCTGGGTGCGGCGTCGGCTGTGGTCGTGGGCAATATAATATCTGTGATCGGAGCGGTGTGGATGGCGCGGGCAACCCTGCGGCAGGCGCAGGAACCGTTGGCCGACTGTCTCGCGGACAACGTCGTGGCCCCCGGGGTTATCGTGGTGGGGGACAGCGAGGTTCGCATCTGGGGGCTTGGCATGCGGGAATGGCAGGGGCGGACCTTTCACAAGGCGGGCGCGACGGGATCCGGTGCCGACACGATTTATATCAATGCGGGTGTCGCGCTATCGCCAAATCTTGTGCGCGCGCTGGTGGCAAGTCCCGAGCGGGCGCTGGTCGATGCGCGGGGGCAGGTGGTGGCGGTGCGGACGATGGGTGAGGGGGCGAAACTGATTGGTGGGACGCAGACGGGCAATGTCATGGCCGTGAATGCAGACGAACTGGCGGGCGATTACGACAAGGCACTGCGCAAGATGGAAGCGCCCTACATTCTGGATATGCGTCGGGACGATCCCGAAGAGGTGATGCGGCGGCAGTTTGCGTCGAGCTATAAGGGGATCACGGATTTTGTGACCAAGTGGTTCTGGCCGAAGCCAGCTTATTACGTGACGCGGTTTTGCGCCAATCTGGGCCTGAGCCCCAATCAGGTGACGACCATCGGGTTCGTGCTGTGCATTGCGGCGTTCTGGTTCTTCTGGACGGGGCAGTGGTGGCTGGGCTTTGCGAGCGGCTGGATCATGACGTTCCTGGATACGGTGGACGGCAAGCTCGCGCGCACGACCATGACCTATTCCTGGTGGGGCAATATCTATGATCACGGGATCGACCTGGTGCATCCACCGTTCTGGTATTGGGCCTGGTGGGTCGGTCTGGGTGTAAGCCTCGCTGAGCAAGGACTCGCGCGCCCGGACTGGGCGCTGTGGGCGCTGGTCGCGATCCTGGTCGGCTATGTGGTGGACCGCATTGTCGAGGGCATATTCCTGCGTCAGTTTCATATGCACATTCATGTCTGGACCCGGTTCAATAGCGGACTGCGGTTCTTTATTGCGCGGCGTAATCCGAACACCTTCGCCTTTATGCTGGGGATCATGGCGACTGTGGTTTGGCCTATGGCCGGGGTGTGGATGCTGGGTGCGATTGCCGCCTGGACGTGGACCTGCATTGGCTTGAACGCCATCACCCTGGTCGTCGCGCAATTTGCCGACAAGCCCCTGTCGAGCTGGATGGACGGATGAGGCGGATAGCCATATTCGATCTGGATTACACGCTGACCGAGAAGGGAACGTGGGGTCGCTTCGTTATGCGTTGCATGGCGGGGCGGAGCTGGCGGTGGCCGGAACTCGCATTGCGGGCGGGGGTGATGCAGGGGCTCTACACGCTGGGTGTGGTGCCGCGGATCGCGGTGAAGACGCAGATGATGCGGGTGTGCATGACGGGACGTACACAGGAAGAACTGGATGCGATTGCGGAAAGCTTTGCCGAGGATGAGGTGGAGTCCGGATTGCGGCCCGGGGGGGTGGAAGCGTTGCAGGCGCACCAATCGTCGGGCGAGGAGGTGATGATCGCCTCGGCGGCGGTCGATTTGCTTGTTGGAAAGATCGCGTCGCGGCTGGGTGTGATGGACTGGGTGGCCACGGATATGGCATGGCGGGAAGGGCGGCTGACCGATCACTTCGCCTCACCGAATTGTTACGGCGCGCAGAAACTGGAGGCTGTGGAGGCGTATTTTCGCAAGTCTGGCGCGCCTTTGAAACCTGACGAAACATTCATCACGATGTATTCCGACAGCGCGAGCGACGTTGATCTGTTTGACGTGAGCGATGATGCTGTGGCTGTGCATCCGTCTGCAAAATTGCGCCGCATGGCCGAGAGCCGTGGTTGGCGCATTGTCGATTGGAGCGAGACGACACGCTGAGGGTTCGACCCTCGAACAAAGGGCCGAGCCATGAAAGCCATCATCCTGAGCGCGGGACGCGGATCGCGCCTGCTGCCGCTGACGACCGACTTGCCGAAGTGCCTGCTGCCCGTGGGTCTGACCACGGTTTTGGGGCTGCAGCTCGATACGCTGCATGCGGCTGGCGTGAATGATGTGACGGTGGTGACGGGGTTCAACGCGCAAAAGGTCGAGGAGATGGTCGCGGCGCGTGGTGCACGCGGGCCGAAGGTCAAGACAGTGTTCAATCCCTTCTATCAGGTCGCGGACAATCTGGCGACGTGCTGGATGGTGCGTGACGAGATGGACGAGGACTTCATCGTCATCAATGGCGACACACTGTTCGTGCCCGCCATCATCATATCGATACTGGAGGCGCAGGACACTGACATTGCCGTCACCATCGATCAGAAGGACCACTATGACGGCGACGATATGAAAGTGACGCTGGACGGGCGCGCGCTGACGGCCATCGGCAAGACGCTGACTCCGCAGCAGACACACGCCGAGAGCATCGGCATGTTGCGCTTTATGGGCAAGGGGCGTGAGACGTTCCGCAAAATGCTGGAAGACAAGATGCGCACGCCCGTGGGCACAAGCTATTGGTATTTGCGCGCGATCAACGATTTGGCGGCATCGGGTGTGGCGATCAGCACGATCAATATCAAAGGCCACGACTGGGCAGAGCTCGATACGCCTGAGGATTATGAAGTCGTGCGGGCGCTGTTCGGCGGAGCCGGGGAAACCCGACAGAGGTTCGCCGTCGTCTGATATACACGATTGTGAGTGGGCGGACGCGGACGGAGCCGCTATCGCCACGCCATGGGCGCAGACTTACTCTCCGATGACGTAGGACACCTGACCACGGATGTAGCCATTGTGGGCGCGGGCGTGGCGGGACAGACGCTGGCAGTCACTCTCTTGGATGCCGGGCATGATGTGGTGTTGTTGGAGGCCGGTGGGCGTGACTTCGATGCCAAGGCACAAGACGCGGTGCGCGGGTTCAATGTCGGGCAGGAGTATTACGATCTGGAAACAACGCGGCTGCGCCTGTTCGGGGGGACGGCGGCGATCTGGGGAGGACGCTGTGCCGAAATGGACGCGATCGATTTCGAGAAACGGGATTATCTGGCGCATTCGGGATGGCCGTTCGGGAAAGCGGAGCTGCAACGCTATTATGACGACGTGTTCAAAGAGCTGGGTTTGGAGAGCCCCAAGGATGGGCGATTATGGGATGTGACGCAGACCCGAAAGCCCGGCTTTCAGGCCAAATGTCTCGACGCGGACATGTGGGTATTTGACGAGGATGGCGAGAGATTCACAAATCGCATGCGTCGGGGGTTGAACCGCGCGACGCTCGTGCTGAACGCGCCTGTGACGGAGGTTGCCGTTGGCAACGTCGGTGAAGTCAAGCAGATCGCAGCGACGTCACTGTCGGGGAAAACGGCGACGGTACGGGCCAAGGCGTACGTCCTTGCGGCGGGGGCGATCGATACGGTGCGTCTGTTAATGGGAAGTGTGGGGGCGCGACCGGAGGGTCTTGGGAATGAGCATGACGTGCTGGGACGCTATTTCATGGAGCATCCCCATGCGCGGGGCGGGGAGATCGTCACGGACAAACTGGCGGAGGTACTGACGCTGCTACCGCGGGCAAAGCGGGTTGGGGGCAAACGCTACGCAGCTTATGCGCGTCCGTCGGAGGCTGTGCAGCGGGAGCGGGGCGTGTTGAACAGTTCGTTGTCGATAGCGCCACGTCGCCATGAGGGTGAGCGGCTGGAGACATTTCGCGCCGTCTCGAACAGGCTGAAACATGACCTGCCAAGCTCTCGGGGGTGGCGGTCGAGCTATAAATGGGTGAAAGGGCTTGCGGTGAAAGGGTTGGAGTGGACGGATCCCTGGTCGAGCGTTTTGAACATAAAGCTAAGCGGCAAATTGGGGCTATATGCAATCATCCGTGCGGAGCAATCGCCCAACCCGGAGAGTCGGGTAAGTCTCTCGGTGGAACGGGATGCGTTGGGTCAGAGGCTGCCGGTGCTGGACTGGCAATTTCAGGATATAGATAAACGTAGTGTGGCTGTATTGATGGGCGTGTTCGGGGCGGAGCTGGAGCGCATGGGGCTCGGGCATGTGGAGGCGGCGCGGTGGTTAAGTGATGCCGGTGTGGATTGGGCTTGCGACCCATTGATCAGTTCGCACCCGATCGGGGGGTATCATCACATGGGAGGCGTAAGAATGGGCGAAAATATACGGGAGAGCGTGGTCGATGCGGATTGCCGACTTCATGTCTCTCCGAACCTTTTCGTCGCGGGAAGTTCGGTATTTCCGACCTCGGGATGGGCAAACCCGACGGTGACGATTATGGCTTTGGCCAAGCGGTTGGGGGATCACCTCGATGGGACATTGAAGGCGGGTAAAATTTGAAACTCTTGAGCGCGATGATGGGGAAGTTCGTCAAGGTGGGCGAGTTGACAGTGGTGGATGTGGACGGCGGCGAGCACGTGTTCGGGCCGGGGGTGAAGTCGGAAGGGGAGCCGAGCGCGGTCATCCGCCTACATGACGAGAAGCTTTATAAGTCCTTGTTTCTGAACCCTGAATTGAAAGCGGGTGAGGCCTATATGGACGGCACGCTGACGGTGGATGGCGGTATTCGAAATCTGTTGGAGGTGTTTGCTCATAACCGCGACGGCCTTCGCGGGCAGAGCCACCAGAAGATGCTAAAGCGTGGCCTAAAGCGTGTGCGGCGGTTTCATCAGCACAATGTGAAGGCTAATTCCGCGAAGAACGTGCAGCACCATTATGACCTGTCGAATGACTTCTACCGCATGTGGTTAAGTGATGATTTGAACTATTCCTGTGCTTATTGGCCCGACGGTGTGGAGTCGCTCGAAGACGCACAGCAGGCAAAGATGGCGCATATCGCGGCGAAGCTGCGGATTGCCCCGGGGATGCGTGTGCTGGATATTGGTTGTGGCTGGGGCGCGATGAGCCATTATCTGGCGGAGCATTGCGGCGCCAAGATGGTCGGCGTGACGCTGTCTAAGGAACAGCTGGCGGTGGCCGCGGAGCGAGCCGAGGCACGGGGACTCGACTGCGACTTCCGGCTGATGGATTACCGAGATCTGGACGAGACGTTCGACCGGGTGGTGAGCGTGGGGATGTTCGAGCATGTGGGGGTGGCGCATTACCTGGAGTACTTCACGAAGATACGGGAGCTGATGAGCGATGACGGCGTGGCCCTGGTGCATTCCATCGGGCGCAAGGGCGGGCCGGGCACGACGGGGGCGTGGATACGGAAATACATCTTCCCGGGTGGCTATTCGCCCGCATTGTCCGAGACCTTTGCGGAGATCGAGAAGGCGAAGCTGTGGGTGACGGATTGCGAGATCCTGCGGCTGCATTATGCGGAGACGCTGCTGGCGTGGGACAAGAATTTCCAAGCGGTGCGCGATGAGGTCGTGGAGATGTTCGACGAAAGTTTCGCGCGGATGTGGGAGTTCTATCTGATTGTTAGCGAGTTCAGTTTTCGCCACGGCAAGCACATGAATTTTCAAGTGCAGCTGACCAAGACTGTGGACGCACTGCCGATGAGCCGTGATTATATGACTGAACGTGAAGGTGAGTTGATGTCATGAACGAAGTCGTCGAGAGGCCGGCCAAGCTGAACAAGCCGATGCGCCGTCTGGTGAAGAAGACGGGCAAGAAGCTGGTGCGCGGGATCGCGGGTGTGCAGAGCCGGGCTTCGCTGGTTCCGGATACGCCAAAGCTGGAAAACGAGCTGTTCGATTTCCTTCCGGCCTTCGTGGAAAGCTGGGAGACGATCCGGGATGAGGCGCAGGCGATCCTGGCGTTTCGCGACGACATTCCGGGGTTCCAGGATGTGTCGCCGGATCAGTACCGTCTGGCCAAGGGCGATAATTGGAAGACGCATGTGCTGTTCGGGTTTGGGCAGCGGCTTGAAACCAACACCAAGCTGACGCCGAAGACGGCGGAGCTTTTGGAGCGCGTGCCGAATTTGCAGACGGCGATGTTTTCCATCCTCGCGCCCGGCTATCACATCCCGGCGCATAAGGGTGTGACCAAGGGAATATTGCGGTGCCATCTGGGGCTGATCATTCCGGAGGATCGCGAGAAGTGCCGTATCCGTGTAGATGATACGGTGACGGCGTGGAAAGAGGGCGAGATTTTCGTCTTCGACGACACTTATGAGCATGAGGTGTGGAACGAGACGGATGAGGAGCGGGTGATCCTGTTGTTCGACTTCGACCGACCCATGGGATGGTTCGGGCGCACGCTGAACGGGACGTTTCTGAAGATCATGAAGCTGACGGCCTATTACAAGGATCCGAAGAAGAACCTCGAAGGGGCCGAGGAGCGGCTGGAAGCGGCGATCAAGCGGGCCGGGGCGACCATTGAGGGGATGAGCGAATAACGCCGATGGAAATGTCGCCCTTATCGCTGTCGTTATGGAAGCATTTGATGGCGGCGGAGGGGCTGCTGTGGGTGTGGTTTGTCGTGCTGGCGGTGGTGAACCTGGCCGCCTTCGTCTTTGCGCCGTTCGATGTACGGGCGCGGTGGATGGCGCTGTCCGTGGTATTGTTGAGCGTGATCGTGGCGGGAATGTTCAAGATCTATGGCTATACGCGCATTCTCGGGCTGGGGCATATTGTAGTGTGGCTGCCGCTGTTTGCGTATCTGTGGCGAGAGCGAGGGGCGTTTCCGGAGCGGGTCTGGGTCAACCGGTTCATCGTGGTGTTCGTTGTGGTGAACGGGATTTCGTTCGGACTCGATAGTGTGGATGTAGTGCGCTACCTCTTGGGCGATAGGAGTGCGTACTGATGCCATTGGATTTCAAGACGGAGAAGGTGAGCTTTACCGGGGCGCTGGGGCACGAGCTGAGCGCGTTGGTGGATCGACCGGAAGGCGAGGTGCGGGCGTGGGCGCTTTTCGCGCACGGGTTTTCCATCGGCAAGGACTTCAAGCCGCTGCGCACGATCTCGCGGACACTGGTCGAGGAAGGCATCGGGATGTTGCGGTTCGACTTCACGGGTCTGGGCCAGTCCAAGGGAAAGTTCGAGGATACGAATTTTTCGACCAATGTGGGGGACCTTCTGGCGGCGGCAGGCTGGATGAGGGAGCATTGTCGCTCTCCAAGCCTTCTGATCGGACACAGTTTTGGCGGCACGGCGGCGCTGAAGGCGGCCGACGAGATACCCGAATGCAAGGCGGTCGCGACGATCGGGAGCCCGGCAGACACGACCCACATCATTCATCAGTTCGCCGACAAGATCGAAGAGATCGTCGAGGACGGCGAGGCGCAGGTGATGCTTGCGGGTCGGCCTTTCGTGATCAAGGAGCACTTCCTGAAAGACGCGCAAGCCCATGATATCATGGAGGAAGTCAATGATCTGGATCGCGCGCTGATGATCATGCACAGCCCGCAGGACAAGGTGGTGAGCATCGACAATGCGAGCCATATCTATGTCGCGGCACGTCACCCCAAGAGCTTTGTCAGCCTGGACGGGGCGGACCACCTGTTGCTGAAAGACCCGGCGGATGCCGAGTATATCGCGCGGGTGCTGGCGGCATGGGCCGACCGCTATGTGAAGCGTGATGATTTATAGCGGGCTTTAAGCCTATCTTGGCGCGGGACTGGCAGGGTGGGCGCAATGACGTTTGCGCGGACACAATCGGAATCGACTCCCCTTTCCAGACATAAGAGGTTTGTCGCGCTTGATGGCTTTCGCGGCGTGCTGGCCGTCTTTGTGGCGATCTATCACACCTATTGGACATCGATGCTGAACAGCTCGGCATTTTTCAATCACGGGCCGGTGCTGATCGACCTGTTCTTTGTGTTTTCGGGCTTTCTGATGTTTACGCTCTATAGCGGGATGCGGAGCGGTGGCGCGGTGGTCGGCTTTTTCCAAAAGCGTGTCGCGCGGCTTTATCCGGTGCATTTTGTCATGACGCTGGTACTGCTGGCCTACTCGGGTTTGCGGTTCCTTATCGGGAGCGGCGAGGGGGCGGCGCTGCCGTTCAATGTGGGCGCGACAGAGACATGGTGGAGCCTGTTGAGCAATCTGGCTCTGGTGCAGGCATTGGGGCTGCATGACAGCCTGTCGTTCAATGTGCCGGCCTGGACGATCAGTGTGGAGATGGTGGCCTATGTGGTGTTTGCGGGCGTGTGCGTGTTTGCACCTCTGCGAAAGGACTGGCATTTCTGGATGGTCGGTCTGGGTGTTGCGGCGATATATGCGGGGCTGTGGCGGGTAAAGCCGGATATGAACATAACCTATGATCTGGGGCTGTGGCGGTGCTTGGCAGGCTTTGGCGTGGGTGTGTTGTGCGCGCGGACGCGGGTGTGGGTCGGAGAGCGGGTTGCGCGGCTGGGCGGGGCCGGGCGCACGATGCTGGAACTGGCTGTGATGGGGGGCTTCGCGGCGTTCGTGATCTGGATGCCGGGCAAGTGGCAGTTTCTGGTGGGGGCGTTCGCTTATGTTTTCGTTGTGGTGTTCGCGCAGGATGCGGGGGCGGTATCGCGTGTTCTGGGGGCGAGGGTTTTTCGCTATCTCGCGAAGGTGAGCTATTCACTCTATATGGTGCATTTCGTGATTGCGCTGGCCTTCGGGATTTTGAACGCGCGCGTGCCGGGGCTGAACGGTGACGTGCTGCTGGGGGCGTATCTGGTGTGCGTGCTGTTGAGTGCGCATGGGCTCTGGCGGTTGGTGGAAGTGCCGGGTGCGGCGCTGATGCTGCGCTGGATGCGGGGGCGTAAGGTTGCGAGCGTGCGGGCGGCGGCGTAAGCGGCGCGCATGAGCACGCGATATGACAAACTGGAGCAGCTGGGCGGAGATGTCGGCGCGCCTACAGGCCCGGATGCAGCCGAGCTGGAGAGGGTGGCGAACCCGACGACCGATCATGACTATGTGGTGCGCCTGGTCGCGCCGGAGTTCACCTCAATCTGTCCGGTCACGGGGCAGCCGGATTTCGCGCATCTGGTCATCGACTACGTACCGGGCGAGTGGATTGTGGAGAGCAAGAGCTTCAAGCTGTATCTGACGAGTTTTCGCAATCACGGGGATTTTCACGAGGCCTGCACGACGGGGATCGCGAAACGACTGGTGGAGGAGTTGTCGCCGAAGTTCCTGCGGATCGGGGGGTATTGGTATCCGCGGGGTGGAATCCCGATAGATATTTTCATGAGTTTTGGGGAGCTGCCCAAGGGGCTGTGGTTGCCGGATCAGGGAGTGCAGAGCTATCGGGGCAGGGGTTAGCGAGAAGCGAGAAGTGAAAAGTTCCCGCACTTGATGCGGGACCTCCATCGGTCATGCCGAACCCTGTCGTCATTCACGGCAAGCGGGAGGTCCCGGATCAAGTCCGGGAACCTGCCAAGACTGTATGTGGGATAGAGGGTTGTACGCCCCGCCTATCCCGCTATAGCCCCGCTTCCACGGGTGTTCGCGAAACCGCCGTTGAGATCGTTGCGCTATCGAGCGCAACCGGGCCGCGAAGTTGTAAGAAAGGGCATGTCATGTCCAAGCGCGAGAGTGCCAAATACAAGATCGACCGCCGGATGGGTGAAAACATCTGGGGCCGTCCCAAATCCCCCGTCAACAAGCGTCCTTATCCTCCCGGCCAGCATGGTCAGGGTCGTCGCCAAAAGATGAGCGACTTTGGTACGCAGTTGCGCGCCAAGCAGAAACTCAAGGGCTATTACGGCAACATCCAGGAAAAGCAGTTCCGCCGCACCTATGACGAAGGCGTCAAGCAGCGGGGCGATGCGTCCGAAAACCTGATCGGTCTGCTGGAGCGTCGTCTGGACGCGGTCGTCTATCGTTCCAAGTTTGTGCCCACCGTCTTTGCCGCGCGTCAGTTCGTGAACCACGGCCACGTCAAAGTGAACGGCATAAAGGTCAACATCCCCAGCTATCGCTGCAAGGAAGGCGACGTCATCGAAGTGCGCGAGAAATCCCGCACCATGGCGCTGGTTCTCGAAGCGCTGGAATCCGCGGAACGTGAAGTGCCGGATTACATCAATCTTGATCCAGGCGCGATGAAATCAACATTTGTCCGCGTGCCGAGCTTTGCCGACGTGCCCTATCCGGTCACGATGGAGCCAAACCTGGTCGTGGAATTCTACTCGCGCTAAGCGAGGCTCAATAGATCAAGACGAAAGCCGCTCCTTTGGGAGCGGCTTTTTTGTGACTTAGCCACGCTTGAAGAGGATGCGGTAACTGTCCGACGTTGTGGTCGTACTGAAATAGTAGAAGCCGGACTCCCCGATGCTAAAGCTGCGCGTGCCGGATCGGTCTGTGATGGTCGTGGTCTTGGCGCTGACAGGCGTGCAGCGAAAGACCTCTATGACGGGGGCGCGCCGACATTGCGTGATCGTGAGATCCAGTGCGCCCGTACCGAGATTACGGTACTGAACGCTGACAGTCTGGCCGCTGCGCATATAGGCGCGGCGCATCTTGAACATGGCGAGGTAGGGCGCCAGCACGCCGTCCGCTTCGAGGCGTGGATCAGCGCGTCCGGGCTCTGACAGGGCGATGTATTTGTGCACGGGCAGGATTGACGGCACGTAGAACATCGCGGTGTAGCACGAGGCAAGGCCTAGCATGAGCGCGGCCCAGGAGCCAAGAATGCGCCCGGCGCTGCGGCGTGTATGGCCGGCACGAAGGCGCTTTTTCTCGCGCGCCGTCATCCGCACATTGTCGGTCTTGAAAAGGCCGGATGCGCCCTTGCGGCGCTTCGCCTGGATTGCAATTTCGGCCATTCGCCATCTCCCGCGTGTACCAACACACGGTAACGCTTTAGCAGCCATGGACGAGGATCGGCTTAATGCCCGCGCAGAAAATGCGAAGAGGGTTAGCCGATGGTTAAGCCGCGAGAGGGACGCCCTTATCGGTGAGGAAAGTCTTGAGCTCTCCGGATTCAAACATTTCGCGGACAATATCGCAGCCACCGATAAATTCCCCTTTGACGAAGACTTGCGGAATGGTGGGCCAGTTGTTGAAGTCCTTGATACCCTGGCGGATGTCGGGGTCTTCGAGGACGTTCACGCTGGCATAGTCTGCGCCGAGATAGTCGAAGACTTGGACAACAGTCGAAGAAAAGCCGCATTGGGGAAAGGTGGGAGTTCCTTTCATGTAAAGTACGATGTCGTTGGCGGCGACGGTGGTGGCGATAGTGTCTTTGGCGGACATGGTGGGGCTCCGTTGTGTGAGGTGGATGTGTGGATGGGAGAGGGGCGGGTCAAGTGGGGGGAGATTGATCGACTAGTTATTTAAAGGCTCCCGCACTTCATGCGGGACCTCCCTCAATCGGGTGTCAGTTCCCGCCAATCTGGGTTTTCCTGCTCGATCAAAGTGTCTTTCCAGTCCCGTCTCCATCGCTTGAGTTTTCGCTCAAAGGCGTAAGCTGAGTCGAAGTCAGGAGAGAGCTCGCACCAAACGAGTTTCCAGCAATTATAGTCGGAGGCAAACTTTGTGCCCGCGCCGTCCTTGTGTTGGGCAATGCGCTCGCGAAGGTCAGATGTGGAACCGGAGTAAAGAACAGTGTGGTGGGTATTGGTTATAATGTAGCACCAGTTTTCTCGGAACATGGGTCAGGTGTTTCCGATGGAGGTCCCGCATCAAGTGCGGGAGCCTTTACTTGTAGTATCACTCCGCCTTCGTCTCGAGGGCGAGGGCATGCAGTTCGCCGCCCATGCGTCCGCCGAGGGCGTCGTAAACGGTCTGATGCTGGCGAATGCGGGGCATGTCTTTGAAGCCGTCCCAGGTGACGACGGCCTTCCAATGATCGTTATCGCCGGCGAGGTCGGTCATCTCGACGGTGGCGCCGGGAAGGGCGGTGCGGATCATGTCCGCAATGGTGTCGCCTTTCATTGCCATCTTTTTTGCTCCGCAAACTGGGCCATGGGAACGTCCTAATTCATCAATTCGGGAAGGAAGGATTCATGGGCATTTCGGATATCGGTAAGTGCGACATCAAACGCACCTTGGGCGGAGACGCGGTCGCCGCCGACCTTGCCGACTTTCGTGCAGGGAATGCGGCGATCCTCGGCCGTGGTGAGAATGGCGTTGAGATCGTTCTCGCCGACGCTGACGAGGTAGCGGGCCTGATCCTCTCCGAAGAGCCAGCCGTGAAGGGCGATATTGTCCGCCGAATCGCCGAGCGCAATGCCGACATTGGATGACAGTGCCATTTCGACGGCGGCTATGGCGAGGCCACCATCCGACAGGTCGTGGCAGGCATGGGCGCGGCGGCCCGTAATCAGCGAGCGGACGAAATCTCCGACGCGCTTTTCCTCGGGGAGGTCCACGGGGGGCGGGGCTCCGGCTTCCGAGTCGTTGATGACGTGCTGATAGACGCTCGCGCCAAGCCAGCCTTCGGTGTCGCCGATGAGGAGGAGGGTGTCGCCTGCCTTCGCGCCGGCAAGGGTCGTCATATAGGTCAGATCCGAAATCAACCCGACTGCGCCGACGGCGGGGGTTGGCGGAATGGCGACGCCATTCGTCTCGTTATAGAGGCTGACATTGCCGCTCACGACCGGGTAGTCGAAAGCGAGGCAGGCTTCATTCATGCCTTGGACGCAGCCCACGAACTGGCCCATGATTTCGGGCCGCTCGGGATTGCCGAAGTTCAGGCAGTCGGTGATGGCGACAGGGTCCGCGCCGACAGCGGTCAGATTGCGCCAGGTCTCCGCGACCGCTTGGCGGCCGCCCATGACGGGATCGGCGTAGCAATAGCGCGGCGTGCAATCCGTGGTGATGGCGACGGCTTTGTCAGTGCCGTGGATGCGCACAATGGCAGCGTCGCCATGGCTTTGGGAACTGTCCACGGTGTCGGCCATGACGTGGCGGTCATATTGGCGCCAGATCCAGCGCTTGGAGGCGATGTTGGGCGAAGCCACCATGCGGAGCAGCGCGTCGTTGTAATCTGTCGGCGCAGGCGCGTCGTCGGGGTTGAGGATGGGGGCGCTGTCAGGGATGTCGTAGGGGCGCGCATAATTGGGGGCGTCATCGGCAAGCGGGGCGATGGGAATGTCGCAGACGGTCTTGCCGCCATGTGTGAGGACGAGGTTGCCGGTATCGGTGGTGGTGCCGATCTCGGCGACGTCGAGTTCCCACTTGCGGAAGACGTCGAAGGCGAGTTGTTCCTTGCCGGGCTTGATGACCATGAGCATGCGCTCCTGGGACTCGGACAGCATCATCTCATAGGGGGTCATGCCCTCCTCGCGCTGGGGGACGTGGTCGAGGTTGAGCTCGATTCCGACGCCGCCCTTGTCGGCCATTTCGATGGAGGAGCTGGTCAGGCCCGCCGCGCCCATGTCCTGAATGGCGATGATGGCGTCGGTCTGCATGAGCTCGAGGCAGGCTTCGATGAGGAGTTTTTCGGTGAAGGGGTCGCCGACCTGAACGGTGGGGCGCTTTTCGTCGCTGTCGTCGTCGAACTCGGCGGATGCCATGGTTGCACCGTGGATGCCGTCGCGGCCCGTCTTGGAACCTACGTAGAAGATGGGATTGCCGACGCCTTTGGCCGCAGAATAGAAGACGTTATCCGTGCGGGCGAGGCCGACGCACATAGCGTTGACGAGGATGTTGCCGTTATAGCCCGCGTGGAAGTTGGTCTCGCCGCCGACGGTTGGCACGCCGACGCAGTTGCCGTAGCCGCCGATGCCTGCGACAACGCCCGCGACGAGGGACTTGGTCTTGGGGTGCGTGGGCTCGCCAAAGCGCAGCGCATTCATGAGGGCGATGGGGCGCGCGCCCATGGTGAAGACGTCGCGCATGATGCCGCCGACGCCCGTCGCCGCACCCTGGTAAGGCTCGATATAGGAGGGGTGGTTGTGGGACTCCATCTTGAAGATGATCGCGTCGCCATCGTCGAAATCGACCACGCCCGCATTCTCGCCGGGGCCCTGTATGACGCGGGGGCCCTTGGTGAGGAATTTGGCGAGATGGCGGCGGGAGGACTTGTAGGAGCAGTGCTCACTCCACATGACCGAGAAGATGCCGAGCTCGTTCATGTTCGGCTCGCGGCCCAGACGGTCGAGGATGATCTGGTATTCGTCGGTGGAGAGGCCGTGCTCGGCGACGATTTCGGGGGTGATCACATTCTTATTTGTGGAAGGGGCCATCAGAGCGACTCCAGCACGGATTTGAAGAGGGGGATGCCGTCGGTGAGGCCGGTGACGGGGTCCACGGCGCGTTCGGGGTGGGGCATCATGCCGAGGACGTTGCCGGCGGCGTTGACGATGCCGGCGATGTCGTTGCGGGAGCCGTTCACTTCGCCTTCGTAGCGGAAGACGACCTGGCCCTCACCCTCAAGGCGTTTGAGGTTGTCATCGTCGGTGAAATAGTTGCCGTCATGGTGGGCGATGGGGATGGTGACGGCGTCGGTCTTGTATTCGCTGGTGAAGCGCGTGTTTCGGTTGGCAATGGTGAGGGGTTGGAAGTTGCAGATGTAGCGCAGATTCTTGTTGCGCATGAGCGCGCCGGGGAGGAGGCCGACTTCGGTCAGGATCTGGAAGCCGTTGCAGAAGCCCGCGACGGGGAGGCCGCGATTGGCTTTGGTGACGAGGTCGGCGAGGATGGGCGAGCGGGCGGCCACGGCGCCGCAGCGCAGGTAGTCGCCATAGGAGAAGCCGCCGGGGATGACGACGAAGTCGCATTCGGGGAGCTCAGGGTCGCGGTGCCAGACATTGATGGGCTCGCGGCCCATGATCTTTTCGAGCGCGACGAGGGCGTCACGGTCGCAATTCGAGCCGGGGAAGGTGATGACGGCGGCGCGCATTAGCTGGTTCCTTCGCGTCCTCCCCCGCTTGCGGGGGAGGTGCCCGTCAGGGCGGAGGGGGGATGTTGTGGGTGATTAGGCTTGAAAGAGAGGGATACTGAAGGCCTTGTTTCCCCCCTCCGAGCCTTCGGCCCACCTCCCCCGCAGGCGGGGGAGGACGCTGGTAGAGCTGTCACTCAGCCCACCATCTCGATGGAGTAGGATTCGATGACGGTGTTCGCGAGCAGCTTTTCGCACATCTCGCGGACGGTCTCCTCGGTGCCCTCAGCCAGGTCGAGGGTGATGACCTTGCCGATCCGGACGTCATTGACGCCGTTAAAGCCGAGATCGGTGAGCGAGCGGGCGATGGCCCGGCCCTGAGGGTCGAGGACGCCGGGTTTGAGGCCCACATGTACAATAGCTTTCATCGGACAATGGCTTTCATGGCTATTCCTTATCACCCTGGATGACGGAGAAGGGGGTCGGGCCGCCTGAGGGCTGCAGGATGCCAAGGCGGGTTGCGACTTCGGCATAAGCTTCGGTCACACCGCCAAGGTCGCGGCGGAAGCGGTCCTTGTCCATCTTTTCATTGGTCTCGCGGTCCCAGAGGCGACAGCTATCGGGGCTTATCTCATCGGCGAGGATGATCTGATGGCCCATGACCCCCTCAAGCTCCGAGTGAAGCCGTCCGAACTCGATCTTGAAGTCCACGAGCTTGATCCCGATGCCGGCGAACATGCCCTGCAGGTAGTCGTTGATGCGCAGCGTCATGGCAACAATCTCGTCGACCTCTGACGGGTGCGCCCAGCCGAAAGCGTGGATGTGCTCTTCGGCGATGAGGGGATCGCCGAGGTCGTCGCGCTTGAGGCAGAATTCGACGATGGAGCGGGGAAGCTTTTCGCCCTCCTCGATGCCGAGACGCTTGGCCATGGTTCCGGCGGCGATGTTGCGGCAAATGACTTCGAGCGGGATGATCTCGACCTTCTTGATGAGCTGCTCGCGCATGTTGAGACGGCGAATAAAGTGGGTGGGAATGCCGATTTCACCCAGCCGCAGCATGACGTATTCGCTGATGCGATTGTTGAGAACGCCCTTGCCGTCGAGGATTTCGAGCTTTTCGGCGTTGAACGCGGTGGTGTCGTCCTTGAAATACTGGACGAGCGTACCGGGCTCCGGCCCCTCATAAAGGATCTTGGCCTTGCCTTCGTAGATTTGCTTGCGACGGGACATCGAATTCCGGAAGTGGCCAGTGTTGGGCTCCCTCTAGCGGAGGCCCCAAGAGCGGGCAATGGGCGGAGCGGAGAGGATTGGGTGTTGTTCGCAGTGGGCGGGAGACTTATGTGAAGGCCAAAGAGGAGCCCAAAATGAGCATTTTCGACAAGCGCGAGAAAAGCGCGGAAACCAAATTCGTTCTCGACGCCGCCAAGGAATTTCAGGCCCAGGCCCGGCGCAACAAGGCGCTTGGCCTGTGGGCGGCCGAGCAGATGGGCATGAAGGCCGATGAGCGCGAGCCTTATGCGCAGAGCGTGATCGTGGCCGACATGGAAGAGGCGGGCGACGACGATGTGTTTCGCAAGGTCTGGGGCGATTTTCAGGCGCGCGGCGTGAGCGTTGATGAGGCGGGCTTGCGAGCCAAGATGGACGAGATCCTGTTCGAGGTACGGCGGGAGCTGGCTGGGGAGTAGGGTGCGATACCCAAGAAGAGAAAAGCGAGAAGTGAGAAGATAACTTCACGCGTTTTTTTGCCTCTGTATTAAAGTTCCCGCACTTGATGCGGAATCTCCCTCGGTCGTGAAGGGCCATAGGTTTCAACACAACGATGGAGATCCCGCATCAAGTGCGGGAACTTGTTGCTGCGTCAAACAATCAGAGGCTTAAACCGGGTTGTTCGCCTCGGGGCAGGTGAGGTCGAAGCTCGACTGGTCCCGCACGGCGTAGGTTTTCAGGTTGCGGATGTGGGTGGCCATGCTGGAGGCGTCGTAAAGCATGTTCACGCAGCCGAGCGTCTGTTTATTGGTGGCATCAATGATGGCGGCAAATCCCGTCAGGCCGAGCCATTTATTGTATTGGGGCACGATTTCGCGGTCAAACGCAGCATGCGCGCCGATCTCTGACAGGCCGGGATTGCTGATATCGATCTCCACATATTCGATGGCGGGGTCGCGCAAGCTCGCTAGCGCCTGATCGATGGCGGGCTCCACCACCTTGCAAGGCGGGCACCAATCGGCGCGGTACATGACGACGTAGAGATCTTTGGGCGCGTATGCGCTGGCGACGAGGTTGGAGTCGTCTTGCGCCAAAACCGGAGATCCGAGCCATGCGGTGGCAACGAGGGTCATGAGGGCTGTGCGAATCATGGGCGCGCTCTAGCAGGCCGGGCTGAAGGCGGCGTGAACATTTGCGTGATGGCTATGTGAAAAAACCCGGCCTCGCGAACGAAGCCGGGTCTCGGGTTCCCAAGGGAACCCCCACATCTGTATTGGGTCTTAGTGACCGGTATTGTGTGCGGGTGGGCACTCCGTGGTCTTGAAGGACGTCGAGGCGTCGATCTTTGTGGCACGACCGGCAGCCATTTGCGTCTTGGCGCGGATTTCCGAGGCGATCTCGGAGGCCGAGTGCTTGGAGTTCACGCAGGAGATGACGCGCTTGGTGCGGGCATCGACGATGGCGGCAAACCCCGGCAGGCCGACCCATTTGTTGAAGAGGGGGACGATGTCTCGGTCAAAAGCTTCGTGAGCGGACTTTTCCCATCCGGCATCCGTCGAGGTATCGATGGTGACTTCTTCGGCATTCACGCCAGCCGTTGCGAGGGCCGTGCGGATATTGGCGTCCAGCACAGTGCTTTCGGCAGCGGCGTTATTGCGGAAGTTCACGACATAGGTGTCGGGAGATGTGGCAAAGGCCGGAGCGGCGATCGTGACGAGGGCGGCAGTTGCGATAAGGTTGCGGAGTTTCATGGTTTCACCTGTTGTTTGCGTTTGGGTCGAGTTGGACAGTTTCTGTTCTCGTTATGGGACAGAGTGGTAGGGCCAGAGGGTAAAAGAACGGAAAATGGAACGGTAACGGGTGATTCAGGACTTGGGTGGAACGGGTCTAAAATATTGAAATGTCTTGGAAGTTTTCGGTGAAAAAATTACGCGGCTGTAGCTTTGGATCGCCAGTGAGGGCGAAAGGTTTACCCAGTGGTTATGGTTTCGAAAGGCGGGGGTAAGGGAGGTTAGCGGGCGTTAACCATGTCGGTCATGACGGAAGGATCGCTTTATCCTTGGGCGGGGCAAATTTTCAGTCGGCGGTCGAATGCATACAAGCAAGCGACTGGGACTGTGCGACTGGGACTGCGACCGCTAGGGGCTTGGGGAAGGGGGTGGCTAGGCCCTGTCGTTTTGAGGGCAAGCGGACGGTTTCCCTGCAAAACAGCGCACTTTTCGCGGGAATGACGGGAGAGTGAGGGCGTGTCTGAAATATATCCGCACCTAGGGTGTCGAGAAGTCTAAGCGTTTACAGGCGCTTATGGAAATATCGGGAGATATATCCACCCCCTGAGGGAGTGCCCTTATGCTCTCCGCATGAGCAATTGGAAAACACCACCGGAAGAGACGACCGAAGATACGGCTCCGCTGTTTGCGAAAATGGAGCGTGTGGAGGGCTTGGCCCTGCGGGTCGTGGAGGATGAGCGCGGCGATCCATCATTTAACCTGCTGAGTTTGATCGTGGGGTGGATGGCCATCCTTCAAAAGCGCATCGGGGTAGCGGAGCGTAGGGCGCGGAGGGTGAAGCGGAAGCGAGAGATGCTGGCGTCGGAAGCACTGCGGATGAACATGTGTGACCGGCTGGGCGGTGTGGGGGCGTTGGAGCGGTGGGAGAGAAGGGCAAAGCTGGCCCTGTCGTTCACAAGGCAAGCGGGAGATCCCGCTGCTGCACAGCGCGCACATCGCCGGGATGACGGTAAGGATGGCCAGCACTGTCGTGCTGGTTCCTCCGCTACATCCGATCGACGATCGGATGTTCCCTTCGGGACCGCTTCGTCACCCCAACGAAGGCCGGGGTCTCCATCGGAGGTGCGTGAGTTTGCGTTGGCACGACTCCCGGGTCGGGGCGTGCGGAGGGTCACTACACGGATCGTGCGGGCGGCACCCAAGTATGAGACGCCGATCCCGGTGTGGCCTTGTGAGGTGATGCCGGAGAGGTTTGATCGGGAGTGGTGGAGGGAGGCTCCGGAGGCACAAAGCAAAACAAATACATGCAAAGACGCATTCCCGGAAAATCGCTCTGCGGTTTATCCGGAATCGCGGGAGGGTGAGCCGCACAGGTATGGCGCGAGGCCTCGCGACCTCGGAATAAATCCGGGGATGCGTGCTAAAGAAGAAAGTGGCTCTGACGTGGGAGGTCCCGGCTTGACGGCGGGAGCCATGATATGCGCTCCGATTGTCTGAGCGACATAGTTGTTTGCAGGGCGCGCTCCGGTTGAGTCTGGGGCGCGGGGGCTTTCGGCTGCTTTATCCGAAGACGCGGTCGAAGATCGTGTCGACGTGTTTGAGGTGGTAGGCGTCATCCATCATGGAGTCGAGTTCCGCCTCGGACAGCTTGGCGGTGACGTCGGTGTCGGCTTTGAGTTTGCCCAGAAGGGCACCGTCGCCGGCATTGCCGTGTTCGCGGAAGAGGTCCCAGACCTGCATGGCATTACGCTGGACGAGGCTGTAGCTGTCTTCGCGGGACAGGCCCTTCTGGGTCAGGGCGAGCATGATGCGCTGGCTGTTATGGAGACCGCCCAGGCGATCCATATTGGCGCGCATGGCTTTGGGATAGACGACGAGGTTTTCAATCACGCCCGCGAGTCGGTGCAGCGCGAAGTCGAGGTGGATGGTGGTGTCGGGGGCGATGCCGCGCTCGACCGAGGAATGGCTGATGTCGCGCTCGTGCCAAAGGGTGACGTTTTCCATGGCGGGGACGACGGCCATGCGCACGAGGCGGGCAAGGCCCGTAAGGTTTTCCGTCAGGACGGGGTTGCGCTTGTGGGGCATGGCGGAGCTGCCCTTCTGGCCCTTGGAGAAGAACTCCTCGGCTTCGAGGACTTCGGTGCGCTGGAGATGGCGGATCTCAGTCGCGATGTTCTCGATGGAACTGGCGATGACACCGAGCGTGGCGAAATACATGGCGTGGCGGTCGCGGGGAATGATCTGGGAGGAGACTGGCTCGATGGTCAGGCCCATTTCCTTGGCGACGTGCGCTTCGACGAGGGGGTCGATATTGGCAAACGTGCCGATGGCCCCGGAAATGGCGCAGGTGGCTATTTCGTCCCGGGCGGAGAGAAGCCGGGTACGGCCACGCGCGAGCTCGGCATGGAAGCGGGCGAGCTTCAGGCCGAAGGTGGTCGGCTCGGCATGGATGCCGTGGGAGCGGCCGATTGTGATGGTGTGCTTGTGCTCGCGGGCGCGTTTTTCGAGAGCCATGAGGACGCGGTCGAGGCCGTGCAGCAGGAGGTCGGTCGCGCGCATGAGCTGCACGGAGAGGGTGGTGTCGAGAATGTCGGAGGAGGTGAAGCCTTGGTGGACGAAGCGGGAGTCCTCGCCGATGAACTCGCCAAGATGGGTAAGGAAGGCGATGACGTCGTGCTTCACTTCCGCTTCGATTTCATCGATGCGGGCGACGTCGAATTCGGCGGATCCACCGAGGTCCCATATGTTCTTGGCGGCGGCTTTCGGAATCACGCCGAGCTCGGCGAGAGCGTCGCATCCATGGGCCTCGATCTCGAACCAGATGCGGTATTTGGTGGCCTGGCTCCAGATGGCGCTCATGTCGGGGCGGGCGTAGCGTGTGATCATGGTGGACGCTTTAACGGACGCGCCGGGAGTTGGAAGGGCGCAGGTGCAGCGCCCAACAAACTCCCTGTGGAAAGGTCAGGGAAAGGATCAGTCCGGAATGGCGTTGCGGGCTTCGGCCTCGGCCCAGTCCTTGCGGATGGTGACACGCACGAAAAGGAAGAAGAGGATGGCAAGCGCGTAAGCCGCAAACGTCGCGAACATGGCGTAGCGGGTCGAAATGAGCTCGCTATTTCCCTGCGACCCGAAGACATCGATCATGACGCCTGCGAAAGTGGGGCCGCCGCCAAGGGCAATCATGTTGAGGATAAAGAAAAACAGAGCCGTGCTCATGGCGCGGATGCGGATGGGGGCGAGTGTCTGGGCAATGGCAAAGCTTGGGCCGAGATAGACGCCAAGGCAGAGCTGCAACGCTGCCCCAATGGCGAGGTGGGCGTTCACGCCGGGCACGATAAAGGCCCAGATCGCGAGCGGCAGGGCGAACAGGATCGAGAGCGCCGGAATGGAGCCGTAGGCGCGCACATCCGTCCGTGCGCGGATGTCCACGAGCTTCGCGCCGAGATAGGTGCCCGCGACGTAAAAGATGCCGTTGATGAAGCCGATGATGATGACGATGGTGCGAAAATCGTAGTCGGGATCGAGCAGGCGGAGATATTTCGTCTGGAAGCCGGACAGCGCGTAGGAAGCGAAGCTGGCGAAGGCGATGCCGAGCGCCATGAACCACCAGCTGGGGATTTTCGCGAGCGTCTTGATGGCGGGTTGCACACTGAGCCAAAAGGCCATGCCGAGGAAGATCGCGGCAGGAACCGCAAAATACCAGGCGAGCCATCCGAGTGTCACGCTCGCAATGAGCAGCGCAGCCAATGCGCCGAAGATGAGGTAGCGCGGCGTCATGTTATAAAGCGCCATGCCCTTGGAGAGCGAGACATAAGGATTGGCGGGTTTGCGTCCGCCTTCCATTGCGCCGCGTTCGGGCTCGCGGATGACGAGCTTGACCACCACGGCAAGCAAAATGCCCATGACGCCGAGGATGATGAAAATGCGACGCCAGTCCACGGAATTGGGATCGGAGCCGAGCAAGGCGGCGGTGAAGAAATAGGCCGCCATGATGCCGAGCGGAATGCCGAGGGAGTAGACGCCGAGTGCACCTGCGCGTTCTTCCTTGGGGTAGAAATCGCTGATCATGGAGTGCGAGGGCGGGCTGCCTCCGGCCTCGCCAATGCCGACGCCAACGCGCGCGAGACCGATGTGGAGGAAATTCTGCGCAAAGCCGGTCAGCGCGGTGAATCCGCTCCAAGTCGCAAGTGCGACGGAGAGCAAAGTCACGCGATTCATCCGATCGGCGAGATAGGCAAGTGGGATACCCATGACCGTGTAGAACGCCGCGAAAGCGAGACCGATCAGCAGGCCGAGCTGCGTATTGGTCAGGTCGAGATCGGCCTGGATGAACGGTGCGAGAATGCCGACGATCTGGCGGTCGATGAAGTTGAAGCCGTAAACGAGGGTAAGCAGGGCGAGAACGACGGCGCGGTAGCGTTTACTGGGGGCTGTCGCAGCGGGACTCTTTTGTGTGACGTCGATTTCGGCCATGAAGTCCCCTTTTTATCCGAAGATGACGCGATAGTGCGGGGCGGGTCAAGCCTACATCAACCCCAATCGCTTGAAGCTGACCACCTGCTCGCGGCCCACGACGAGATGATCGTGGACGACCGTGTCGAGCGCGTCGCAGAGCTTCACGATCTCCTTGGTCATCTCGATGTCGGCATGGCTCGGCGTGGGATCGCCGCTGGGGTGATTGTGAACAAGGATGAGTGCGCTCGCTTCCAGGCTGAGTACGCGCTTGAGGATTTCGCGGGGATAGACGGGCGCGCGGTCGATCGTGCCTTGGGCGACAAGGATATCGGCGATGAGGCGGTTTTTGCGGTCGAGATAGAGGACGCGCACATCTTCGGTGCGCTGAAATTGCATCCGCGAGCGGACATAATCAAGCAGCGCATTCCAGCTCGACAGGATTGGGCGATCCATAACGGCGTCTTTCTGCATACGCAGGGCGGCGGCGCGAATGACCTGAAGATTTGTGGCCGTGGTCTGGCCGATACCCGTCACCGTCATGAGGTCGGCAATGCTCGCATGGCAAACCTCGGAAAAGCTGCCGAAGCGCTCCAGCAGGTCTTTTGCCAAGGGCTTTACATCGACTTGCGGAATGCTCTGAAACAGCACGAGCTCGAGCAGTTCGTAATCGGGCAGGGTGTCCACACCGCGCCGAAAACGCTCCCGCAGGCGGTCGCGATGGCCGACGACATGCTTGCGTTTGCGCTCGGGCATGACGGCTTCGAGGGGTGGTGTCGGGGTGACGGGGGACGTGACGTCTTGCCCCTCAACTTCGACAATGGTGCCATCCGCAGCCGCGATTTCGCGCTCCAAATTGGCCAGAAAGTCGAGCCCCGCTTCTTCGGTAGTGTCCGCCCCCACGACCGCGCCCTAGCTAAATGGCGGGCGGTGCAGCCCGGCTGGACTGAGCGTGAAGATTTCCGCTCCGTTTGCGGTCACGCCAATGGAGTGCTCGAATTGCGCGGTCAACTTCCGGTCGCGGGTGACCGCCGTCCAGCCATCGGACAGCACTTTCACGGTCGGCTTGCCGAGATTGATCATGGGCTCGATGGTGAAGAACATGCCCTCGCGCAATTCCTCGCCCTCGCCGGGTCGCCCGTAATGCAGGATGTTCGGGCTGTCGTGGAAGAGCCGCCCCAGACCGTGACCGCAGAAATCCTCGACCACGGAACACCGCTGACTGTGGGCATAGCTTGCGATGGCGTGACCTATGTCGCCGACGGTCGCGCCGGGCTTCACGGTGTCGATACCCATCATCAGGCAGTCATAGGTGATGTTGATAAGGCGCTCGGCCTTGCGGTTGACCGCGCCGACCGGGAACATGCGCGATGTGTCGCCGTGCCAGCCATCGACGATGCAGGTGATGTCGATATTGACGATGTCACCGTCCTTGAGCGGCTTGTCCGCCGGGATGCCGTGGCAGACCACATGGTTGACCGAGGTGCAGCTGACATGGCCGTAGCCGCGATAGCCGAGGCAGGCCGGAACGCCGCCGCCGTCGAGGATGAACTCCATCGCCGCCGCATCGATCGCCGAGGTCGTCGCCCCCGGCACAACCAGCGGAACGACATGATCCAGCGCCGCCGCCGCCAGCTTTCCGGCCTTGCGCATGCCCGCAAAAGCCTTCGCATCGTGCAGTTTGATCGCCCCTGTACGGGTGTCGGCGTCGATGTTGGCGTCGATGTAGTTCATGGGCTCACTCTAGGGACAGAAGGCGGTTTGGCAAAGGCACAGTTGGCGATTGCGGCGCGACAAAACCAGTGGCACGCCACGTCCATGACAGATGCACATTCCGTAACCGTCGGCATTCTCCTTATCGGCGACGAGCTCCTGTCTGGGCGGACGCAGGACACCAATCTTTCCACCATCGCAAAATTCCTTGGCCCGCTCGGTGTGGAGGTGGGCGAGGCGCGAATCCTGCCAGATGATGCCGACACGATCACGGCGACCGTGGCGGAGTTCAGCGCGCGTTTTACCTACGTTTTCACCACCGGTGGTATCGGCCCGACCCATGACGACATCACCGCCGACTGCATCGCGGCGGCTTTTGATTTGGGCATCTCCGAGCGCGAGGATGCGTTGGAGGCTCTGCGCGAACGCTATGACGACTCGGAGCTCAACCCCGCTCGCCGACGCATGGCCCGCATCCCCGACGGGGCCAGCCTGATCGCCAATCCCGTCAGCCAGGCTCCGGGATTCCAGACGCGCAATGTCTTCACACTCGCGGGCGTGCCCCAGATCATGCGGGGAATGCTGAGCGACATCATTCATCGGATCGAGGGCGGGGCGGAAGTCCACCAAATCACGGTAACGGCTGAAGGCATCGGCGAAGGCGACGCCGCAGAGCGACTGGCAGAAATCGAAGCCACGCATGACGGCGTCAGCATCGGCAGCTACCCGTTCTTCAACGACAAGCTCCGCGGCGTAAATTTCGTCGCGCGGGGGAGGGATGTGGGGGTGCTGGAAGCGGTAAAAGGAGAGTTGGAGAGGCTTGCAATGTCTCTATCGTCCTAACATGGTTCCCGGACTGGATCCGGGACCTCCCGCAGCCAAGAATGAGGGCAGGGCTGGTCGATATGCATTCCGCTCCCTCTGGAGATCCCGCATCACGTGCGGGAACTAACTCCGAGGCGACTACCTTTTTCACTTCTCGCTCCCTCACCCATCCCCATAAAACAGCAGATACACCAAGCGACCATCCGCCAGACTCTCCCCAAAGCCCGGTCCCGCCGTGTGCCATTGCCAGGGCCGCAAGAGCAGCAGCCGATTATACCGCATAGGCACATTCATCGTCATCTCCCAGGCGCTTGCATCATTGCTGTCCCGCTTCAAAATTTGATCGATTCCGGCATTGGCCGCTTCCGGCGTGTCCCAACCTTGGGCGCGCATCTGCTCCGGCGTCATCAGCAGGTTCTCCGTGCCCGTCGCCTTGTGGCGGAAAAACTCGGTGCCTCCCGCGCAGTGTTCCGGTGGGCTCAGATAGAGAATGCCCGACCACCGGCTATTGTCGATATGCACCCCCCCGCGCCCGACATCCCCAGCCAGCGTCAGCCGGAACTTGCCATGGCTCAGATCGAGGAGCGGCTTGAGCTTCTGCCCGACAATCCCTTCCACCGCTCTATCGAGCTCCGGAAAGTCCAGCCGCTGCAGACTGTTCCGCCCCGGAAAATTGCCGTCCTGCTCGGGGAAGTCCATCTTTCCCGCCGCCTCGCGAAAGCGCTCCGGCTCGCTCAGGAAATCGTCGACGATTATAATCGAGCGCTGCATGGCCTAGTTCCGGTTCCGCCCCAGCCTGTCATGCGCCTCGACCCAGTCGCCCCCGACCACTGCGCCCGCCAAGCTCAACTCGCCCGCCAGACAGGTTGCGGCCGTGATTTCCAGCAGCCGCCCGATCTTGCCCGCCCCGACGCAGTCCATAATGGCCAAACACTCTTTCTGCGTCGCCAGCCCTGTCCCGCCGCCAAACGTCGCCATGATCAGGCTCGGCAAGGTCATCGCCCAATAGAGAGATCCGTCGGGGTTGAGTTCGGTGTAGGTCAGGCAGGCATGGCTCTCGGCCACATTCGCCGCGTCCTGTCCCGTCGCGATAAACAGCGCCGCCAGACCATTGGCCACATGAAGCCCATTGCCCGTGGAGCCCGCCATGAAGCCACCCATCGTGCTGACTTGCCGCGCGCGGTAAAGATCGGCGGTGTCCACATGCAGGCGCTCCCGCACCAGATCGCGGGTCAGGGTGAGTTCAGCCACCACCCGCGCCCCGCGCGAATGCAGCGTGTTCAATAGGCTGTGCTTCTTGTCCGTGTCGATGGCACCGGACAGCGTGTAGCGGATCGGCTTGCCGTAATGCGCGATGATCCAGTCACACGCGGCCTTTCCCGCCTTGCCCGCCATGTTCTGGCCTGCCGCATCGCCCGTCGTGAAGTTCATGCGCAGATAGCGCATCTTCGCCACACCATATTGCTCGATATGGGACAGCTTGCCCACGGACGTCGTGGCTTCCGCCGCCGCTTTCACCTCCGCGAAATGCGCGTCTAACCACACGCCAAAGTCCCGGGCTTGCCGCGCGTTCTCGAAATGAAAGACGGGCGCGCGCTGCATATAGCGCTCCAAAACCGTCACTTTCGCGCCGCCCGCTTCACCGATCAGGCGCATTCCCCGTGAATAGCTTGCGACCAGTGTGCCTTCCGCTGTCGCCATGGGCACATAGACCTCGCCGTCCACGTGCTCGCCTTTGACCAGCAACGGCCCGGCCAGCCCGATCGGCACTTGCGCGGCCCCGATGGCGTTCTCCACATTGCCGGAGAGCGAGGCGTAGTCGAAACTCGCCGCCGCGATGTGCGGCAGCGCAACCTTGCGGCCTTCGCGCAAAAACGCCCGCCGTCGCTTGGCCATTTCCGGCGTGAAGTCGTTTTCTCTGTCGCGGGGTATCTTGGCCATGCTCTCTCATGCGCGAGTGCGCTGCCCTTCACAAGTTCGCGAGCGGCACGAAAGCCGTCCATGACTCCCGATCCCTTGCTTGAAGCGCCCCCTGCGACCGCTTATGTGCAGAGCGTCTATACGAAAGAGCCCCCACATGAGCGCCAACGCCCCCACCGAGGAAAAAGTCCTGTCGGTCGAGCATTTCACCGACCGCCTGTTTGCCTTCGCCATTACACGCCCGCAGGCGTTTCGCTTCCGCTCCGGCGAGTTCGTCATGATCGGCATGCCCAAGACCGAGGAGCAGAAGCGGCCCGTCATGCGCGCCTATTCCATTGCGAGCCCGTCCTGGGACGACAAGGTGGAGTTCTTCTCCATCAAAGTCGAAGACGGCCCGCTGACGTCCCGCCTCCAAAAGATTCAGCCCGGCGACACCGTCCTTATGGGCAGGAAGCCCGTCGGCACCCTCGTCCTCGACGCGCTCCTGCCGGGCAAGCGGCTCTACATGTTCTCCACTGGCACGGGCATCGCCCCCTTCGCCTCGCTCATACGCGATCCTGAAACCTATGAGCGTTTCGATCAGGTCATCCTGACCCATACCTGCCGTCAGGTCGAAGAGCTCTCCTACGGATTGAAACTGATCGAAGATCTCCGCGAAGATCCGCTGGTCGGCGAGATGATCGGCGACAAGCTCCTGCACATCACGTCCGTCACCCGCGAGAACTACCCACTCAAGGGCCGCATCACCGACCTTATACAGAGCGGCAAACTGTTTGAACACGCCGGCGTGCCAAAGCTCGACCCCAAAGAAGACCGCGTCATGATCTGTGGGTCCAAGGACATGATCGACGACACCGCCGCGCTCTGCGAGACTTTCGGCCTGACTGAAGGCAGCAATAGCGACCCCCGCGAATTCGTCATCGAAAAGGCGTTTGTCGGGTAGTTGATCTCGCCCTAGTTGATTTCGCCCAGCGTGGAGAGCGCGATGCGGATTCCGAACCCGTCCGAATTGCCCACGATCCCGCGGTCATTCGTGTCGCGCGTATAAAGCAATTCGATCCGCGTGCAGTCATCATCGAAAATCAGGCCGATATCCTGACGTCGGAACTCGTTGGAATCAACGTCATAAAAGGCGCGGTAGGACGTTGACCAGTCGCGCGCGAATCGCCAGCGCACACTGCCCGACACTTCCTCACTCGGCGCGGTGGGGTTGAAGATTTCCTCTGCCGTCGCGCCCTCGCTGCGGAAATAGCGCGCGCCAAGTTGCAGGTTCTCGACATTCACGAACAGGTCGCTGTCGATCCGTCGCAGCGTGTTCGCGCTGTCGTCATAGCGCAGCCGCGTCCGCGTCCGCACCGCCGTCCCGAAGCGCGCTTCCACACTGCCCACAATGTCGGAGCTGTCACCCGCAAGGCCCGAGGTCAGATCGAAACTCGAATCAAACCCCTCCGCCCAGCTCTTGCCCGCGAACACGCTCACCTCATTGTCGTCCCAGCGCGCCGCGACCGTCGAGCCCACATCAACCCGCGTGCCTTCCTGCCAGAAGTCATAGCCGGTGGACTTGTTCGGCTCCCACAAAAGGGTCGGGTCGAGGTCGATGGCGATGCTGTCCTGTAGTAGCGACTCCACCTGGCCCTGCGCATTCAGCGCCGTGAATCGCTCATTCTTGCCGTCGCCAAAGCTCTGGGTGACCTGAACCCGCGGTTCCACGATCAGATCGACCTTGCCCGGACGGATCATCGGATAGCGCGCATCCACGCCCACATGACCCAGCGTTCGGCTGAAGGTGCGGCTCTGGTCGCGATTGTCTTCGAACGCGAAGTTCGGATCGATATCGAATGTGTCGAGCCGCCCGAACGCAAAGCCCTTTACCTCCAGGCCCGGCCCGACAACTGCTGTATCGTTCCATTCCAGACCCGCACTGGCGCGGCCATAATCCACGCCGTCTTCGCGCGTCAGGAAGACGCTATTGCCGAACGCCTTCAGCCGCGTCCCGGCCACATCGAACACCTTCTCGCCATCGATTCGCGGCGCAATGCGCGGCAGAATGTCGTTGTCTTCCTCGATAAACCGGAACGACCCTTCCGCGATCCGCCGGATCTGCGCCCGCTGGCTCTGAAAGCCCATCGCGGCCACACTCAATCGGTAGTCATCGCCTTGGCCCACCAGATAGGCCTGATTGATCAGGCGCAGGCTGTCGGAATTGAACAGGCCCCGCGTATCCGGGAAACGGTCGAAATCATAGCGCTCCAGATAGAGCGGATCACTGGCCAGCTCCACACCGAAGCCATAGGTCCACTCATCGGATGGATTGAACCGCCCGTCCGCAAAGGTATGGCTGCGCAACCGCTTGCCGATGGGCGCCGTATCCGGGTCAAGGAACGCATTGCGATCCTTGAACGCATCTCCGTCATTGTCGAACACGGACCCATATGTCACCGAACTGTTCCAGTTTAGCCGACCTGTCGCGAACTCTTTTTCAAACAGCAGATCCGCCACCGGATTGACTCGGCTATAGGCCCGCGCCGTTGCCGTGAAATTCGTGCTGTCATCCACAGCCACAAAATAAGGCACCCGTGCAAACAGGCCCTTGTCGCCCGTATAGCCCGCCAGGGGTGTCAGGAAACCCGTCTCGCGTTCCGCGCTGGGATCGGGATGGGCCAGAAACGGCGTATAGAGGATCGGGACGCCCATGAATTCGAAAACCGCGTCCCGATAGAGCACAGAGCGCGAAGCCGGACGCTGGCTCACTTGTTTGGCCTTGATCCGCCAGGTCGGGTTGGGATCCTCCGCGCAGGTCTTACATGCCGTGTAATAGGCGTTGAACAGGTCGATCGAGCCGTCCTCGTTCCGTTGCGCCAGCGCCGCGCGCGTCAGCCCGCCATCGGCGGTGCGCAGCGTGAAATTCGTCGCCGTACCCGCCTGCAGCTCGTTGGACAGGTTCACCTTTTCCGCAAACTGGCTCGCCCCCGTCGGATCGACAATGGTGACGTTGCCCTCGGCAAAGATCTCGCCCGTAGCTGTGTTGTAGACAACACGATCGGCGCGAAGCGTGCGATCCTGATAGCGTCCCTCCACTTGTCCGACTGCCGTCAGCGTTTGCGTTGCCTCGTTCTGGATCAACTCATCCGCTTCCAGATAAACCACGTCGGGATCGCGAAACGGACTGTCTTCGGACAACTCCAGCGCCCGGTTCGTGCCCGCCGCGGTCTGTGCGCTCGCAACTTGCGCGAGGGCGCACAGTGCCGTCGCCGACAAAAGGCCCGCCATCAGGGATGCAAAGCTTTGGTTCACAAGGAAAGAACGTGTCAATGTCATGTGTCCCCATCTGCAAGACGGCGCAGCTGTAAGTCCTGTGCCTTGCCAAACCTCAAAAGCGATCCGGGACTCAAGGCACATCGATAGGCTCCCGCACTAGCCCCACGATTATGGGGCGTCCACACGGCAAAGCTTGAAATCTCGTCACGTCCTGCCCAGCAACCGTGTAGAAACATCAAGACATCCGAAGGACTTCGCGGCTAGAGACACTGTGAAGACGGGGCAGGGGACCGGGGCAATCGCATGGCGATACAAGGCAAGACAGCTGCGCAAGCGGCAGAAACCCGATCTCAGGTCAAGTCCCAGGGCTTTCAGACCGTGGTCGCGCGGACCCTGCTGAAAGCCAAGCGTACGCTGTGGGGCGTCGGAATCTTCTCGGTCTTCATCAACATCCTCATGCTCACCGGCCCGCTCTACATGTTGCAGGTCTATGACCGCGTGCTGCTGTCCGGCTCCGTCGAGACCCTCATCGGCATCACCATCCTCATGGCGGCCATGTTCGCTTTCATGGGCGTGCTCGACTGGGTTCGGGGCCGCGTGCTCGCGCGCCTCGCCGAAGGCTTCGGGCAGGAACTTGGCCCCGACACCTTTTCCCGCTGGCTCGCCTCCGGCACGCGCAAGGCCTCCGCCACCCAACCCGTGCAGGATCTCTCCACGCTCCAGCAATTCCTCTCCTCCAACGCGCCCTCCACATTCTTCGACATGCCGTGGATCGTAATTTTCATCGGCGTCATCTTCCTGCTGCACCCCATGCTCGGCGTGCTGGCCGTTTTCGGCGCGGTCGTGCTTGCCATCGGCGCCATCTATAACGAACGCTCCACCCGGGAACCCACCATCGAAGCCCTCGGTCTCCAGCGCGAAGAACGCTCCCTCTCGCTCCAGGCCGCCCGCAATGCCGACACGCTCACCGCGCTCGGCATGGGCCCCGCCGTCAAGGCCCGCTGGATGGAACTCAATGGCCGCACGCGCGGCAAAACGCTCGACGCCGCCGACAAGCGCTCTTCCGCGACGGCCTTCACCAAGGGCTTTCGCATGTTTATCCAGTCCTCGATCCTCGGGCTCGGCGGCTATTACGCCATTCAGGGAATCATCACCCCCGGTGCGATGATTGCCGGCTCCATCATCATGGGCCGCGCCATGGCCCCGCTGCAGCAGGCCATCGGGCAATGGCGCAGCGTGCTATCCGCCCGCGACGCCCATAACCGCCTGACCGAATTTCTCGACACCACGCCGGAGCTTGGCGAGCAGACCGAACTCCCCCCTCCGCAAGGTCGCCTCACTGTCGAAGCCATGTCCGCCGCCGCCCCCGGCGACCGCAAGGCCATCCTGCGCGGCATTAACTTCACGCTGGAACCCGGTGCGGGCCTCGCCATCATCGGCCCGTCCGCCTCCGGCAAGACCACGCTCGCGCGCCTGCTGACGGGCGTCTGGACACCCCAGAGCGGCAGCGTCCGGCTCGACGGCGCGACCTTTGCCCAATACAGCCCCGACGCCATCCGGGCGGCGCTCGGCTACCTGCCGCAGGATGTGGAACTCTTTGACGGCAGCATAAAAGATAACATCGCCCGCTTTGACGCCGACGCCTCCGACTCAGACGTTCAGGCCGCCGCCATGCTCGCGGGCGTGCACGACCTCATCCTCCACCTTCCCGAAGACTACCAGACCCGCGTCGGCACAGGCGGCGCAGTTTTGTCGGGCGGTCAGATTCAGCGTATCGCTCTCGCCCGCGCGGTGTACGGCATGCCCAAGCTCGTCGTGCTCGATGAACCCAATGCAAGCCTCGATGAAGCCGGCGACATGGCGCTCTCGACCTGCATCAAGGCGCTCCGCGATGCGGGCTCCACTGTCGTCGTCATCGCCCACCGCCGCAGCGCCATTGTCCAGCTCGACCAGCTTCTCGTCCTCAAGGAGGGCCGCCAGGCCGCCTTCGGCCCCAAAGCCGATGTCCTGCAGGCCATGCGCGAAGAACGCGGGCAGGGCGGCGACAACGTCCAGCCCATTCCCTCACCTGTAAAGGCATCTACCTCAAAAGCGCCTTCCATGGTGCCCAAGCGTCAGGTCTCGCGATCTTCCGGCTTCTCCGGCCCCACCGGCTCTACGGGCCTCTCCACCCCGCGGAAGAGCTAGGCCATGGCCGCCACAGCTTCAGACAGCTTCGACAGTTCCGCCAAGGGCTATCTCCGCGCAGGCTACATCCTCCTCGGCGTGCTCGTGCTCGTCATCGGCGGATGGTCGGCGCTGACCTCCATCAACGGTGCCGTCGTCGCGCCCGGCGTGATCGTCGTCGAAAACCGCCCGCAGGACGTCCAGCATCTCGACGGCGGCATGGTTGCTGAAATTCTCGTCCGTGAAGGCAATCTTGTCAGCGAAGGGGACGTGCTCGTCCGCCTCGATCCCACTCAGGTCGATGCCAGCATCCAAATTCTCCGCACCCGCCTCGCTGAAGTCCGCGCCCTTATCGCGCGGCTGGAGGCCGAGCGCGACGGTCTCGACCTCGTCGCCTATCCCGACAGCGTCATCCAGACCAACACCCCCGAAGTCCGCCGTGCCGTCATTGGGCAGAACCGCTTATTCGCCGCCCGCACGGCCGCAACTGAGGGCGAAGTCAGCCAGCTCGGTCAGCGCGTCAACCAGTTGCAGGAACAGATCCGTGGCCGCGAAGGTCTTATCCTTTCCTCGCGCAGCCAGATCGATCTTGTTCGCGACGAACTCGCCAGCCTCCGCACCTTGCTGGATCGCGGCTTTGTCTCCAAGACCCGCGTCCTCGCCCTCGAGCGCGAACAAGCCCGCCTGCAAGGTGACATCAGCTCCAGCCGCGCCGAAATCGCTCGTCTCGAATCCGCCATCGGCGAAACGCGCGTCCAGATTTTGCAAGTCGAAAAACAACGCCAGAGCGACATCCTCACCCAGCTTCGCGAAGCCCAGACGCAGGACTCCGAAGTCCGCGAACAGCTCGTCACCGCCGACGCCCAGGGCGCACGCATCAGCGTCACCGCCCCCGTTTCGGGCCGCGTTCTGTCCACCGCTATCAATACCATTGGCGAGGTCGTCGCCCCCGGCGGTCTCCTTATGCAGATCGTGCCACAGGACGAAAAGCTCCTTATAGAGACGCAAGTCGCCCCCGCCGACATCGATCAGGTCTATCCCGGCCAGCCCGCCCGTGTGCGCCTGTCCGCCTTCAATATGCGCTCGACCCCGGAACTCTGGGGCGAAGTCACCGCCACCGCCCCCGACCGGCTCATCGACGAAGTCACGGGCGTCCCCTATTTCAATGTCCGCGTCACCATCAGCGACGAAGAACTCGGCCGCTTGCCGCCGAACCTCGAAATGCGCCCGGGAATGCCCGCCGAAGCCTTCATGCAAACGGAGTCCCGCTCCGTGCTTTCTTACCTTATCAAGCCCGCAGGCGACGCCCTCAGCCGCGGCTTCCGGGAAGAATAGGATTTACGCGCGACCCCTGAGCCGCAAATCCGTCACTAGACGCCACAGCCAGCCAACGTGGTTTCCACGGCAATGCCTCACCAGGCACTTTCCAGAGCGAGTGTATTCAACCGCATAACAGCCAAGAGAAAAAGGCGCGACCGACGCACATAGCGCGATCCCGCCCCCTTATGATGACCTGAAAGTCGAGGACAGGCCTGCGCCGTGGGATTGTGGCGTGCCGCGACGGAATCATCCGGGCGGCACATCGGTTTTTAGTCGATCTTGTACACCACACCCACGCGCGTCACCGTATCCGTCTTCTCCGACCCCAGCGGAACGTCCGTGTGATGATCGACGCGGAAGGACACGCGCGCTGCAAGTCCCCCGAACAGATCCGCGGTCAGTCCGACATCGTTCCAGATATAGGTATCGTCGCTGGAATAGATGATCTCCGTCAGGTTGTAGGCGGAAACGCGCTCGTTGATCTCCCACTGGAAATCCGAATGTGCGCGCACGGCCAACCCTTCCTGAATGACGCTGGCGGGTCCGACATCGATCGGCTCGCGCGTCTTCTGACGGCGATAGCCCGGTCCGGCTTCAAGATCCCAGTTGGTGGTACCTTTCAGTACATGATATCCCAGGCCGCCGCCGACAAACGCGCCGTATTTATAGGCATCGAAGTCCGTCTGGAAGTAGTCCGCATTGCCGTAGGCGTAAAAATCGTTGTCGAATTCCCGCGCCAAAGAATATCCGACCCGGTAACGCTTCTTGTTCGTGGTGTCGGCCTGACGTCCGAACTCGGCGGATGCGCGCAGGTCCTGCGTCCAGTCGCCCGTCGCCCAGCCCAGTTGCAGGGCAAGACCGGCATCGGTCGTCTCGGTGTTGCCGGTGGATTTGGAGCCGTTCAGAGCGATATCGCCTGTCAGCCCGTCTTCATCCGCATGTGCGGTAATGGCCATCAACATGGCTGCGAATGGAAGAGATATAAGGATATGTTTTTGCATGCCGCTACCTCACCGAACAAGGTTAGCAAAAAGTTAATACCACCTTAGGTTATGCTGTAATTTGGGCGGTGCGCATATGTTTTTCCAGGCCGTAGGACGATCCTACACGCCGAAACGCGGATTGTCGCATAGAGGGAGAACTGCGGCCAGTCTGCAATACCGAAACGTGGAATCTTCAATCCATCACCCGTATATTTCTGCACGCCGGGCAAGCTCGATCACACCTGCATGCGCAGGCCATCGCGCTCCAGAACAACTATCTCGCGCAGTCTATAACCCGACACTGGAACACGATTGTCCAGGCGGTTATAGCCCATCGGTTGCAGATCTGTCAGGGTCTGCATCCTACCCCTCGGCAGTCCTTGTGCGTCCGTCATGAGATCGGCTTCCCTGCGACCTCCACCGATAAGCCGGACACAGCCTCGCGCCCCGGAAAGAAACACGGATGATGCGTCAAAGACAGCGGCGTCGCCTCTTTCTTATCGGCGCGGTAATCACGCACCTGCTCCGCATCGCTCAAGCTCATCGATATCCTGACCGTCACCTCAACCGGATAGCCTTGATGTCCTGATGCTGAGATAAGCCGCAACACCAACGCGCCACCTTTCGCCCGCATATCGCACACTGCGCGGTCGGATCCGTCGGCCCGGATTGCAGGGCGTTCGGGCCTTCATTGGCTGTCACCTCGTACAGCTCGCCATTAATGGTAAAAAGAGCGCCGACAATCCGGTTCGACACCCGACCATCACGGCTCCCCGACAATCAGGGTCTGGGGCTGACTTGGAAATGTCAGACCTCGGCAGGATTCCGACGTTCCGTCGGCCGTCACAGAGGACTCAAGCATTGTACCGATATTCAGCACGGTCACCCGCAAACCGGTCCGCGTCCGCAAAGTCGCACGACGATACACCCCGACATCCCCGAACGCGATTAGGTGGTTCAGCCGCCCTTCACCTTGTTCATCTGATCACGTAAACGCGCCGCTTCCTCGAACTCCAGATTTTCCGCCGCCTCGAACATGCGCTTTTCGAGGTTGGCCAGAACCGCTGTCATATTGCCGCCAAAGCCCGCCCGGCTCTCGGCCAGCTCCTTGGCCTTGGTTTTCTTGATCTTGCCGGTTGGCGTGTACTGATTGGCCTCGTCCTTGATCTTGTTACCCGCTGCACTGTCGCCGACGATATCGGCAATGCCCCGCGCAATGGTCGTGGGCGTAATGCCATGTTCCTCGTTATGCGCGATCTGGCGTTCGCGGCGGCGGTCGGTCTCCTCCATCGCCCGCTGCATGGAGCCTGTGATCTTGTCGCCGTAAAGCACGACCTTGGCCTCGCTATTGCGCGCGGCCCGCCCAATAGTCTGGATCAGCGCCGTTTCCGAGCGCAGAAAGCCTTCCTTGTCCGCGTCCAGAATGCCCACAAAGGCACATTCCGGGATGTCCAGACCTTCCCGCAACAGGTTGATTCCGATCAGCACGTCGAACTCGCCCAGCCGCAGGTCACGGATGATCTCGATCCGCTCCAGCGTGTCGATATCGCTGTGCATGTAGCGCACGCGAATACCTTGCTCGTGCATGTATTCGGTCAGGTCTTCCGACATCTTCTTGGTCAGGGTCGTGATCAGCGAGCGATAGCCCTCAGCCGTTGTCTTGCGCACTTCATCGATGACGTCATCGACCTGGCTCGCGCCGTCTTTGGCCACGGGTCGCACTTCCACAGGCGGATCGATCAGCCCCGTCGGGCGGATGACCTGCTCGACAAACACACCCCCTGTGCGCTCCATTTCCCAATCGCCGGGTGTCGCACTGACATGCACGGTCTGCGGGCGCATCGCGTCCCACTCCTCGAACCGCAAAGGCCGGTTATCCATACAGCTCGGCAGGCGAAAGCCGTACTCGCTCAGCGTATGCTTGCGATTGTAATCCCCGCGCGACATGCCGCCGATCTGCGGCACGCTGACATGGCTCTCATCGGTAAACAGCAGGGCATTGTCCGGCAGGTATTCAAAGAACGTCGGCGGCGGCTCACCCGGCGCGCGCCCCGTCAGATAGCGCGAATAGTTCTCGATGCCGTTGCAGAACCCGCTTGCCGCCATCATCTCAAGATCGAACTCCGTCCGCTGGCTCAGACGCTGCGCCTCCAGCAGTTTCCCTTCCGCCTCGAATTGCGTCAGGCGCTTGTCCAGCTCCGCCTTGATGCCCTTCATCGCCGACTGCACCGTTGGCCTCGGCGTGACGTAGTGGCTATTGGCGTAAAGCCGGGTGGACGACAGGTCGCCCTGCGTCTTGCCCGTCAGCGGATCGAAGATCGTAATCGTATCCACCTCGTCGCCAAAGAAGTCATAGCGCCAGGCCGTGTCGTCATAGTGCGCGGGAAACACCTCGATCGTGTCGCCCCGCACGCGAAAGCTCCCCCGCTGGAACGCCAGATCGTTGCGCTTGTATTGCAGCGCCACCAACTTTGCCATGAACTGCCGCGGGTCGAGCGCATCGCCGCGCGCCACGTCCAATGTCATTGCCGTATAGGTTTCGACCGACCCGATGCCGTAGATACAGCTCACCGAGGCCACAACAATCACATCGTCCCGCTCCAGGATCGCCCGCGTCGCGGAATGGCGCATCCGGTCGATCTGCTCGTTTTGACTCGAGTCTTTCTCGATGAACGTATCGGAGCGCGGCACATAGGCTTCCGGCTGGTAGTAATCGTAATAGCTCACGAAGTACTCGACGGCATTGTGCGGGAAGAAGCTCTTGAACTCGCCATAAAGCTGCGCCGCCAGCGTTTTGTTTGGTGCGAGGATCAAGGCGGGTCGCTGCGTTTCCGCGATAATCGACGCCATTGTGAATGTCTTGCCCGAGCCTGTGACCCCCAGCAGGACCTGATCGCGCTCGCGGCCTTCCAACCCTTCCACCAACTCCTTGATCGCCTGTGGCTGATCGCCGGCGGGGGTGAAGTTCGACACCAGCTGGAAAGTCTTACCGCCCTCGCTCTTGGCGGGCTTTGCGGCCTTGTGCGGCGTCCACAAAACAGGGGCTTCGCGAACGGCAAGAGAGGAGGTGTCGGGCATGTGTTCCAGATGGGTTCGCGTTGTGTTCCGTCAAGGTGAAAACGGCTCCTGCGGCCAGCCGTTCCCTTCTGCGCGTTCATGTTTTGCTAAGCACGAACCCTATCCGGAATTTCAGCCTTTCATGCCAGCTTTGGGCATGGGTCGGGCAATGCATACATCCACGCCGCTGCGCATCGCTGCCGCAGGCGCTGTGACAGCATCACTGCTGGCGGCGTCCGCGCAAGCGAAAGTCATCGACGCTCCCTATTTCAACGCCAAGGCTATGATTATCGTCTTCGGGGCCTCCGACTTTACGGAAAACGGCGGCGTCGCTCCTATTGCCGAGGACTTCTATCTGCTCGACTCCGCATCCGGCACAGCGGGCAACGACCTGATCACCGGCGACATGGCGACCATAAATTACAACACAGGACGTCCCAATCCCACATCCAATGGCTCGGACTCCGCTTGGGAGTTTCAGATCATCGACCAGACGTCGGGCGGACAGTTCAACAGTACCGGCCCCCACCAGACACTTGACGCCAATGACAGCTACACCGCCTTTGGCATCGACAACGACACCGACATCGACCTGCTTGGCCGTGGCGGACGCGCGTCGCGATTCTACGTCGCCTCCAACGCACCTTTCGACATTCACGCGCAGGCGACAGACCTTGTTGCCACGGGCGGTTTCTCCACGCTCGACTACTCAAACATCCGCTATCGCCTGCGCGTGAATACAACTGGCGGCAGCGGGACATATCGCTGGGGACAGGCGGCTCAAAACCCGACGGGCACAGCGCAGGGGATTACCTTCCCACAAACCAACAACGCCGCCACGCGCTGGACTCTGCAGAACCTTGCGGGCGGCGATACAAAGGTGTTTGACGGCGGACGGAAAACTGCGCGCAGGCGTGGCACGATCCTCGAACAATCCGTGTCATTCCAGTCCCGCTACAACCTTATCGGCGCGGGCATAAACGGCAACAATTACGACCTCAGCATGGGCGAGGGCGAGCTTGGCGCGACTGTCACTTATACAGTCTATACGCCCTGAGCGCAGCAAGCGTCGCGATGGCGACCACAAAGATCACGGCCTCTGTCACCTCGAATGCCGTAAGCCACCAATGCGCCGCCGTCAGGCCTGCCGCGAGCCAAACCCAGCCATGCAGCTTACGCCAGCGCCCGCGTAGCTTTCGCACCCATCCCCTGGTGCTCGTAATTGCCAGCGGTAAAAATATCATCAGCGCCAGCCACCCCGTCAGCAGCTCCGGCTCCAGCGCTGCCGACAGTGCGCCCTCCCATTTCCGCCCAAGATATATTCCCAGGTGCAACACCGCCCAGCCAAAGCTCGCCACCCCGACCGGGCGCCGCCACATCACCCGTCGCACCGCCCCCATGACCAGCGCCAGCAATAACAGCAATGCCGACACCTCACCCGAGATCGCTAGCGCCTGCCCATAGCTGAACACCTCCAGCGCATAGCCCCCCAACAGCCCCGCACCGGGCAGGGCCAGCAACGCCCAAACGCCGTATCTGACCCACCGCTTCACTCGTGCAGGCTGCCGATGTTGTCGTCCCAATTTTGCCCATCGAAACAGGATACGTTGCCGGCCTCCCAACTCCCGGGTGCAAGGCAATTCCGGTTTACGCTCCAACTTCGTCGATGGCTGCGCGGCTGGTAAAAGCTCTTTACCCCGCACACCCCGCAAAACAGGTGCCGCGCCTGCCCGCTCCCGAAGCGGTATTCCACCAGATCCTGCCCGCCAGAGCGCAGCTCGAATTGCTCATGCGCCACAAAGACGTGCAGAAAACCCGTCGCCGAACAGATACTGCAATTGCAGCTTAGCGCCTTCACCACACGCGGTCCGCTAAAGCGAAACTGCACGGCCCCGCAATGACAGCCTCCCGCAAGTTGCACTCCCGCCCCGTCCGCCATACCTCCGCTCCATGTCGCAAAATCCGAAAAGTCAGATCTACCTCATCACGCCGCCCGTCATAGACGACCTCGACGCCTTTGCCAGCCAGCTCGACGCCGCCATGCGTGCGGCCCCCGTGGCCGCCGTCCAGCTTCGCCTGAAAGACAACGCCACCCTGTCCGACAGTTCAGTTGTGGTTCAGGCCGCGGCAGCTATTAGTCCGATAGTCCGGGACCATGGAGGGATTTTTCTCCTCAATGATTCCGCCGCACTCGCAGCCGACATCGGCGCGGACGGCGTTCATCTGGGTCAGGGTGACGGCGACGTCGCCACGGCCCGTAATCTCCTCGGCAAGGATGCCGTGATCGGCGTGACGTGTCACGCCTCGCGCGATCTCGCTTTCGAGGCCGTCAAGGCAGGCGCGGACTATGTGGCGTTCGGGGCGTTTTTCCCGACCACAACCAAGACGGCCCCGACCGTCGCAGAATTGGAGCTACTGCAATGGTGGCACGAAGCCATGACCACCCCGTCCGTCGCGATCGGGGGAATTACGCCGGACAATGCCGCGCAAGTGGTGGGTGCGGGCGCGGACTTCCTCGCGGTCTCCGCGGGCGTATGGGCGCATCCGTCCGGGCCCGCTCAAGCCGTCTCCTCGCTCTGGCAAGCCTGTCAGTCCTGAGTCTGTCCGTGTTGAGCGTGTCCGGGACGGCTTGGGCGCAAAGCTCCGAACTTGAGGACTTCGATGACATCATCGTCATCGGCGAAGATGCTCCCGCCACCACGATCAGCACAATCACCGCTCCGAACATCACCAACATCATTAC
>ENA-ORXU01000124-ORXU01000124.1-marine-metagenome-genome-assembly--contig:-NODE-124-length-100820-cov-3.871058_pt1 | contig 100820 bp, 93 predicted proteins | sample MGYA00237869_ERZ511484 | MGnify/ENA metagenome assembly ERZ511484 | reverse complement strand
TTGGTCAGCCGCTCGGCAAAGAATGCCTCGGCAGTTTCCTCTGCCTCTTCGCGTGTTACGGGCCATTCGAAGTGTTCGAGCGAACCGAAATGGTCGCTGAATTTGTCTTCCACCAAAGCGATCACCTCGCGCGTGACCGCGTCCGGTTCAAACAGCGGACGCTGCGGCGCGTCCATCTCGCCTTTGGGAGGCTTGCGGTTTTCCTTGTCGAGGTTCCACTGATCACCCACCGGCTTATCACCATCCATAAGGAGCCCGGTTTTGCGGCGCATTTCGCGGTAGAAAAATTCCATCCGAAATGTCTCACGGCCTTCGGCCCAATCGCGAAATTCGGTGATGCTGGCGATGAAGCGGTCGTCAGGTAGGATTTCAATTTCACAGTCAAATTTGTCAGGCCATTCTTCGATGGCTTGCTGCACCCGCCATTCGCCTGCCTCGACGATGTGGATGGCGCGCGGGCTGTGCCGTTCCACAGCGCGGGCGACTTCGCCGGTGAAGCTGCCGGCATTGTCGGGATCGGTCAGTTTGACGTAATCGACTTGCCAGCCGGCATCGCGCAAATCGGCAGCGAAGTGGCGCATGGCAGAGAAGATCAGCGTGATCTTTTGTTTGTGATGTTTGACGTAGGTGGCCTCGTCCCAGACTTCCATCATCAGGATGACGGTATCATCCTTGGTGCGTCCTCTTAGAGAGGCGAGGTCGCGGGTTAGCTGATCGCCAAGAATAGGGACGAGCACAGCGCCAAATTGTTGTGTTGCCATTGCCTTCAAATGATTACGGGCGGCGTGTGGTTCCTGCCCTTAGGACTGGAACCGCACACCGCACGCTGATCGGTAGCCGATGATCTCAGCTGCGATCAGTCTTCGTCCTTGCAGCCATAGGCTTCGACTTCAGCTTCGAACTCTTCACGCTCCGCTTCGCGAGCATCTTCATCGAGATGTTCACCGGGATGATCAGGCAAGAAAACTTCCATCGCCGGCTCGGGATCTCCAGCTTCAAATTCGTCGAACTTCTTGCGCACGACACACTGGAATTCGCCCTGACCATCTGTCCATTGCGCAGCAACTACGCGCGCTTCCGGCAGTCGATCTTCGTCGAGCAGCATATATACCAGCGCTTGACGCACACCTCTGTCGTATCGAGCAAGGCTAAACGCGCCTTCCAGTGCCATTTTCGCCTGATCTGGCTCACCCTCTTCGTCATCAAGAAGGTACGTCATGTAATATCCGTATAGCGGCCAAGGATGCTCGCTATCCATCCGGTTAGCTGAACTGAACCTGCGACGAGCTTCTGCGAGCTGGGTTGGGTCCTCGAACGAGCGGCGCAAGGCGATGTCGGCGTAGAAATTGGCAGCCTCTTGCGACTGCGGATCTATCTCCAGCGCGCGCTGTGCAAGAACTTCTGCTTCGTCGTAATTGCGGGCGTCGAACTCTGCTTCCATCGCTGCAAGCACAACTGGCAGATCGTTGGGATAGCTTTCAAGCAGACCACGTGCGGTGCGCGCGAGACCGGCAGTTCTTTCCTCGGGTACTTCACTTTTGGATTGGATCATCAAATCCATCCGCGCTTCTTCAGCATCGGTCAGACGGCGGATTTCCACCTCAGGGTTCTCTGCGACCGCGTAAGGCACACGCAAGGTACGTGCTGCACCCTGACGGAATTCCTCAAGCTCGTTCTCCAGAACGTCGAGATCACCAAAGGCTAGCTCTGCAGCTTCCATACGGTCTGCACCACCTGCGATGGCCTGCATATAAACGCCCATTTGTCCGCGTCGATCTGCATTGAGGTTCAGGTGACTCGCGATCAACCAACCATGCGCATAGGTGCGTGCGACATAATACCGATCACGACCGGGCTCGGGATCGAAGGTTGCTTCAAGATCAATCGAAACTGTAGCGAGCGAAGCACTACGCGCGGTCGGGACATCGCCAATCACGAAATTATCGTCATTGAATTCCAGATTGGAAAACAGCTCTGCGAAACCTTCGCTATACCACAGGGGGTATGGCGCATCAGCGTGCTGCCACATGAAATAATGTACATATTCATGGAACAGGACGCCCCGCGGATCGAGCTGCATTTCGCTTGGCACGTCGCGCTGCCTGCTACGACCGCGAGACCGGTTCTGTTGCCGCGGAACGAAGGCAACAGAGCCGGTGACCCGTGGCATAAAGAAGCCGCCAATGCCTGTATTGCGATTGCCAGCGGCCAGCACCGACATGTCGCTTTGTTGACCGTAGCGGAAAACCGTAAGCTTGCTTGATGGCGGAAGGTTCGCAGCAGCAACGTCTACCCCTGTGAACAGCGCGATGACTTCGTTCAGCCGTTCCAGATCCTGTACGAATTCGCGCGTGTTCCGCTCTGAATCTTCAGAATACAGGATAAAGTGTTCACTTTCCGCGCGGTACCAATCGGCAGCGTTAGCGACCTGCGGAAGCAAAAGGGTTAGCGCCGCGGCAGCGGCGGAAATTATGCGACTCATTAGAAAATCTCCAGTCCAGATGGCGGATAGTATTTATAAGCGCGCCAGATGCAAGGCCCGCAAATACAGACTTAGGTCGCTTTGTCAGGCGACTAGTCGAGATTTGGCCGTAACCAGCGTTCGGCTACAGGCAATTCCATGCCGCGCCGCGAAGCGTAATCTTCAAGCTGATCGGTCCCAATCCGCGCCACGCCAAAATAGCTGGCGTCGGGATGGCCAAAATACATTCCGCTTACGGCACTGGTAGGTAGCATCGCGCAGCTTTCGGTAAGCTGAAGGCCGGCATTGCCCTGCGCATCCAGCAATTCGAACAGCGTCGGCTTGAGCGAGTGATCGGGGCACGCGGGATAACCCGGTGCCGGACGGATACCGGCATAGGTCTCACGGATCAGATCGGCATTGGTCAGTGCTTCATCGGGAGAATAGCCCCACAGCGTTGTGCGAACATGCTGATGCAGCCGCTCTGCCAAGGCTTCTGCGAAACGGTCTGCCAAGGCTTTCAGCAAGATGTCGGAATAATCATCTGTATCGGCCTGAAAGCGGGCGAGGTGCGGTTCGATGCCGTGGATGCCGACGCCAAAGCCGCCAATCCAGTCGCCTGCCGGATCAATGAAATCAGCGAGGCAATAGTTCGCGCGGTCCCGGCTTTTGGCAACTTGCTGGCGCAGCATCGGCAGCAAGGTGCCATTGTCCAGCAACACATCATCGCCTTCGCGCTTGCACGGCCAGAAGCCGCACACGGCCTTGGCAGTCAGCCATTTTTCGCTGATGATCTGTTCCAGCATCGCATCAGCATCGGCCTTCAATGAGCGCGCGCTTTCACCAACAATATCGTCTTCCAGAATGGCGGGGTAATTTCCTGCCAGTTCCCAACTGCGGAAGAACGGCGTCCAGTCGAACACCTCCAGCAAATCGGCAAGATCCCAATCATCAAACACATGGACACCGGGCTGCGCCGGGGCGGGGGGCTTTTTCGCAAAATCAGCTTGGAAGCCCTTGGCGCGCGCTTCTTCCAGCGACAGCAGCTTGCTGGGGGTGGACCCTGCGCGTTTGTCCCGCATCACCTGATATTCGTCTGCCGTACCATGGACGAGCGCGTCTTTCTGCGTGTCAGAGAGCAACTTGCTGGCAACGCCAACGGCGCGGCTGGCGTCCAGCACGTGGATGACGGGGCCTTCATACGCCGTGTCGATTTTCAATGCCGTGTGCAGACGGCTGGTAGTCGCGCCGCCGATCAGCAGCGGAATGTCCATTTCCAGCCGCTGCATTTCCTCGGCCACGGTCACCATTTCATCCAATGACGGCGTGATCAGACCAGACAGTCCAATAATATCGACCTGCTCCTGCTTCGCCGTTTCAAGGATTTTGGACCACGGCACCATCACGCCAAGGTCGATCACTTCATAGCCATTACATTGCAGCACGACGCCGACGATATTCTTGCCAATATCGTGCACGTCGCCCTTCACGGTCGCCATGATGATCTTGCCCTTGGGCTTGGCACCTTCTTCCTTCTCGGCCTCGATGAAGGGGATGAGATGGGCCACGGCCTTTTTCATAACGCGGGCGGATTTTACCACCTGCGGCAGGAACATTTTCCCGCTGCCGAACAGATCGCCCACCACGTTCATGCCGTCCATCAACGGCCCTTCGATGACCTCGATAGGGCGGGCCGCCGATTGGCGCGCTTCCTCAGTGTCTTCCACCACATGCGCGTCGATGCCTTTGACGAGCGCATATTCGAGCCGCTTCGTGACGGAGAGAGAACGCCATTCGGCGGCCTCTTTTTCTTCGCGAGCAGATGTGTCGCGGTAGCTTTCCGCCAGATCGACCAGCCGTTCTGCCGCGTCTGGATGGCGGGCAAGGATTACATCCTCACACAGGTCACGCAGCTTGGGATCGATGGTGTCGTACACATCAAGCTGGCCTGCGTTGACGATGGCCATATCCAGACCCGCCGGAATGGCGTGGTACAGAAATACCGAGTGCATCGCGCGGCGCACGGTTTCATTGCCACGGAAACTGAAGGAAAGATTGGACAGGCCGCCGGATGTTTTCACATGCGGGCAGCGCGCCTTGATTTCGGTGAGCGCTTCCAGAAAATCGAGACCGTAGCGATCATGCTCTGCAATCCCCGTGGCGACAGCGAAAATGTTGGGATCGAAGATGATGTCTTCGGGCGCAAAGCCGTCAGCGACCAGCACATTGTAGGCGCGCTCGCAAATCTCGACCTTGCGATCCTTGGTGTCGGCCTGACCGGTCTCGTCAAATGCCATGACAACCACGGCAGCGCCGTAATCGCGGCATTTGCGCGCTTGCTCCAGGAATTGCTCTTCGCCTTCCTTCATGCTGATCGAATTGACGATCGGCTTGCCGGACACGCATTTCAGACCTGCTTCGATGACTTCCCATTTTGAACTGTCAATCATGATCGGTACGCGCGCGATATCAGGCTCCGCTGCGATCAGATTGAGGAAGGTCGTCATCGCCTCTACGGCGTCGAGCAGGCCTTCATCCATATTGATGTCGATGATCTGCGCGCCGTTCTCAACCTGCTGGCGCGCGACTTCAACGGCAGTCGCATAATCGCCGCCCATTATGAGTTTCTTGAACCGGGCAGAGCCGGTGACATTGGTGCGCTCGCCAATATTGACGAAAGTCGCGGCGGTGGATGTGTTGGTCATATTCTTTTCTGAAATCAGGATTGTCAGGCTGCAATTGTGAAGGGCTCTAGGCCCGCCAGCCGCATTTTGGTGGTCTTTTCCGGAGCAGTGCGCGGGGTCACGCCCTGCACGCGCTTGGCCATGGCCGCGATATGTTCAGGTGTGGAGCCGCAGCAGCCGCCGATAATGTTCACGCGGCCATTATCTGCCCATTCGCCGACAAGGCCGGCAGTGGTTTCGGGTTGCTCGTCATATTCGCCAAGCTCGTTCGGCAGGCCTGCGTTGGGGTACACCATGAGCAGCGTATCGGCGACGCCAGACAGGTGCTGCACATGCGGGCGCAATTGATCTGCGCCAAAGCTGCAATTGAGGCCAATCGTGATTGGATGCGCGTGGCGCACTGCGTTCCAGAACGCCTCAACCGTGTGGCCTGACAGATTGCGGCCCGACAGATCGGTCAGCGTCATCGACAGCATAATCGGAACATCACGGTCCAGCTTCTGCGACAGCTGGCGCACCGCCATAATACCGGCCTTGGCGTTCAGCGTATCGAAAATCGTTTCGATCAGAATGAAGTCCGCACCGCCCTCAATCAGAGCTTCGGCCTGTTCGAGATAGACGCTGGTCAGATAATCAAAGTCGATCTCGCGGTAGCCGGGGTCTTCGACTTGGGGGCTGAGCGATAACGTTTTATTGGTCGGTCCGATAGCGCCTGCAACAAAGCGTGGGCGTCCATCCTTGGCAGCGAATTCGTCGGCGATTTCGCGAGCGATCCGGGCGGAAGCCACATTGATATCGCGCACCAACGTTTCGGCTGCATAGTCAGCTTGGCTGATGACATTGGCGGAGAAGGTGTTGGTGGAAACGATGTCCGATCCGGCATCAAGATAGGCTCTGGTCACGTCCGCAATCACATCGGGACGCGTCAGAGCGAGAATGTCATTGTTGCCCTTTTGGTCGGCCTTGAGGCCAAGGTCGCCTGCAAAGTCTTCTTCTGACAATTTGCGGTTCTGGATTTGCGTGCCGAATGCTCCGTCGGAAATCAGAATGCGCTGCGCTGCTTCATGCAGCAATTGATCGCGGGCGCTCATGAATTTTTCTCCTGAGGACGACGCCCGAGCATGTGGCAAATCGCGTATGCCAGATCAGCGCGATTAAGGGTGTAGAAGTGGAATTGACGCACACCACCTGCATACAGGCGGCGGCACAGCTCTGCCGCGATGGTCGCAGCGACCAATTGGCGAGAGGCAGGGCGCTCGTCCAGCCCTTCAAACAGGCCATCCATCCAGTCCGGGATTACGGCACCGCATTGTCCGGCGAACTTGCGCGCCTGTGCGACATTGGTGACCGGCAGAATGCCCGGAACCATCGGGGCATCAATACCAGCGGCGCGGCATTTTTCGGTAAAGTCGAAAAACGTCTCCGGCGCGAAGAAGAACTGGCTGATGCCACGCGTTGCGCCTGCATCAATCTTGCGCTTCAGATTGTCGAGATCGGATTGCGGGCACTCCGCATCGGGATGCGTTTCGGGATAGGCCGCGACAGAGATTTCAAAATCGGCAACTTCTTTCAGGCCGCTGACCAGTTCGGCGGCGCTGGCATAACCTTCGGGATGCGCCACGAACGGTGCGCCGGGCTCGCCCGCATCGCCGCGCAAGGCAACGATGTGGCGTACGCCCGCTTCCCAATAGGCCTCTGCGATGGCCTGGGTTTCGGCCTTGCTGGCATCAACACAGGTGAGGTGAGCGGCGGCAGGGATGCCTGCTTCCTGGATCAGCCGCGTTACGGTGTTGTGCGTGCGTTCGCGGGTGGAGCCGCCCGCGCCATAGGTCACGCTGACAAATTCAGGCGAAAGCGGCGCAAGTTCTTGCACGGCTTCCCACAGTTTCTCTTCCATCTTCTCACTTTTGGGCGGGAAAAATTCAAAGCTGACGGCAATGTCGCCGGGCAAGCCACTGAAAAGCGGGGTGTCTCGCGCAGTGCGCTTTTCAGCCACGGGATCAAGGCAATCGAAGGGTTGCACGCTCATGAGGCGGCCTTTCGTGTATCGGGAGCAAAAGATGGATGGGTGAGCCGCGTTGCGGCCCAGATTTTCACGGTAATTTCACGGCCGGGTACTTCGACCGGCGCGGCGGGCCTGAACCCGGCTTCAGAAAGCATTTTTTCCATACTGGCATCAGCAAAACCTAGCCGCGCATGGGCATGGCGTTCGCGCAACTCGTCCCGCTCATGGCGAGCCAGATCAACCACCGCAATACGGCCACCGGGGCGGGTGACACGGGCAGCTTCACGCAAAGCGAGCGCAGGGTCTTGTGCGAAATGCAGCACCTGATGCAGCAGCACGGTATCAAAATGGTGTGCAGGAAAAGGCAGATTGCTGAAGTCGCCTTGCTGCAATTCGACCTTGTCCGGCCCCAGCGCATGGAGACGGGCGCGGGCCACGCGCAGCATGTCGAGGCTTTTGTCCAGCGCCACAATATGCGTCGCATGCGGGGCGAGCAATTCAGCGATCCGGCCCGTGCCGGTTCCGATGTCGAGCAAGCGTCCCGGCGGCGTGTCGGCCAGCACGCGCAGCAGCGCCTGCTCGCACGCCTTTTCCGGCCCGTGTACTTCGCGCAACGTGTCCCACTCGTCGGCATGGAGCGCGAAATAGCGATCCGCCTCTTTTTCGCGGGCAGCCCGGATGGTGGAAAGACGATCACGGTCCGCATCAGCCGCTTGCGCAAAGCCCGCGTCTTCACTCTCTGCCAAGGCCAGCAGGCGAGCGATCGCATCGGTCATCGGGGACGGCGTGGCTTCGCGAAGAAACACGGAATTGCCTTCGCGGCGGCGCTCCACCAGTCCCGCATCGACCAACCGGGCAACATGCTGCGAAACGCGCGGTTGGCTTTGGCCCAGCACCTGCGCGATTTCGCCGACAGACAATTCCATCTGCGCAACAAGACGCATCACGCGAAGGCGCGAGGCATCGGACAGGGCGCGAAAGGCATGCTCGAGTTGCATCACATAAGCATATAACGAAATAGTTATATTGCCAGAGGAAATGTAGTTGCTCTCGAAACTATCCGACCTCCATCTGCCTTGTTATTCAGACAAAGGAATAGGGATCAATATCCACCCCCACGCGCACACCGGGCGGGTGGTCGACTTGGGCAAGCCATTGCCGGATCACCCTCTGCAATTGGGCACTGCGCCGGGCATTTAGCAACAGGCGATAGCGGTAGCGATTGCGCAGCAGCGCAAGCGGGGCCGGGGCGGGGCCAAGGATCATCACATCGTCCAGATTGGGGCGCGTATCGCCAATGCGATTGGCGGCCATGCGCGCCTCTGCATCGTCTTCGCTGGAAACGATGATCGCGGCCCAGCGCCCGAATGGCGGAGCGCCAGCATGTCGCCGCGCCTGCGTTTCAGCTTCATAGAAGGCATCGCGGTCGCCTGCTTCCAATGCGGCAATGACGGGCGCTTCGGGATGGCGCGTTTGGATGAGAACTTCGCCTGCCTTGGTCCCGCGGCCCGCCCGTCCGGCAACTTGGGCGACTTGTTGATAGGTGCGCTCTGCCGCGCGCAAGTCCCCGCCTTCAAGGCCCAAATCCGCATCTATCACACCGACCAGTGTTAGCTCTGGAAAATGGAAACCCTTGGTGACCAGCTGCGTGCCTACGATAACATCGATCGCGCCGCCTTCTGCCATGGCCACAAAATCGGCGGCTTTATCCGGCGAACCCAGCGTGTCAGACGTAACCAGAGCAACCCGCGCATCGGGCAGCATTTCGGCGACTTCATCGGCAATCCGCTCCACACCGGGACCGCAAGCGACAAGGCAATCGGGCTCGCCGCATTCCGGGCAGGTTTCCGGCGGCGCGGTTTCATGGCCGCAATGGTGGCAGGCGAGGCGCTTGGACAGGCGGTGCTCGACCAGCCACGCGCTGCAATTGGGGCATTGGAAGCGAAAGCCGCAATTGCGGCATAGCGTCAACGGCGCGTAGCCTCGGCGGTTGAGGAACAAGAGTGATTGCTCGCCGCGCTCCAGCCGTTCCAGCATGGCTTTGCGCAAGGGTGCGGATATCCAGGCGCCTCTGCCGGGCTGTTCCTCCGTCAGATTAATCAGGTGAATAGCGGGCATGGTCGCGCCGCCGAAACGGCTGGGCAGCACCAGTTTTTCGTAAATGCCTGTGTCCGCCATATGCAGGCTTTCCAGCGCCGGAGTGGCACTGGCAAGGACCACGGGAATTGCCTCGAAATGCCCGCGCATAACGGCCACATCGCGGGCGTTGTAGCGTACCCCTTCTTCCTGCTTGAAACTGATTTCATGGGCCTCATCGACCACGATCAGGCCAAGATTGGCATAGGGTAGGAATAACGCAGAGCGTGCCCCGACAACCACTTGCGCCTCTCCGCTTGCAATGGCTCTCCACGCGCGGCGACGTTCGGTCGATTTGAGCGAAGAGTGCCACGTAATCGGAGCTGCGCCGAAGCGGGCTTCAAAGCGGCTGAGGAAGGCTTCGGTCAGCGCGATTTCTGGCAGCAGGACCAGCACCTGCCGATCATTCTTCAGCGCCTGCGCAACGGCTTCAAAATAGGTTTCCGTCTTGCCCGAACCGGTAACCCCGTCGAGCAGAATGGGCGCGAATTTCTCTTGCGCCACAGCTTCCACCAGCCGCGCTGAAACTTCGGCCTGATAGGTATTGAGCTTGGGCGCATCGTAATCGTGCTGCGCGCGGGGGTATGGGCGGTCCACGTCCACTTCTACCGGCTCCAAAACGCCCTGATTGACGAGACCGCGCAGGACTGCCTCCGATGTGCCGGAAAGGCCGGTCAGTTCGCGGATTGTCGCCTGCTCGCCTTCCAGCGCCCCGATTGCGCGCTCACGCTGCGGTGTCATCCGTTCGGGCATGCCGCCGGACAGGCGATATTCGGTCATCGTGGCGGGACCGCGCAATGCGCCGCCGCTGGAAATCACCATACGGGCAACACCTGCAAGAGGGGCGATGTAATAATCCGCCGTCCATTCGATCAGTCTGCGCAGCTCGGCAGTAATCGGAGGTACATCGACCAGCGCCAACAAAGGGCGCAGTTTGGATTCCGGCACCGGAGATGAAGGAAGGCTGGCCTCCTCCCAAACGATGCCCATGATCTGCCGCGGGCCGAGCGGCGCAACCACGACGGAGCCATATTCGACATGCATCCCATCGGGCACGCGGTAATCCAGCGGACCGAGCGCGGCGTTCATGATCAGAAGGCGGGCTCGATTGAAGGGCGTGGGGGTGACGGGCATCGACAGCTATATGGGCGCTGGGTTATCCACGCCGCAAGAACAGGAGTCGCATTATGACCAAATTCACTGAAAATTCCGCCAAATCGGCCATCGGCCGCCGCAAGTTTCTCGCCGGAATGGGCGCGGCAGGTGCTGTCTTGACACTTCCCGGCTGCGAAAGCCTCGGCGGGTTCAGCATGGTCGATGCGGTGCGCCGACTGCTCTATCTCTCCAGCGAACGCGCTTTCACGCGCCTGACCGCACCGGGCGGCTTTTGGGACCAACAGGTGGCTGAGATCGGCCTGTCCAACATGCTCGGCACGCGCGGCGGAGTGGTCAGCAGCATTCTGACTTCCACCATTTTCAAGGACCGGCTGGAAGGCGCTTTTGCCGATGTCGCAGTGGAAGGCGCTGAACGTGCTGCACCTCTCGTGACAGATGCCGTGCGGATGATCGGGATCCAGAATGCCATTGCTCTAATCAACGGCGGGCCAACTGCTGCCACGGGTTTCCTGCGAGACAGCATGGGGACGACGCTGGTTGAAGCGATGGTGCCAGAGCTGGGCCAGGCCATGCGCGTCGCCAGTGAACCGCTGGTGGGCGAATTGCTGGCAGGTCTGACCGGCATCAACATTGCCGGTGTCGCGCAGAATGTCTCAACCAATGTGGACAATGCCATTTGGTCTGAAATGGGGATCGAGGAAACGGCCATCCGTGCCAACCCTGGCGCGACCAATGATCCGCTGCTGATTGGGGCGCTGGGCGCCGGGCGCTTGCTCTAACCGCGCCCGAACACAGCCGCGATACAGCCCAATGCCCCCTTGCACGCTGCGCGGCGTGCTTTAGGCAGCGGCCCACATGTCTGACGAATCTCCTCTAGACCGCTTCAAGCTTGCCCTGACCGGTGCGGCGCGTGCCATCGCGCGCGATGCAGAGGTGGAAGTGGGCTTTACCGCCGACGTTCCAACCGAGCAGAGCAAGAGCGTGCGCGTCCCAATGCCTTCTCGCAATGTCGCGGCGGCAGAGGCAGAGGAAGCGCGCGGCTTTGCCGACAGTTTTGCGCTGCGCCTGCGCCACCACAATGCCGGGATGCACATGCGCCACCGCCCGCAGGATGCTGAAGCGCGGGCTTGCTATGACGCGATTGAGCGTGCGCGCTATGAAGCTTTGGGCGAAACCGAATTTGCCGGAATGCGCGACAATATGGCGGTGATGCAGGAGCGCCGCGCTGCTGCCAGCCCGATTGCCCGCGCACAGACCAGCGACGATGTGCCGCTCCACACCGCGCTTGGCCTGATGCTGCGTGAACAGCTCACGGGCCAGCCTATACCAGAGGCCGCGCTGCCGGGTGTGGATATGGTGCGCGAATATATCGAAAGCCGCACAGGTGATGATTTCGAGCAATTGTCAGGAGCACTGACCGATCAACGCGCCTTCCAGAAACTCGGCCTCGACATGCTGCGCCATCTCGACATGGTGCCAGCCGAAATTGAACCCGAAGACGGCCTCGATCTGGACGATGACGAGAACGACACGGGCGAAGAAAACAAGCCCGAAGATGAGCAGGGCGAAGGCGCAGACAGCGACCAGCCCGAAGCCCGCGCCGAAGGGGCCGAGGGCGAAGAAGGTGAAGGCGAGGAGCAGGACGAAGCCACTGGCGACGAAAACCTGGCCGAAGGCGAACCGGGTGAGGACGGCGAGGAATTCATGCTGCCCCAACGCCGCAATGCGCCGTGGCAGGATTTGCCAGACAGTTTTGAATACCAGCCCTACACCACCGAATTCGACGAAGTGGTCGAGGCAGCGGACCTTTGTGACGCCGAAGAACTCACCCGCCTACGCGCCTATCTCGACAGCCAGCTTGCCGGATTGCAATCCGTTGTCACGCGGCTCGCCAATCGCCTGCAACGGCGGTTGATGGCGCAGCAGAACCGCAGCTGGGATTTCGATCAGGAAGAAGGCCTGATTGATGCCGCGCGGCTCGCCCGTATCGTGACCAGTCCGGGCCATTCGCTCAGCTATAAGGTGGAGCAGGAGCAGGACTTTAAAGACACGGTCGTTACTCTGCTGATCGACAATTCCGGTTCCATGCGCGGACGGCCCATTTCCATCGCTGCGATCAGCGCGGATATTCTGGCGCGCACGCTGGAACGCTGCGGCGTGAAGGTGGAAATTCTGGGCTTCACCACCCGCGCTTGGAAAGGCGGGCAGGGGCGCGAGAAATGGCTCGCCAATGGCCGCCCGCCAAATCCGGGCCGCCTCAACGATCTGCGCCACATCATCTACAAAAAGGCGGATGAGCCGATGCGCCGCGCCCGCCGCAGCCTCGGCCTGATGATGCGTGAGGGGCTGCTGAAAGAGAATATCGACGGCGAGGCGCTACTATGGGCGCACGAACGCCTGCTGGCCCGCGCCGAAGACCGCCGCATCCTGATGGTGATATCAGACGGTGCGCCGGTGGACGATTCAACGCTTAGCGTGAACAGTGCAGGTTACCTTGAGGGGCACCTTCGCAAGGTGATCGAATGGATCGAAAAAGCTTCGCCCGTGCAACTCGTCGCGATTGGCATCGGCCATGACGTGACGCGCTATTACCGGCGCGCAGTGACGATTATGGATGCCGAACAGCTGGGCGGCACGATTATCGAACAGCTTGCAGATTTGTTCGACGAGGAGTGATGAAATGAAGCGTGACATGGATTTCGTGCGTGAAATCCTTCTTTGGATGGAAGAGCAAAATGACGCTTCTTTTCTGTTCAACGAGTTTCCCTCATTTGGACGTAGGGAGGAAGCCATAGGACACATCGTGATCCTAAGATCAGCGGGCTTTTTGGAAGAGAACCAAAGAGGAGTATTGCGCATGACTTGAGAAGGGCATGAGTTTCTCGATAAAATTCGTGACGAAGAAATTTGGCGTAAAACAAAAGATGGTGCCGACAAAGTTGGTTCGTGGAGCGTGAAACTCTTGGGTGATTTGGCCGCGGGCTTTATGCGTGCGAAAGCAGCTGAACTCGGTCTGCCTCTAAGCTGATCATGAAAAAACTTCTCTCCCTTCTCCTCATCCTCGCCCTGATCGTCGGCGGCTGGTATTTTGCGTCCCCTTGGTTCGCGATGAAGGGTCTTGCCGATGCGGCGAAGGCCGGGGATGTGGTTGAGCTTCAGGAGCGGGTTGATTTCCCGTCTCTGCGCGCCTCCGCGTCCGAGCAAATCAACGAGGCCACGCAGCGCCAGCGGGGGCAGGGCGGCTTGCTTGGCGAGATCAGCGGCGCTGTGATGGATCGGCTGGGCAATGAAGTCGCCAATCGCGCTCTGACACCTGAAGCCGTCGGCACCATGGTTGCCACCGGAGGCTTTGCCGCAGGGCTGCTGCCGGAGCGTCTGCGCGGGCAGGAAATATCCTGGGATGTGGAGCGTGAAGGGCTCGACAATTTCCGCGCGGTTGGCACGTTCGAGGATGGCACGGCGGGACCAATCCTGATTTTTGCACGCGATGGCTTGGGCTGGAAACTGACCGGTTTTGAACTGGTTTAAGGTCGCTGCGAACCCTTCCCATTGCCAGCCGCGAAAGTGCCGCCTAAGCCTCGCCGCAAGATGACCGACCTCAAGCTCTTCAATTCGCTCACCCGCCAGATCGAGCCGTTTGTGCCCGTTCATGAAGGTGAAGCGCGGGTCTATACCTGCGGGCCGACGGTCTACAATTACCCGCATATCGGCAATATGCGCGCTTATGTGTTCGCCGATATTCTGGGCCGGACGCTAAGCTGGAAGGGGTATGACCTTACCCACATCATCAACATCACGGACGTGGGCCATCTGACCGATGATGCTGACGCGGGTGAGGACAAGATGGAGAAGATGGCGGCTGAGAAAGCGCAGTCCATCTGGGACATCGCGCAGCATTATACGAAAGCCTATTGGGCCGATGTGAAGGCGCTGAACATTCGTCAGCCTGCCAAATGGTCGGTCGCCACCGACTACATCGAAGAGATGCTAGATTTTGCAAAGAGTATTGCGGACATGCATTGCTATGAATGCGAGACGGGGCTCTATTTCGACACCACGACCATCGCAGATTACGGACGCCTTGCTCGCGCTGTGACCGAGGACGGAGCCGAAGAAAATCAGGGCCGGATCGACGCGGTTGAAGGCAAGCGCAACGCGGCTGACTTCGCGATCTGGCGCAAAACGCCTCCCGGCGAAAAACGGCAAATGGAATGGGACAGCCCATGGGGCAAGGGCGCTCCCGGCTGGCATCTGGAATGCAGCGTGATGGGCGAAAAGCTGCTCGGCTTCCCGTTCGATATTCACACCGGCGGCATCGACCACCGTGAAATCCATCACCCCAATGAAATTGCGCAAAATCAGGCGTTTTGCGAGTGTGGTTCACTGGATGTCGCAAGCCATTCGGGCGCGAATATCTGGATGCATAACAACTTCCTGATCGAACGCAGCGGCAAGATGAGCAAGTCGTCCGGCGAGTTCCTGCGGCTGCAATTGCTGATCGACAAAGGCTACCACCCGCTCGCCTACCGGATGATGTGCCTGCAGGCGCATTACCGCAGCGAGCTGGAGTTTTCGTGGGACGGCTTGGAAGCGGCGCTCGTGCGGCTGAAGCGGATTGTTCTGTCGGTGGAGCGACTGATTGATGCCGAAAGCGGCGATCCCTCACACATCAAGTTCGCACCAATGCGCGCCAAATTTGCAGATGCGATGGTCGATGATCTCAACACCTCTGTTGCCATTACAGCGCTGGAAGAAGCGCTGGCGGTGAAGAAAGTCGATGCGGGCATGAAACGCGCAGTGGTAGAAGAAATGGACGCAGTTCTCGGGCTGGGTCTTTTCAATCTCACCCGCACCGATCTGCGCATCCGGCCCAAGTCCGCCGCCATCACCGAGGCCGAAATCGAAGATGCGCTTGCTCGCCGCAAAGCTGCACGGGCCGAGAAGGATTTTGTAACCTCTGATGCCTTGCGTGACGAACTCGCGAACAACGGTGTAGACGTAATGGATGGCGATCCACTCGGTTGGGAGTGGAAGCTCGCTTAAAAGTTGAAAACGGGAAACCTGCATGACCGAAACGACCAAAGCATCCGACCTTTTCATTGACTGCCTGGAAGCGGAAGGTGTCGAATATATCTTTGGCGTGCCGGGCGAAGAAAACCTCGATCTGCTGGAAAGTCTTGGTCGCAGCGATACGATCAAGCTTATCCTGACCCGGCATGAGCAAGGCGCTGGATTTATGGCAGCAACCTATGGCCGGCACACGGGCAAAACGGGCGTGTGTCTCGCCACGCTAGGCCCCGGCGCGACCAATTTGGTGACTGCCGGTGCCTATGCCCAGCTTGGCGGAATGCCGATGCTGATGATCACCGGTCAAAAACCGATCAAGAAAAGCAAGCAGGGCCGTTTCCAGATCCTCGACGTGGTCGAGATGATGGGCCCGATCACCAAATATGCGCATCAGCTGGCATCGGGCGAGAATATCCCCAGCCGCATTCGCGAGGCTTTCCGCCTTGCAGAGGAAGAAAAGCCGGGTGCCGTCCACCTTGAGCTTCCCGAAGATATTGCCGAGGAACAGTGCGGCTCCCGCCCCATTCCCGCTTCAGTCGCGCGGCGCCCTTCGGCAGAGGCGAAAGCTGTTCGGCAAGCGGTTGAAACGCTGGAGGCGGCCAAGCGTCCAGTTTTGGTCATTGGCGCGGGGGCCAATCGCCGCATGACCAGCAACATGCTCGGCGAATTGGTCGAGAAAACCGGCATTCCGTTTGTCACCACGCAAATGGGCAAGGGTGTGATTGATGAACGGCACCCGCTGTTCCTTGGATGCGCGGCCCTGTCGGCGGGTGATTTCGTTCACCGCGCGATTGAGGAAGCCGATTGCATCGTCAATGTCGGTCATGATGTGATCGAGAAACCGCCGTTTTTTATGCATTCTGGCGGTGCGACGGTCATTCATGTGTCCACCAACACCGCCGAAGTTGATCCGGTGTATTTCCCGCAAATCGAAGTGATCGGCGATATCGCCAATGCGATTTGGCAAATCAAAGAGGCGATTACGCCGCCCGCCCATTGGGATAGCGGCTGCATGGTCCGGTATCGCGAGGCGCAGGAGGCGCATACACAGGGATTGCAGGATGATCGCTTTCCCGTTTTCCCGCCCTATCTGGTGCACAAAGTCCGCGAAGCGATGCCCGATGACGGTATCATTTGTCTCGACAATGGCATCTACAAAATCTGGTTTGCGCGCTGTTATGAAGCCTATCAGCCCAACACGGTTTTGCTCGACAATGCGCTGGCCAGCATGGGGGCCGGCCTGCCTTCTGCGATGATGAGCGCGATGCTTTACCCGGACCGCAAAGTCATGGCGATCTGCGGCGATGGCGGCTTTATGATGAACAGTCAGGAGATGGAAACCGCGGTGCGGCTAGGCCTTAATCTGACTGTGCTGATCCTGCGCGATGATGCCTATGGAATGATCCGGTGGAAGCAGGCTAACATGGGCTTCAAGGATTGGGGCCTGACTTACGACAACCCCGATTTTGTCGCCTATGCGAACAGTTACGGAGCGACTGGCCACCGGGCCGAATCAAGCGATCATCTTGCCGAACTGCTGGCCCATTGCCGCGATACGCCGGGGGTTCATGTGATAGATTGTCCGGTCGACTACACCGAGAATGATCAGATTTTGAACCATGACCTGAAGGAACTGAGCGCGGCGCTCTGACTTGATAGGGCAGGAGATTTTATGCCTCAGCTTAAAGACACATACCCGCTCTATCTGAACAACAAGGCCGCGCAGCCGAACACCGATCTTGAAGTGACGGACAAGTTCACCGGCAAGGTGGCGTTCCGAACCGCGCTGGCCAGTCCAAAGATCATTGATGAGGCTATTGCTGGCGCGGTGCGTGCAGCAAAGCCGATGGCGCAAATGGCCAGCTTTGAACGCAAGGCCGTGCTGGAGCATTGCGTAAAGCGCTTTCGGGAGCGGTTTGACGAGCTGGCCTATGCATTGTGTGTCGAGGCCGGAAAGCCGATCAAGGATGCGGAAGGCGAGGTCACCCGCCTGATCGACACATTCCAGATTGCCGCCGAGGAATCGACGCGCATGTATGGCGAAGTCATGCCGCTGGATATCAGCGCGCGGGCCAGGGGCTATCAGGCGATCTGGAAACGCTATCCGGTTGGGCCGTGCAGCTTTATCTCGCCGTTCAACTTCCCGCTTAATCTGGCCGCGCACAAGGTTGCCCCTGCGATTGCGGTAGGCTGTCCGTTCGTGATGAAGCCCGCCAGCAAAACTCCGCTGGGCGCAATCATCATCGGCGAGGTGCTGGCAGAAACGGATCTGCCCGAAGGGGCCTTCAGCATTCTGCCCGCAAGCCGTGATGGCGCGGACCTGTTCACCGTGGATGAGCGGTTGAAACTGCTCAGCTTCACGGGTTCCCCCGCAGTCGGCTGGGACTTGAAAGCGCGCAGCGGCAAGAAGAAGGTCGTACTGGAGCTGGGCGGCAATGCTGCCGTGGTGGTGGACAAAGATGCCGATCTGGAAGACGCGCTGGAGCGGATCGTGTTCGGCGCATTTTATCAATCGGGCCAAAGCTGCATCGGCGTTCAGCGCATTTTGATCCATCAGGATGTTTATGACCAATTCCGCGATATGCTGGTCGAAAAGACCAGAACGCTGACATCAGGCGACCCGAAGGACCGCGACACTTTTATCGGCCCGATGATTTCCGAAGGCGAGGCAACGCGCCTCAAAGGCTGGATCGATGAAGCTGTGGACAGCGGCGCAACCCTGCTGTGCGGCGGTGGTCTGGAAGGCAATATGCTGGAGGCGACCTTGCTCGAAAGCGTTGATAAGGACGCGCGCGCCATCAATGACGAAGCGTTCGGACCGCTCGCCATTCTCCAGCCCTTCGCCACAATGGACGAAGCGCTGGAAGAGGTGAATCGCAGTGAATTCGGCCTTCAGGCGGGCATTTTCACCCGCGATCTGTTCGCCATGTTCGATGCGTGGGACGAGCTGGAAGTGGGCGGGATCGTTATCAACGATGTGCCCAGCTACCGCGTGGACAATATGCCTTATGGCGGCGTGAAAGCCTCCGGTCTGGGCCGCGAAGGCGTAAAGTTCGCGATGGAAGACATGACTGAAATCCGCAATCTGGTGGTCCGGCGGACTTAACTCTCCTCCAACACCAGTACTTCGCACGCCACCGCCATGCGGGGCGGGTCGAGTATGTGGTCAACCTGCGCGATAGCAGCATCGGCCACCAGCTGACCGGGGATGGCGAACTCGTGCTCTGGCAGAAAGGTGATGAAACACTCGCCTGCCTCGACCGCCGCGTTTCCTGCAAATTCCAGCTCCAGCCGGTGGCGCGCTCCGGCGAAGGTGATGCTAGCCCAGCTTTTTTCCGAATGGTTGAGGATACGCCCCTTGCCTTGTGCCAGCGATTGCAGTGCCTCTGCTAGCCTGTCGCGGGTGCTCTTGCGCTGGCGCGGTGCTTTTTTAGGAGCCTTGCGGTCAATATGCATTGGTCGTCTCGCGGTATTCGTTCATGAAATGTTCCACACGTTTTTCTGTATGAGGGCGCGGAGTACGGCCATTGCGCAGATCGAGCACAAAGCGCGGATCTTGTGCGGCGAGGCGGCCGAACTTGGTCGGCGGCATTCTGGTGTGGCGCAGGAAGACCTCAATCTTGCGGATGAGCATACAAATTACCCTATCTCATTGGTGCGAACCTTCGATCCCGCGACTCGGCATCGACTCGATGGATGTAAAACAGCGCGTCAAATCCTACTTGTCTAGGAAAAATACATCGTGTAGGAAGAAATTCGTCATTGTGTAGGGAATTGACCATGGATGCACGCGAAAGACTGGTGGATGCCGTCCGCGAAAAAGGCAGCAGTCTTGCCGCACTCTCGCGGATGATTGGTCGTAATAGTACCTATCTGCAGCAGTATGTCACCAAGGGCAGCCCGCGAAAGCTGGAGGAGGATGATCGGCGGAAATTGGCGCAGTTTCTTGGGTTGGATGAGGCTGACCTTGGAGGGCCGCAGGAAAAATCCTACGTGAAATACCCGAGCCGCGAATGGATCGACGTGCCTCGGCTCGAAGTCGATGCCTCGGCTGGGCCGGGCGCTACGCTTGCGCAGGAACAAGCCTTTGACACCTTCCGATTCTCCCGCCGCTGGCTCACCGAGCAGGGGCTCGACGGCGCGCAGCTATCTGCGATCCGCGTGGTCGGCGATTCGATGGAGCCTTTGCTGCGCGAAGGCGATGAAGTGCTGGTGGACCGCCGCGATCAGCCGTTCCGCGATGGCATCCATGTGGTGCGGATGGACGACAGCCTGCTGGTCAAACGCGTCGCCAACCAAGGGGCAGGGCGCTTCTCGCTACTCAGCCAGAACCTCTCCTACCCGCCGATACAGGTGAAGGCGGAGGAACTGGATGTGGTGGGCCGCGTGGTTTGGAAGAGCGGGCGGGTATAGCGCCAGCAATGAAGATTAGTCGTCACAAGGGGCTGGATAGAGGTAGAGTATCATTCCAACTTGCTCAGCGCGAACGGGGTCTCCGACTTCACACCCGTCAATATCAGGCGGCATAACTAAGGTTGATTCCCGAATTCCCTCTTCTGTTTGAGCTACGATGCGAAGGCCGGGCGTTCGGCCTTGATATTTGCTCTGACCAACTGCCAAGCTCGTGATTCTGGCTTCGACTGGCTCTCCAGGTTCTTTTATTTGGTTGAATGGGTCGCGGTAAAAAACAGTCAGGAGCGCCGCCAACGGAACGATCGGCCAGAAATAGTGCAAATTCCACTCGAAGCGCATCCGCCGATAGATGTTCATGAGAAACTGCATTGCGTGCAAATGGTCTTTTTCGAGGGGCTGTGCAAATAGGTCGCTTTTATTGGCGGCTTGCGTCGTCACAGTCTGGATTGCGCCTATACGTCCTTGCAAGCCGCGCCTGTCACCGCCAATTAGCGTGATATGACAACTGCATCCCCCATCCGCGCCGCCATTGTGCCTGTCACTCAGTTTCAGCAAAACTGCTCGCTCGTATGGTGCACCAAGACCATGCGCGGCGCGCTGGTTGATCCGGGCGGGGAGTTGGAGAAGCTCAAAGAGGCGGTCGGCAAAGCGGGCGTTACGCTGGAGAAAATTCTGCTCACTCACGGCCATGCCGATCATTGCGGGCAGGCGGGGATGTTGGCCGATGAGCTTGGCCTGCCGATTGAAGGGCCGCATGAGGCCGACCGTTTCTGGATTAGCCGCCTGAACGAAGACGGCCCGCGCTTCGGCATGGAATGCGAAGTGTTTGAGCCCACGCGCTGGCTGAATGACGGCGACACGGTGAGTTTTGGCGAAGTGACGCTCGAAGTCATCCATTGCCCCGGCCACACACCCGGCCATGTCGTATTTTTTAGCCGCGAGGCGAATTTCGCCTTTGTCGGTGATGTGATTTTTCAAGGCAGCATCGGGCGCACGGACTTCCCGATGAGCGATCACCAGTCATTGCTCGATGCGATCACGCAAAAGCTCTGGCCGCTGGGCGATGGGGTAACTTTCGTACCCGGCCACGGCGGAACCAGCACTTTCGGCGCAGAGCGTAAAAGCAATCCCTTTGTCGGCGATGCCGCTATCGCAGCTGGCTAGATCACGCCAAACGACACAAGACTTGCTGCAATCGCCAAGCCCAGCAGGGTCAGCAAAGTGATGATCGTGCCGAACTGGCGGCCCTTGTGCGGATAATCATGGTCCATACCGATGCCGTGCGCGACGCGGCCCACAAGGAACACGATAGCGACGATTTTCAGCCACATGCCGCCAGCCGCTCCCAATTCAATCACCAGTGCCAGCGCGATAACAAACGGCATACTTTCGACGAAGTTCAACTGACCGCGCATCCGCCGTGCCAGCAGCGCATTCTCTCCGCTACCATGGAGTACTTTTTCAGAGATACGCACCCGTCCGATGCGGATCATATGCCAGATGGTTAGCAAGGCTGCGCCCACGGCGAGCAGGGTAGTGGCTGGCAGGATCATGGCGGATGGGCTTTCTGTTAAGGGAACGAAGTTGCGAATGTGCCGCTACAGCCACGCGGGTAGTGTCTCAGTTTGAAAATCAGGGGGCTTGATCTTTTTCCACAAGGAATCGGCCTGTGTTCCAGCCGTTCCAAATGTTCTGTCGGAATTGCCGCATTTGCCTTGTGGAAAATTGGAGCTTTCCTACATTTCATTAACTGGAGTTAATCGAATCAGTCGCGAATCACATGGATTATTTAGCCGGAAATCAGGCCATAAAAATGACGAGATATTGTGGGTGTGGAAAACGTGGAAAACATTAGTGATTGAAAATGTGTGCCAATGGCACTACCTTTAAGCTAGCGGCGCTGAACCGCCGCTAGCTTAAAATTTGGAGCGGCGCAAGAACGAAGTGACTTCCGACTATCGCAAGGGACTTGCCAGCCGGTAAGTTTTATCGCAGGGGAGCAATTAATCTCCTTTACAGCGGCAGGCGCTGCATGAGACACGACGAAAGTCAATAGCAGTTCAGACTCTTGTAACCAAGGTCTGAGTATATTGCTTAGGTAAGGAGAATTATGCCCAAAGGTCCAAACGGACAGAAGCGACCAGCCGATGTAATCGGCGCTGCCAACATGGTGGCACGGATTGCTACGGGTGAAGAAGTTGAGGTTCTTGCGGAGCCTAAGGGTGCTGCAGGAGGTAGAGCGAGGGCCGCAAATCTCTCGACTTACAAACGCAAACGAATTGCCAAAGCTGGAGCTGAGGCACGATGGAAACCGAAGGAGAACGTCATGTCGTTTAATGATAAATTTTCTGACGCCTTCACCGGAGGCTTGTCAGACATTAAGTTTTGTGTGCGCGGAGACAGTCCAACTGTAGCCAAGCTCAAAGAGGATGCGCTGGCGTTCCGTGACGCTATTGCATCCGATAGGATCAAGGCTGTGGACGGTGTAGATTAACGCTTTACCGGCACACTCATGTAACTTAACAAAAAGGGGCTACGGCCCCTTTTTTATTGGATTTTTCGATGCTCGAAATTGTTAGCAGCGTGCTGGAGTCATATAATAACGCGCACCCTATCAATAGGGGCAATGAATTTCCAATCCGGACCACGCTGCTACGCCCCTTGGTTGAGGAGAGAGGGGTTGTAGATAAGATATACATATACGAAGCGGGCGTGGAGACCACGCACATCGTCACCCAGGTCGAAAAATATCAGGGTGAACATTCAGTATATTCTGGCATTCAAGACATCGGAAACATCTATTACGCCCCCAATCATAGCCAGTGCTGGCAAAGATTTGGCGTATGTAAAGAGATGTTCCACTGCATGATTGACCGAACACAAGGGTCTCTGGTTAGCGATCTGGATGACCTTCTAAAACTCTTTGAAATGCTTGTGAATGATACAACAGCCTTAACCGGAGACTTCGGTCCGCTTGATAGTGAGCAGCGCGCAGAATTAATGGCGCTAGAGACTTTGTATCCTGTTGAATATCGCCAGCACTTTTTGGAGCGCCAAGATGGAGACAAAGGCGCAATACCTGAGTGGGGCGAGGAGTTTTATATGGAGCAAGCTCAGCAATTCCGAATCCCATACGAATACGCAGTGCTAGCGTGCCAACCCTCTTATGTTCGCGCCTGCACACGATTGCGCGGACGACTTCTTGACTTAAACTGAACAAAAATGCTTGCTCGTTGAGTAAAAGTTCAGTATGAAGTGGGCATGAACAAACTGCCCATCGAAAAACGTCGCCTCATTCTCAACATGCTTGTTGAGGGCAGTTCAATGCGCTCGATCTCGCGTATTGCCGACGTTTCGATAAACACCGTTTCCAAGCTACTCGTTGATGCTGGCAAAGCGTCCATCGTTATCCATAACGACATGGTGCAGAACGTCACCGCTTCGCGCATACAGTGCGATGAAATCTGGTCGTTCACCTATGCCAAGGCGAAGAACGTCAAGACTGCTAAGGGTGCACCGGAAGGTGCTGGCGACACTTGGACGTGGACCGCTCTTGATGCTGACAGCAAACTGATTGTTTCGTTTCTCGTCGGAGGTCGCGATGCTGAATACGCAATGGAATTTATGGACGATCTGCGCAGTCGCCTAGCTAATCGCGTCCAACTTACCACAGATGGCCACCGCGCTTACCTAGAGGCCGTTGAAGGTGCTTTCGGTGCCGACGTGGACTATGCACAGCTAGTGAAGATTTACGGGGCCTCGCCGGAAGGTCCACAACGCCGCTACAGCCCTGCCGATTGTGTAGGTGCCCGCAAGCGCCGTGTTGAAGGCAATCCCGATATTGGCCACGTTTCAACCAGCCATGTTGAACGCCAGAACCTCACAATGCGTATGTCCATGCGCCGCTTCACGCGCCTAACCAATGGTTTCAGCAAAAAGCTGGAAAACCACATTCACGCGCTGGCCCTGTATTTCGTGCATTATAACTTTTGCCGCATTCACAAGTCGCTCAAGACCAGCCCTGCGATGGCTGCTGGGATTGCCGACACCTTGTGGTCGCTGGACAATGTAATTGCCAAGATCGACGAGATGGCTCCACCACCCGCCAAACGTGGCCCTTACAAAAAGCGGGGAAAGAAAAATTCAAACTGAGACACTACCGCCACGCGGCAATGCTTGCAAACGCCGCGAATCCCAGTATAGCGCGCTTCTTCGCCGTATCCGAGGTATCCCTCTACACCGCGCTTGCGCGGCAGCAGGGCATCGCCTAGGCCGGTATCCGAACAGTTTAGACACGAATTCAAGGAGCAGGTGCCGCAATGGCTGTCCCTAAAAGAAAAGTTTCGCCGCATCGCCGGGGCAATCGCCGGTCACATGATTCGCTTAAGGTTGAGGCATTCCATGAATGCTCTAACTGTGGTGAGCTGAAGCGCCCGCACATGCTGTGCAACGCGTGTGGTCACTACAATGGCCGCCAGGTCATTGAGCCCAAGGGTCTTTAAGACTTCCGGCCAGGATAAGGAATTGAGCGCATGAGCCTTCCGCGTATCGCCATTGATGCGATGGGCGGAGATGAAGGCGTGCGCGTAATGGTGCATGGCGCAGCTATTGCCCGCCGTCGGCATGACAAGTTCCGGTTCCTGCTGGTGGGTGATGAGACGCAGATCAAATCTGCGCTCCAAGAACATCCCAATTTGCGTGGCGCTTCTGAAATCCTTCACTGCGATGATGTGGTGGACGGCGATGAAAAGCCCAGCCGAGCCATTCGCCGCGCCAAGACCACCAGCATGGGACTTGCCATCGAAGCTGTGAAAAGCGGCGATTGCGGTGCTGCGGTCAGTGGTGGCAACACGGGCGCCCTGATGGCGATGGGCAAAATCGCTTTGCGGACCATGCCCGGTATTGACCGGCCAGCGCTTGCAGGGCTGATGCCAACGCTGCTTGAAGATGATGTCGTGATGCTGGATCTGGGCGCGAACACCGATTGCGATGCACGCAATCTGGTGCAGTTTGCGATTATGGGCGCGGCCTATTCACGTATTGTCACCGGCAAGGCGGCGCCGCGTGTGCGCCTGCTGAATATCGGCACAGAAAGCATCAAGGGCACCGACGATCTTCGTAAGGCAAGTGAGCACCTGCGCGATGCCACTGGCCTTTCCATGCAGTTTGATGGCTTTATCGAAGCGGACAAGATCAATCGCGGCGAAGTTGATGTAGTGGTGACCGATGGTTTCTCGGGCAATATTGCGCTGAAAGCGATAGAGGGATCAGCGCGCTTTGTGACCGATTTGCTCAAGTCCGCCTTTACCAGTTCTTTGCGGTCCAAAATCGGCTTTCTGGTTTCACGTCCGGCGACCGAATTGCTCAAGCACCATCTCGATCCGAACAATCACAATGGCGGGGTTTTTCTGGGCCTCAACGGTGTCATTATCAAATCGCATGGCAGCGCAAATGCGCAAGGCGTGGGCAATGCTGTGGATGTCGCAGCGCGGCTGTTGGAAGACAATATCACGCAGCGCATCATGGCTGATCTGGCCGAAGTCGAGGCCGAAATGAACGGCAAATCCCAGACAACAAACGGCGATGCCGGAACTGAAACTGGAACCGACACTGTTACCGACACTGTTACCGACACTGTTACCGACTCTGGAGCAGAGGCAGCCAAATGATTCGTACCGTTGTGACCGGAAGCGGCTCTGCCCTGCCCAGGAATTGCGTCAGCAATGCCGATCTGGCGCAGAAGGTTGATACCAGCGACGAATGGATTCGCGAACGCACCGGTATCACCCAGCGTTACATCGCCAGCGATGATGAAACGACCGGCTCGCTCGCCACAGCGGCAGCGCGCGCTGCGATGGATGATGCCGGCTGCGATATTGCCGATATTGACCTGATCGTACTCGCCACCGCGACGCCTGATCGCACGTTTCCGGCCACCGCGACAACGGTGCAGAATACGCTAGGCGGCAAAGGCTTTCCCGCTTTTGATGTTGCCGCGGTCTGCTCCGGCTTTCTTTACGCGCTTGCGACAGCGGACGCGATGATCCGATCCGGCATGGCGAAACGCGCCATTGTAATCGGGGCGGAAACATTCAGCCGCATTCTCGATTGGGAAGACCGCGCTACGTGTGTCCTCTTCGGTGACGGGGCTGGCGCTTTTGTTGTCGAGGCGCAGGACGTTGCGGAGGATGGCCCCGGAATTCTGGCCACGCAGTTGCATGCCGACGGCGCGCATTGCGATTTGCTGTATGTCGATGGTGGTCCGTCCACCACGGGTGATGTCGGCAAGCTGCGGATGAAGGGGCGCGAGGTTTTTCGCCACGCTGTCGGCAATCTGGCAGATGTGTTGCGCGAAGTGCTGGGCGATGCCGGATTTGCGCCTGACGATATCGACTGGGTCGTACCGCATCAGGCGAACGCCCGCATTCTTGACGCGACAGCCCGCAAACTTGGCCTGCCGATAAACAAGGTAGTGGTGACGGTTGATCAGCACGCCAACACGTCGGCGGCGTCCGTGCCGCTTGCTTACGATGTCGCCCGCAAAGATGGGCGAATCAAGCAAGGTGACCTTGTCATGCTGGAAGCAATGGGCGGCGGCTTCACTTGGGGTGCAAGCCTTCTGCGCGCATAGGAATTTTCCCTAGGTTAGGGCATTAGGTTCCTTGCCTTTGCTCCCGCAGAAGTTCATGAACGCCTCGTGGGTCGAGGAACAAGAGGAGTGGGAACGCAATGGATTCTATGCGGTCCGTAGGGACTTTGACTCGTGCCGATCTGGCCGAGACAATCAATCACAAGATGGGTTTTTCCCGCGCAGAGAGCCTCGACATGGTCGAGGCAATTCTGGCCAAGATGTGCGGCGCGATGGCGGACGGGGAGAACGTCAAGATTTCCGGTTTCGGCAGCTTTGTGTTGCGCGACAAGAAAGAACGGATTGGCCGCAACCCCAAGACGGGTGTTGAAGTGCCGATTACCCCGCGCCGGGTGATGACATTCCGCGCCAGTCAAAAGCTTAAAGCACGGATTGCGGACGTTTCATGAGCGGAGCAGGCTCCTCCACAGGGCCGCTTTTCGATGATGGAAAGGCCGACAGTGCCATGCGCACGATCGGCGAAGTATCCGCCGCTTTTCGCCTCAAGCCGCATGTGCTGCGGTATTGGGAACAGCAATTCCCTATGCTTAAACCTCTGAAGCGTAGCGGCGGCAGGCGTCTGTACCGGGCAGAAGACATCGCGATGGTCGGGACGATTGACCGGCTGGTCAATCAGGAAGGCTATACGCTCAAAGGCGCAGCCAAAGCGATTTCGTCGGGCAAGGCCGGTGCATCTTCGCATGGCCAGTCTCGAGTATCGCAAGCGACAGAAACGGCGGCCGCTGAACCTGCGTCAGTAGACGCGCCAGACGGTGACTCTTTTCAACCTGGCCCGGAAGTCGCGCAGCAATTGCGCTCTATTCGTGACCGGTTGGCAGCAGCACTCGATTGAAAATCTGAAGATCGTTCAACCCGGCGGTTGATCGCTTTCAGGCCAAAGGCCCCAGCTTGGGATCAAGATCGCGCGGCCGTGCAAAATGCACCAGCCTGCCGCATCCGGCTGATAGATCATCCCAGCTTTCAATATCCAGCTCAAACACGGCGTAAGCTGCTGTCGGATATTTCTGCATGATTTCGTTGAACAGGGCGTCTTCGCCTTCAGGCGGGACCAGCACGAGCGCCAGTTCCTGCAGGCCGGGGTTGTGCCCCATCAGCAGCACGGAATCGGGATCGCCCTCAACTGCTTTTAACAAGTTGATCAGCGTGGTTGAGTCGGCAAGATAGGCATCTTCTTCAAACTGGACAGGCAGATCAAGGCCGCTCGCATCCAAGGTGCATTTCACGCGCTTGGCAGGGCTGGCCAAAACCAAATCCCAATGCGCACCGCTGTTTGTGATGTGCGCGCCCATCAGCGCCGCACCCTCGCGCCCGCGATTGTTCAAGCCGCGATCAAAATCACGCAGGCTCATATCGTCCCAATCAGATTTGGCGTGGCGGAGCAGGCCGAGGCGTTTCAAGATTGCGCATCCTTTTCGAATTCGACCCGGTCGTTAGAAACACCTGCCGCGACGCGTTGTAAAGCCTCATCCAGCGTCAACCGCGTGACGGTTACACCTTCGGGGAAAGCCGATAGCAGGCGTGATGGAAAGGCGGGAGACAGAACGACGAAGTGGCCTTTGTCATCGCGGCTGCGAATGAGCCGGCCAAAGGCCTGCGCCAAGCGGCCTCGAATGATCGTGTCATCATAGGCTGAGCCACCTCCTGCGGCGCGGCGCGCGCGGTGCAGGATGCTGGGTTTTGGCCATGGGACTTGCTCCATAACTACGCAGCGCAGGGATTCGCCCGGCACATCCACGCCGTCTCGCAGGGCATCGGTGCCGAGTAAGCTTGCACGCGGATCATCGCGGAAGATGTCCACCAGAGTTCCGGTGTCGATCGGGTCCACGTGCTGTGCATATAGTGGCAGTCCAGCGCGGGCGAGCCGGTCCGCAATGCGGCCATGCACGGCGCGCATCCGGCGGATCGCGGTGAATAGGCCGAGCACGCCGCCGCCGCTTGCCTCGATGATATGCGCGTAGGCCCCGGCAAGCCCGGCCAGGTCGCCTTTCTTCACATCGGTGACGATCAGGACCTCGGCATTGCTGGCATAGTCAAACGGGCTTTCCGCCTCCGCGACGCGTGGCTGCACTTCGATATGAGGTGCGCCAGAGCGGGCGATGGCGGTGTCCCAGTCGCGGCCATCGGGCGTGCGGTCCGTCAGGGTGGCGCTGGTCAGCATGACGCCATGTGCGCCTTCAAGAACAGTGCGGGCAAAGGGCTTCATCGGATCGAGGAAACGGCGGTGAAGCCCGATATCAAATTCGCGCGCTTCGTTGCGGTCAACCGCCAGCCAATCGACGAATTCGCCATCGGCTGGACCGCCAATTCGCCCAAGCAACGCTTCCCACGCTGCCAGCGTGTCGATCCGCCATGACAGAGAGAAGCGCGCCCCTTCAATGCGCGCGCGGCCTTGTCCGTCCAGCCAATCAGGCGCGTCTTCCAGCATTGCCTCCAGCCGCAAGCCAAGCTTGATCAGCGGGACGCGGATCGCGCTGAGGGCTTGCGCGGCGGATTGGGCATGTTCAACAAAGCGCCCGTCCAGCCCAGCAGCCTCTGTTTCAATTCCGTATCCGGCAGTGGCCGCGCCGCTTTCGTCACGGGCATAGGTAACGCCGCGCACAGCTGCGAGCAGGATTTCGATTTCGCCGGATGGTTCGTTTTCGGCAAGGCGGCCAAGCCATCCGTCTGTCGGCAATGCTGCTGCTGCATCGCAGGCGGCTGCGATGGCTTCGCCGCCAGCTTCATCATAGCTGGCGACATCGGCCAGCCGCGCCGAAAGCCCGCGCCGCCGCCCTTTGGAACCGCGTTCAGGGCCGACAATCCAGCGGCGCAGTTCTATCGCTTCCTGTCCGGTAAGCGCGGCAGCGAAGGTGGAATCTGCGGCATCGAAAACGTGGTGCCCCTCGTCGAACACAATGCGGGTCGGGCGCTGGGCATGGTCCCGTCCGCGTGCGGCGTTGAACATCACCAGCGCGTGATTTGCGATCACCAGATCGGCCTGCGCACTCGCCCGTGCGGCGCGTTCGATGAAGCATTTGCGGTAGTGCGGGCACCCGGCATAAATGCACTCGCCGCGCTGATCGGTCAGGCTGCGAATGGCGCGTGCGCGAAATAGCGTGCCAAGCCATCCGGGCATATCGCCACCGATCATGTCCCCGTCGCGGCTGTATGCGGCCCAGCGCGCCACCAGCTGCGCTAGAATGGCAGCTCGCCCGCCAAACCCGCCTTGTAGCGCGTCTTCCAAGTTTAGCAGGCACAGGTAGTTTTCGCGGCCCTTGCGCACCACCACAGGGCGCGTGCCATCGGCGCGGTGTTCGGGCCAAGCGCGCTTGCTCTCGCCGCGCAGCTGGCGCTGCAAATTTTTCGTGTAGGTGCTGACCCAGACCGTGCCTTGCGCTTCCTGCGCCCACAGTGACGCAGGGGCGAGGTAGCCCAGAGTCTTGCCGATCCCCGTGCCAGCTTCGGCCAGCAAGACATGCGGTTTGGCGCGCTTTTCGCGCGGAGAAAAAATTGCGCCCACTGCGCCTGCATAGCTTCGCTGACCTTCGCGCCGTTCCGCGCCAGAACCCGTCAGCCTATCGAGTTGACCGTGGATTTCGCTTTCGCTCAGCGACACATGCGCAGGCTGCGGTCGTTCAGGACTTTCCTCCCATTCTGGCAGGCGGGAAAACAGCCATTTCTCCGCCTTTTCCGGCTGGCGTATGTGCGGAGCGATAATCTGTGCCCAAGGCCAGCGCATCCGAACAAGCGATTGCAGCGCGCTCCACGCGCCTTCGCGTTCTGCCCAGTCATCGGCTTCGCACCGCGACAGCAATACGCCCGCCGCCATTTGCAGGAATTGCGGCACCGCTGCGCCGCCTTCCGGCTCCCCCAGTTCAAGCGCATCGGCAAGGCCTTTGGCGGTCGGAACACAAAAACGCGCAGGGTGGATGAAGGCGAACAGTTCGAGCAGATCCAGCCCGGACAGGTCGGGATAGCCCAGCCGCGTTGCGACCAGCGGTGCGTTGATCATCAAATGCGGCGTATCGGCGGCAGCCATAACTGCCTCACCCTTGGCCACACCGCGCGTTTCGCCATTGGCATCGCGAATCCAGCTGCCTGCATGGCTGGCATGAATCGCGGGTAGGGGAATAGGCTGGGGAAGGGGAGCGGCCATTAGCGTCACTATCCTGCGTGAGAACGAAATGTAAACGCCTGCTGGGCCATTCTCCTTATCAAACAGTACATCTATAGAGAAATCGTTGTGGGCCCATTGTCAGCCAAATTCGTCTGAACGGCGCTTTCGTTTGCCGCCGGACACAGTGCTGCCACGGGGCAGCAGGCAGCTCCGCGTGATCCCTTATCTGTGCGTTGGCGTTCGGCTTGCCGTAATTCGCTGTCGTCTTATCGCGAGCGCCTGTGGCAAAAGCGCAAAGAAATCAGACAACACTCCGCAGTCCTGCCATTTCGTTCAGGATAGACGCGGCCAAACTATCGTATAATGGGCGTGCCATGGAGGGAATTCGATTGAACCGTTTCGCAGCCACTATTGCGACTGGAGCGCTTTTGCTGTGCCTGCCGAGTGCAGGGCTTGCTCAGGATACGCCTGCGCAAACGAACCCTACACCAGCACCGGTGCTGACCGACCCGCGCATTCCCGATGACTTTTCGCTTCCGCCCAGCGACTCCGCGCCGCAAGTTGTAGGTCCCGCGAGACCGGGTGACGCACCTGTGCGAGAGAATGCGTTACCGCAGCCCGCGCCGACGCCGTCACCAACTGCCGCGGCAACGCGCCAACCCCAGATCGAGCCTGAAGTCCGGCGGCCTGCGCCCGCTGCTGCCGCCACTCCGCGCGCCGATGCGCCGGCGTTGCGACAAGAGCCAGATCCAGTGTCACCGCAGGGCCAAGGTGCAACGCCACCGTCTGAGGCGCAGCCTTCCGATGGCGCGGCGTTTGAAACTGCCAGTGATGTTGCCGCACCGCAATCGGAGCCAGTTGCACCGGCAAGAAACTCTGCCGAAACAGCGGAAGCTGACGAAACGGGCGGATGGGGCGTGATGGCAATCGCGCTACTTTTGATGGTTTTGGCGGGCCTTGCGGCGCTCATCGCGTTCCTGCGCAGGCGCGGTTCGTCCGGGGTTGCAGCCAGCGCGACTGTTTCTGCACCAGAAGTTGAGAGGCCTGTTGTGCCAGTGCCACAGGCGAAGCCCCAGCCAGTTCCCGCGCCCAGCCCGCCGCCTGCCGCAGCAACGCCTGCACAACCGAGCGGATTGGTCCAGTCGCGCGCAAAAGCACCACCAAGCCGTAACGAAAGTGGTTTGGTGACAGTGCGCTCACCCAGCGCTCCAGAGCGTGCGAGGGATCCGTTTGATGGTCTCGTGACCACCCGCGTGCCAAGCAGCGGAATGGTGACCACCAATCTGGCGAAAAAGCAGCGCGAATCCAAGCCGCCAGTGAAGCGTCAAGCTCCGGCCCCAATGCCGGTGAAACGGAACATCAATTTCGACTGGAGTTGAGCGAGCTCTACTCGCTGAAAGTACCGGCGCTCTTTTGCTCCACGCGCAGTGCCTCGGGGAACATGTTGGTGACGATGGGGAAAGGAATGCCGATCCCAGCGCTGTCGAGGCTCTTCTTGATGGCCTTGATCGCGACGTGACGTGCCTGCCAGCCGTCGCGCGGTTTTGATCCGGTCCAGAAGCGGATTTTGAAGTCGATGGAGCTGCCGCCAAATTCGGTAGCGTACACTTCCACGCCCTTTTCCATGTCGATCCCGTCGATGCCTTCGACTGCTTCACGCAGGACTTTCTCCGCCTGTTCGAGATCTGAGGAATAATCGACGCCTACGATAACTTCAGTTCGCGCGCGCTCCTTGTCGGTCAAAATCTTGACCGGGCTTTTGAAGATCATTGCATTGGGCATGATCGTCAATTCATTGGAGAGCTGGCGGATATGCGTCTCGCGCAAGGTGATGGTTTCGACGCGGCCTGTAATGCCTTCCACCTCGATCACATCACCAATACGCATCTTCTCGCGCAGCATGATGAGCACGCCGGCCAGGAAGTTTTCGAAGATATCTTGAAAGGCAAAACCAATCGCTACCGCGCCAATGCCAAGCCCTGCAATCGCGCCTGCCGGAGTGAAACCGGGTATCGCAACCGTCGCAGCGATGAGGAAGCCAATGAGCCAGATCGAAAGTTTTACAAGGGTTTCAACCAGCTTCTTCAGGCTCGGCCTAAGCGACGTGCTGCCAACGATTTTGTCGGCAATGCCCATAGCGAATTTGGCGACAAGCCAGGTGATTATCAACACCAAGAGTGCGATGGCGAGGTTTGGCAGGATGCTGACAAAGCCTTGTGCCATGCCTTCAACCTGACGTTGCAATGTATTGATGTAATTCACGCAGCTTCCCTGTTTCTCCGGCGGTACAACGGTGCAGGCTTGCGCAAGGTTCCGAAATGTTTCGCACTTGCGAAATGGACGGGCTTCGGCAAAAGGCATTCCTATGTTCAGCACTGATCTTATCGAAGCCGCTCGCAACTCCAAGGCCTGGCCTTTTCAAGAGGCGCAGCGGCTTGCCAAACGCTATCCACACGGCAAAGCCGATGCGGGTGGCAAACCAGTGCCTGTGCTGTTTGAAACAGGCTATGGCCCCAGCGGCCTGCCGCATATTGGCACTTTTCAAGAAGTGCTGCGGACGACTCTGGTGCGCAAAGCCTATGAGATTGTTGCTGCCGATGCAGGCGGCAATCCCGCGCCTACGCGGCTGGTGGCTTTCAGTGATGATATGGACGGCTTTCGCAAGGTGCCGGACAATATGCCCAACAAGGAACTGTTGGCAGCCAATCTGCACAAGCCGCTCAGCCGCATTCCCGATCCGTTCGAGAAGTTTGAAAGCTTTGCCCATCACAACAATGCGATGTTGCGCGATTTTCTTGATCGTTTTGGTTTCGACTATGAATTTGTTGCCGCGTCAGATCGTTACAATTCCGGTGCGTTCGATGATGCGTTGAAGAATGTTCTGCGTCACAATCAGGCGATCCTTGACATCATGCTGCCGACATTGCGGGCAGAGCGGGCGGCGACATATTCGCCGATCATGCCGATCAGCCCGACAACGGGCGCCGTGCTGCAAGTGCTTGTCGAAATCGTCGATGCCGATGCCGGGATTGTTCGCTTCACTGATGAAGATGGCAGCGTGATTAAACAAAGCGTTCTGGGCGGCATGGCGAAGCTGCAATGGAAAGTGGATTTCGCCATGCGCTGGGTCGCACTAGGCGTTGATTACGAGATGTATGGCAAGGATCTGACAGACACCGGTGTGCAGTCTGGCCGCATCGCCAAGGTGCTTGGCGGGCGCAAGCCCGAAGGGCTGGTTTACGAGCTGTTCCTTGATGCCAATGGCGAAAAGATTTCCAAGTCTAAGGGCAATGGCCTGACGATTGAGGAATGGCTGACCTATGGCAGCGAAGAGAGCCTTGGCCATTATATCTACGCCAATCCAAAAAGCGCCAAGCAACTGCATGTCGGCGTGATCCCGCGCGCGGTTGACGAATACTGGCAGTTCCGCGGCAACATCCCCGATCAGCCAGTTGAAAAACAGCTGGGCAATCCGGCGTGGAACCTGCTGCGCGTGAAGGATGCCAGCGGCGCGCAGCCTCCTGTTGGTGCGGGCGATACTCTGCCTGTGACATACGGTTTGTTGCTGAACCTTGTGAGCGTTCTGGGAGCAGAGGCTGATCGCGAGCAAGTCTGGTCTTACCTTGCGAATTACGTCGATGATGCAAGGCCGGAAGCGCATCCTGATCTGGACGTGCTGGTTGGCAAAGCGCTCGCCTACAACCGCGACTTTGTGGCTCCAACTCTCGTCAAACGCGCACCCGAAGCGAATGAAGCATCAGCCTTGCGGGCATTGGATGCGCGGCTGGCAGAAGTCGATCCGGCGACGGCGGCAGAGGATTTGCAAACCATCGTCTATGAAATCGGCAAGGACGAAGCGCACGGATTTGAAAGCCTGCGTGACTGGTTCCGCGCGCAATACGAAACCCTGCTTGGTTCGGCCCAAGGCCCCCGAATGGGAAGCTTTATCGCGCTTTACGGCGTAGAAAATTCCCGGCGGCTGATCGCTGAGGCGCTCGCCCGCTAGGCAATGCCTAAAACCATTTTTTGGTGCGATACCATTTGGTGATGATGTATTTGCTGCCCTGTTGAACGGGGCGGCCAGCGTGCATCGTTTTGAGATTGGTGATGCCATCGGGATCGGCATTGTTCCACGCCAGAAGGACGCCGGGCTTTGGTTCAATCGACAGGCCGATGTCTGTGAAATCCGTAGTGCCACCAACCTCGACTTCATTCAGAAATACCATCGCGGTGTAACTGCGCTGCCCGCCACGGTTCATTTCCAATTCCCAATAGGTGGTGTCGGGATGAAACCAGTCATGATGGGCCTGAAATTCCTGGCCCGGCATGTAACGTTGGCCCTGAATGGTCTCACCATATGCGGAATCAATATCGAGCAAATCGTCAATCCGCCGATTGATCTTCTTCACGAATGGATCATGCGGATCGACATCGCCGGAATAGGACGTGCGGTAGCCGTCTGAATACTCAAGATCGAAGACGCGGCTGGGCTTTGCCGTCGCGTCGATCAACTCCATCATCTTCGTGCATTCGGCAGGCGTCATGAAATCGCCGATGGCAAACAGCTCCACCTCATCGCTCGGCACCTTATAAGCAGCGGGATTGGCAGCGAGGCGTTCACGCACTCTGCGTCCAATTTTTTTGAGGCCGCTTTGGTCGGCATTGTGCGGGATTTCTTTTTTCGTGCCTGTCGTCATGGTCTCAGCTTTTTCATTGCTTTGACGGGTAGGCAAGGACAGAATTCGCTCCGAAGATGAATCGGGAGACCAAATATGTCCAAACAGCAACGATATTCAGGCGTCGCTATGCTATTCCACTGGATCATAGCAGGACTGGTCATATTCAATTGGCGCCTTGCTGAAAATGCTGAACATACGGACAGCATTCCCGAGAAAATTGCGATTTTCGCCGATCATAAGGCTGTCGGCATTACCATCCTTGCCCTTACGCTCGGCCGATTGGCCTGGCGGCTCAGCCATCCAGTGCCGCCATTGCCATCTACCTATGCCAAGTGGGAACGGATGCTGGCGCGCGGAACCCATGTGATCTTTTATGTACTGCTGCTGGGTCTGCCGATTGGCGGCTGGTTGGCAAATTCCCTGGCCGGGAGAGAAATCGACATGTTCGGCCTATTCACCATCGGGGCCTTGCCGATTGGCAGCAACGAAGATCTTGCCAGCACGATCTTCGATCTCCACGCGATTGGCGGCGAGGCAATGATCTATCTGATCGGCCTGCATATTCTCGGCGGACTGAAGCACACCTTTTTCGATAAAGACGGCGGCATTTTCCGGATGCTGCCGTTTGGCAAGGCGGGTCCGCGAACCGAGGTGTAAACGCGAAAACCCCCCGCCTTTTCGGGCGGAGGGCCATCGCCGGCCACTCGCTCCGGCAATGTAGGTTTACATCACCAGAAGAAGTCGTGGATCACATCGACCACTTCGCCGGTGTAAATGTCCACCAGCACGACATCGTCGTAATAGCGAACCCAGCGGTAAGGGCCGTAAACATCCGGCAGACGATACTGCCACGGATCGTTGATGTAATACCGCGAAGAGAAGAACAGGCTGTCGAGATAAAAGCCGATATTCAGGCGGCGGTAGCTGTAGTTCCGATAGGGCGAATAGTAGCGGCCCAGGCGGAAGATACTGCGGTTGCTGTAACGGTGCCTGTTCCAGTTATACCGGGTGTTGTTGCGCCACCGCTGACGGTCCCACCGGCGATGATCGCGGCGTGATTGCTGGCGGCCCTGACGATAGCCATTGTTGTACGAACGGTTCCGGTCGCGGTAGTTCCTCCGGTCGCGCCGGTCTGCACGGCGTTCACTGCGGTTACGGTCACGGTACCTGCGCTGATCACGGTCTCTGTAGTTACGATCACCCCTGCGTTCAGTCCGGCGATCCTGACGGCGTTCTGCCCGGCGTTGCTCGGTCCGACGATCCTGGCGACGCTCTGCGCGGCGTTCCTGCGCGCGCTGATCTTGGCGGCGTTCGGCACGGTTGTTGTCCCGGCCTTCGCTGCGGCGTTCTACCTGACGAGCAACGCGGCGCGCCTGACGCGCATTGTCTTCACGATCAACACGCCGATTGGTGTTGCGGCGATCACTGTTTACCCGGTCGCGAGCAACGCGCTGTTGCTGCGTTCTGCGGTTGTCGGCGCGTTCCTGACGCTGGTTAGTCCGGCGCTGGGTCGTCCGTTCCTGACGCTGGTTTGTCCGGCGCTGGGTCGTGCGTTCCTGACGGGCAGGGCGGCTTTGCGTGCTACGCTGACGATTGTTGTTGTTGCTGCGCGCCTGGCGGTTGTTGCCGCTGCGTTGGCGCGTATCGCGGTTGCCACGGCGCTCCTGACGGGCTTGCCGATCCTGGCGCTGCTCTTCAGCGGCGGTATCGTCAGCGGCAACGTCCGCCTCTGCTGCTGTAGCGGAGGCCGAGAAAGCGGGAACTGCCATCGCGGCAGCCAAGGCGGCGAGGCCGCTCGATTTCAGTAAGTTTGCGAGTTGCATTGCAACATCTCCCTAGTGTTGACCAATCCCGCTCGAGTGCTGCGGCCCTGATTATGTATCAATTTGTATTCGATGTATTCGTTTGTAACGATTCGTTCTGACCGGTAACTGAACCACTCGTTTAGGTTCCCGTTCATGTTGAAACCGTTTTAGCTGAACGAAGTTGAACTTGCCCTGAAGCAGATGGATCGGCAGGGGGGCGCAGTGATTGAAACTTTTGCTGACATTGTGGCGGACATCGCGGACCGCCTGACCAACGGGGCCACAAATCGCCGCTCTGCGATTCATACTGGCGTTGTTGCCACAACCGATGCCGATGCGCGGGTGATGGTGCTGCGGGGATATGACGCCGCGACAAAGACGCTCCGTTTCCATACCGATGCGCGTTCGCCCAAATGCGCGGTGATTGGCAAGGGCGCTCCTGTCGGCGTGCTGTTTTATGACAAGCAGGCGAAGATCCAGATGCGCTGCAAGGGCACTGGCCGGATCGAAGGGGACACCGCGCTGGCAGACGCCGCTTGGGACGAAAGCACGAACTTTGCCCGCCGCTGCTATGTCGGGGAAGGCCCCGGCACCTTGTCTGATGAACCAACCTCCGGCCTACCGGACTGGATCGAGGGCAAGGAACCGACATACGAAGAAGTCGCGCCAGCACGCGGCAATTTCGCGGTTCTGCTGGTGGAGCTGGCGCAAGTCGACTGGTTCTACCTTTCCAACGACGGCCACCGCCGCGCCCTTATCGATATGGCAAGCGGAGAAGGGCAGTGGGTCTCGCCGTAACTGTAGGGTTTGGGTGACAAAGGTTACACCCTGTCACCCGATGATTTTGGCGAAAAAACTAGGTTTGGCAGGGCTTTAGGCGTGTTTCCTACAGGGTGACACTTGGCTGCGTGAAACGCATCGAAGTGCAGGACGCGCGCGAGCACGTGGAATACCGACGAGAAGAAAGAGCCAGTTGCAATGCTGGCGGTGTTTCGAGGGTGTAGGGAAGGGTGGATGCCCCCCTATTTACGGTTAGTCTAAATTTGTTTGGGGGTTGTCCCGTAGTTTTCGCGGCAAGATCCAACCCTAGGACGATGATTCGACAAGCTGACCATGAGTAAGAAGAGCAAGACCGAAACGTCACCAACCATGGCGAGCCTTAATTCAGCCACTTGCGAGCATGTACGAGGAGGTACCGCCCAAGATCGCTCCGAGAAATGCCGAACCAATTGCAACTAGTAAATCCCACCAATCGCTTTTTGGGAGGAATTCAAACCAACTCACCTAGTCAACTTCTTATACGCCAGTTTCGTAGGTCGATCCGCCGCATCGCCCATACGGCGGCGCTTGTCTTCTTCGTAGCTTTCGAAATTGCCCTCGAACCATTCTACATGGCTGTTGCCTTCAAACGCGAGAATATGGGTTGCAAGGCGATCCAGGAAGAAGCGATCGTGCGAAATGACCACGGCGCAGCCAGCGAAGTTTTCGATAGCTTCTTCCAGGGCTGACAGCGTTTCCACGTCCAGATCGTTGGTCGGTTCATCGAGCAGCAGTACGTTGCCGCCTTCTTTCAGCATCTTCGCCATGTGTACGCGGTTGCGTTCACCGCCGGACAGCTTGCCGACATTCTTCTGTTGGTCGCTACCTTTGAAGTTGAACGCGCCGACATAGGCGCGGGTCGAAGTCTCGTGCTTGTTGACGGTCATGTAATCGAGACCGTCAGAGATTTCCTCCCAAACGTTGTTCTTAGGGTTCAGATGATCGCGGCTTTGATCGACATAGCCCATGTGGACGGTGTCACCGATTTCCACGGCACCTTCGTCCGGCGTTTCCTTGCCCGTCAGGATTTTGAACAGGGTCGATTTACCCGCGCCGTTTGGTCCGATCACGCCCACAATGCCGCCGGGAGGCAGCATGAAGGACAGGTCTTCGAACAACAGCTTGTCACCGTAAGATTTGGTGATGCCCTTGGCCTCGATCACCTTGCCGCCAAGCCGTTCCGGCACCTGAATAACGATCTGCGCCTTTCCCGGTTTGCGGTTGGACATTTCATCCTGCAATTGATCGAACTTGCGGATACGCGCCTTGGACTTGGTCTGGCGAGCCGCAGGTGTCTGCCGCATCCATTCCAGTTCGCGTGACAGAGCTTTCTGACGGCCCGATTCCTCGCGGCTCTCCTGTTCCAGACGCTTCGACTTCTTTTCCAAATAGGTGCTGTAATTGCCTTCATAAGGATAATAGGTGCCGCGATCGAGCTCCAGAATCCACTCCACCACATTGTCCAGAAAGTAGCGATCGTGCGTGATCATCAGGACGGCGCCGGCATATTCTTTCAGGTGGTTTTCAAGCCACTGAACGCTTTCGGCATCAAGGTGGTTGGTCGGCTCATCAAGCAGCAGAATATCAGGTTTTGCGATCAGCAGGCGGGTGAGCGCAACGCGGCGCTTTTCGCCGCCGGAAAGGCTTTCCACGCCGCTGTCTGAAGGCGGGCAGCGCAGGGCCTCCATTGCAATTTCGAGCTGATTGTCGAGCGTCCACCCGTCAACTGCGTCAATCTCTGCCTGAAGCTCTGCCATCTGGTCGCCCAGCGCTTCAAAATCCGCGTCAGGCTCTGCCATCTGCGCAGCGATGGCGTTGTATGCGTCTACCTTGTCTGCTGTTTCGCGCGCGCCGTCTTTGACGTTTTCCAGCACGGTTTTGCTTTCATCAAGCTGTGGTTCCTGCGCCAGATATCCGACAGTGATGTTCTCGCCCGGCCAGGCTTCGCCCGAAATATCGGTGTCGATACCGGCCATGATCTTGATCAGTGTGGATTTACCAACGCCATTCGGCCCGACGATGCCGATCTTCGCGCCGCGATAGAATTGCAAATTAATGTCCGATAGCACCGGCTTTGGCGCGCCGGGGAAAGTCTTGGTCATGTTCTTCATGACATATGCATATTGAGCGGCCATCGGGCAGGTCCTTCGTCGCGGGTATTTGGTAGAATTGATTTCGCTTGGCGCAGATAGGGGCTGGACGCGCTGTGGGCAAGGCGGGAGCATGCATCGGGTGGAACGATCAGGCCGCGTGGCCCGTTGATCTTCCATGTTCCTAGATAATGCAATTTACGACTTGCTACTGCGCGGCATCATCCTTGGCATGATCGCGCTGACTTTCGTGGTCGTGCAGATCCGCGTCGTGGGGCTGCGATCCCTGTCGAAGATGACCAGCTTTGACTTCATCATGACAGTGGCGCTTGGCTCCTTGGTGGCTGGCGCGGCTCAAGCGAGCGAATGGACAGCTTTTGCGCAGGCATTGCTGGCGATGGCGGGCCTGTTCGTGCTGCAATGGGCGGCGGCGCGGCTCCGCAAGAACTCCGACACCGTCGAAACCATCATCCAAAATGAACCGATATTGTTGATGCGTGACGGGCAGATCATCGCTTCTGCTCTTGAACGCACGCGGGTGGCTGAAAGCGATCTCTATGCGAAGCTGCGAGAGGCGAACGTGCTTGATTTCAGCAAGGTGCGCGCGGCGGTGCTGGAGACGACTGGCGATGTATCGGTGCTGCACGGGGACGCGTTGGACGATGCCTTGCTAAAAGGCGTGCGCAAGGAATGAGGGCGCGGAGCCGTAAGACGGTATTGCCCGTCATTTCCACGTCCCCACATGGTAAAGCATGACCAGCGCAAAGAGCATCGCAATTATCGGGGCCGGGATGGCCGGACTATCTTGCGCCACACGCCTTTCGGCTGCGGGGCACGCGGTGGATTTGTTCGACAAGGGACGCGGGCCGGGCGGCAGGATGGCCACGCGGCGCGCTGAGGTTGACGGCGAAACGCTCCATTTCGACCATGGCGCGCAATATCTGACCGCCAAGGACAAGCGCTTTGCAAAGCAAGTCGCTGAATGGGAAGCCGCTGGAGTTGTGGCGCGCTGGCCTGCTGCTGGCGAAGGCGCTTTTGTTGGCGTGCCGGGCATGAACGCGCCGATTAAGGCAATGGCGGCGGAATTGAACGTGCGCTTTGGCAAGCGGGTGGAGGCTTTTGGTCAGTCTGGTGGGGGTTGGCGGCTGGACGGCGAAGATATGCCGCGGGAGCTATTCGACACGATTTTGGTGGCTGTGCCAGCCGAGCAGGCGGGGCCACTGCTCACCGCACATGCGCCCGCGATGGCGGACATCGCCAACCAGGCAATCGCCGATCCTTGCTGGACGGTCATGGTATCGTTTGCGGGGAAGGTGGATCATCCCGACATTATTCGCGATGCAGGAGCGATTGGATGGGCTGCACGCAATTCCGCCAAACCGGGGCGGGAAGGCAGCGAGTGCTGGGTGGTGCAGGCATCGCCTGATTGGAGCCGGGCGTACCTGGAAGACACTCCCGAAGCCGTCATCACGCTCCTGTTGGCGTCGATGGAGTTGACAATGGGGGAATCGACGATGCGCGGCAAATTGCCCGAAGTACGACACGCTACAGCCCATCGCTGGCGTTATGCGCGAAGCGGAGCCGCAGGCGAGGGTGCTTTGTGGGATGCAGAGACCCACATTGGCGCTTGCGGAGACTGGCTGATCGGGCCGCGCATCGAAGACGCCTTTCTGTCGGGTTTCGAACTTGCGGAGAAGGTCTTGGCCGATGGCTGATGTGACAGTCTGGTACGATGGCGCATGTCCGCTGTGTCGCCGCGAAATTGCTTTTATGCGGCGGCTTGATCGGCGCAATGCGATTAGCTTTGTTGATGTGAGCGAGGGCCAGCCCGAATCTTGCCCGGTGTCGCTGGAAGATTTGCTGGCGCGTTTTCATGTTCGGGAAGATGGCCGCGTTTTATCAGGCGCAGCTGGATTTGCTGCCATGTGGCGCGCAATTCCGTTGCTTAGGCCGCTGGGGGAGTTGGCACGTCTCCCGCTGATGGGCCGAATGTTTGAGCGGCTTTACAGCGTCTTCCTCCGCTTTCGCCCACGGCTACAGCGATGGGCCGGTAAAGTATGATGCATCCAGACCCCGATCCTACATTGCCCGGCCAAGAAAACGTTTGGGATTATCCGCGCCCCGCCATTGCAGAGGCCACACAGGCGCACATCGTTATCGAGCATAATGGCGTGACTATCGCTGACACACGCAACGCCGTGCGCGTTTTGGAAACCAGCCATCCGCCAAATTACTACATTCCGCCCGAAGACATGGCGCAAGGTGTGCTGCGCCGCGCGGCAGGTTCGTCCATGTGTGAATGGAAAGGTGCGGCGAAATATTGGGATGTTGTGGCCGGCAATGCCGTGCTGGAGCGAGTAGGGTGGTCCTATCCCACCCCCACGCCAACGTTTCAAATCCTGCGCGATTACCTCGCCTTTTACGCCGCACCCTTTGACCAATGCCTGGTCGATGGCGAAGTTGTCATCCCGCAGCCGGGGCAGTTTTACGGCGGATGGATAACCAGCGCGGTGGCGGGGCCCTTCAAAGGCATTCCCGGCAGCCGTTTCTGGTAACGGCCCAAAGCAAAACCCCCGCCCGGCTTGTGCCAAACGGGGGTCCTGCGAGTGTTTGGTTTCGAACCGCTTCAGGCCCGAATCACTCAAAACAGAGTCACTTCAGAAGTGCCAAATTACGGTGAAGTCGGCAGGTCGTCTTCGTCCGAATCGGTCAAAAAGTAGATACCAGCGCCAATCGCTGCAGCAGCAAGCAATGCGCCGAGAATTGGGAAACCGCCGCCTTCCACAACGGGCTCAACCGCAGGAACAGGAGTGGGCGCCCGTGTGACCGGAGGAGCGCGCGGCGCAGGAGCCGGGGCTGGTGCCGCATCGGGCAGTGGCAGCACGCAATCACCGGAATTCTGCGGGCAGAACAACGAGTTGGTCGCCCGGAAAGACTTGGTAACAAGGTTGGAGCTGAGAAACGCTGGAGCGGCCTGAGCTTGTGCGGCCACAGGGGTGGCTACCAAAGACATGGCGGCACTTGCCGCCAGTAGAGTACGAAATGCGATCATTGTTACCCTCAAATGTTTGCAGCAAAACTCTGCTGTGTGGAATCTTCGCTTCAGGCCATATAGTTTACAATTATGACCAGAAGCTTCCAACTGTCTACCGGAGTCGAGGGCAATATAAAAGTAAACATATGTAATAAAAATTAAACCACATTTTACATGCGTTATCAGCTCGCATACTCTAACGAACGAGTTGTCCGGTTGTGGTTCCGGTTTTAACCCTTGATTTGAATGAATACAACTTACACGGGAGTTACTTGTAAAATGCGTCACCTTACACTTCTCGTTGCCGCTTCGGCTGCAACCCTCGCACTGGCGGCTCCGGCCCAAGCACAAGCGCTCTCGGGCGAAGAGTTGCGCGGCCAGACAGTCGACATCACCTTTGCTGATGGCACACGCAATTCCGTATTCTTCGGTTCGACCGGCATGGCGACCGTTTCCAACAACACCGGCCAATCTGCCAATGCCAACTGGTTTGTGCAGGGTGATCAACTTTGCATGCGCGCTGGTTCTGCCAATGAATGCTGGAATTATTCCAACCGCTTCGCCGCAGGTCAGGCTGTGCGATTGACCAGCACTTGCGATCAAAACGCTGTGTGGACACCGCGCAACGTGAATGCACCGCGCCAGATGGTCGCACCTCAGGCCGGCGAGCGCGGCTAATACAGGAAGGCCCGCGTGAAACTGTTTCGTCAATTTCTGATTGCGACATGGATCGCGGCCTTTGCAATGATGGCCCCATCACCTGCCCTTGCGGCGGGCGATGGGGTGTCATCGCTTTACGTTGAAGAAGGCGATTCGCCGCTTCTTTATGAAGGGCAGATGCCTCCGGGTGCGGCCGAAGCCGGTACTCCTGTACAAAACCATTTGGCCCAGCAGATGTCTGCAGCGTTGGATCGTTATCTAACCGAATGGAGCAATCTGCCTGAGGTCAATCTGCCCGCCGGATCGACTTTGCGCCCCGGCGCAAGCGGGTCACGCGTTGAAGCCTTGCGAATGCGGCTTGGCTTGGCTGCGGGCACTGGCTTTGACCAAGACATGGCCGAACGGGTTCGCTTGTTCCGCCAGATGCACGGTCTTTCCGATGGCACATCAATAGATAGAGGCATGATGGCTGCGCTTAATCGCGGCCACGCCCATTATGCGCAGATTTTAGCGCGCAATTTGGCCCACGCGGAAGAACTGCCCGGATTTCTGGGCCATCGTTACGTGATGGTCGATCTGGCCACTCAGCAGCTTCAGATGGTCGAGAATGATCAGGTCGTCGACACGATGCGCGTTGTGGCTGGCAAGCCGGAAACGCCTACACCGATTATGGCCGGATTGCTGCGCCATGCCGTGTTCAACCCGTATTGGAACGTCCCGCCCGATCTGACGCAGGCCACCTATGCCCGCCGCATAATCAATGGCGGAAATGCCTATCTGTCGCGAACCGGCTTTCAAGTCGTGGATCAGTTTGGCCCAGATGCTTCTGTGATCCCCACAGGTGATGTGGACTGGCGCGCGGCAGCGCGGGGCGAAACTCAGGTTTTTCTGCGCCAACGGCCCGGTGCCGGCAATGGCATGGGCGATATGAAATTCATGTTTCCCAATGCGCTTGGCATTTATCTGCACGATACTCCCAGCACGCATTTGTTTGCTGAAAACACGCGCCTGTTCAGTGCTGGATGCGTGCGGCTGGAACGGCCAGAGGATCTGGGCCTATGGCTCTACAATGGCATGATGCCGGAAGTCGGCAGCGCGCCAGAGCAGATCGTCCCGTTGCAATTCCCGGTGCCAATCTACATCGGTTATTTCACCGCCATGCCAGAGGGTGATCGGATCGCCTTCCGTGAGGATGTGTACAGCCGCGATGTCGGTTTGCCGGAATTGGCTCTGTAATAAGCTGCCGCGTCTGCGACCGAATTTTTTACAAGCCTCATGTGACCATTAACTTCTTCTTCGTAGGGCGGATTCACCGTTTCACTGGGGGGTAAATGGGCGAGCAAATTCTTGGACTGACAACGCCGCTTCTGGGGTTTGTCGTTTGCGCAGTTTTCGTAGCGCTATGGCGGCGTGGCAGGCTGGGTCCGCACGTCTTGGCGTTTGGGACTGCATAGGGCCTGTTCGCGACTGGCTTTCTTGTTACGCATATCTTTCACACAGGCTCTGCTTATTGTTCTATGCAACGCAGGCGTTTTACTCAGCATCCGCAGCCTTGTTGATACGGGGAGTTTGCCACTGCGCAGGCCAGCCAGATTTTCTTGGGCTGCACCTTGGTTTTTACTCGGTCGCCTTTATCGCCCTGACAGCTGCCGTCGTGCTTTCCAGCGATGCCGGGCCGCGGGTTATTATCGTGAATGTCGGTTACGGGACGATGTTTCTCATCACGTTTGTTTCCTTGCTTGGCGCGAACCACAAATCGTTCATTGATAAAGCGATCCTTTGGATCGTGGCGCTCCACATCATCGACTTCATGCTTCGCCCGATCATTACTGTGCTGGCCGAGGGCGCGATCCCGATGAGCGAGTATCGCGAGTCCGTCTACTATTCGATCATCAATGTCGTGCTGATGGTGAAAACGCTGAACACTGCGATCGTGCTGATCGGAGTATCGGTGTATGACTTCGTGCAGGTCATTCGTGATCGTGCGGACACGGACGGGTTGACCGGGTTGCGCAATCGCACCGCGTTTGAAATGGCTATTGCCGGTCCGATCGAAAAGGCAGAGCAATCGCGAGAAGAAATTAGCCTGATCATCGTGGATATTGATCATTTCAAACAGGTCAACGATCTGTGGGGGCATCAGACAGGTGACGAAGTTATTGGCGAACTGGCTCGCCTTATGCAGAAAATGATCCGGGATGACGATGTGGCCGGGCGCATCGGAGGCGAGGAATTTTGCCTTTTGGTACGTGATTGTTCGCCGCAAGATACGATCCGGTTGGCAGAACGTATTCGCCAAGCCTTCGCCAACGTCATTCATCCTGCCATCGGCGATTCCATGCGGCTGACTGCCAGCTTTGGCATTGCGTATTTGCGCGGCGGGCAAACATACCACGAGCTGTTCGGCCGCGCTGATGCGGCGCTATACCGCGCGAAGGGCAGTGGCCGTGACCGGGTGGAATGCGAAGAGCCGCAGGTCGAAGCCGTGAAATTCGTTAGCTGCGCCGCCGCTGCATGATGCTGCACCTAGACTTGGCGGGACGGCGGAGTTAGCACTTCGTCCATGCACAAACATCTCCTCGCGCTTGCTGCGCTGTCGCTCGCCCTTCCGTCTGCCGCCAACGCCCAGCGTTATGACGCTCGATATGGCCTAGAACCCGGCGCGCATGACGAGATTGCGTGGGACTTTCTTGAAGGCATCACCACTGAAATCGGCCCCCGCCTTGCGGGAACGCCAGATGAGGCACGGGCGCGTGCCTGGGCGATGGATTGGCTGCGGGCGCGGGGCTTCGACAATGTTGTCAATGAGCCGTTTCCGATCCAGACGTGGGTGCGCGGGGAAGAACGCGCGCGCATCACGGCTCCCTTTCCGCAGGATATGGTTCTGACCGCGCTCGGATTCAGCGGCGCGACCCCGGCAGAGGGGCTTTCCGCAGAGATCGTGCATTTTCCCAGCGTGGCGGAATTGCGCGCTGCGCCTGATGGCAGCCTGACCGGCAAGATTGTGTACATTGGCCATGCCATGCGCGCGACGCAGGATGGATCGCACTATGGATATTTCGGATCGCCTCGCCGCCAGGGCCCCGGCGTTGCTGCCCAGAAGGGCGCAGCGGGCATCATCGTCCGCTCTATCGGGACGAGCAACGACCGGATAGCGCACACGGGCGCAACCAGCTGGCCAGAGGGCGTGACGCCAATCCCTGCTGCTGCGTTGAGCAGCCCGGACGCTGACCAGCTAGAGCGAATTTTGGAACGGGCAGACGAGCCGGTGACGGTTGATCTGCTGCTTACCCCGCAATTTCTTGGCGAGACCATGAGCGGCAATGTGACGGCTGAAATTGTTGGCAGTGATCCATCGCTTCCGCCTGTGCTGCTCGCTTGCCATCTGGACAGCTGGGATAATGCCCCCGGCGCGTTGGATGACGGCGCAGGCTGCGCCATTGCTGCAACGGCTGCCTTACGCGTGGCCGAGCAAGGCCAGCCACTGCGGACCATCCGTGTGCTGTTTGCAGGCGCAGAGGAAACCGGCCTGTGGGGCAGCAGCGCCTATTCCGCAGCCCATGCTGATGAAGAAATGGGTGTCGGACTTGAAAGTGATTTTGGCGCCGGGATCATTTGGCGGTTGGAAACGAATTTCTCTCGCTCCAATCCGGGCCTGTTCCAGCGGCTGGCAAATGCTGTCGCCGGATATGGCGTGCTGCCTGCACCGCAGATCAGGGCGACGGGCGGTGCTGACCTGAACATCATGCGCGATCAGGGCGGACCGATTGTGGACCTGCAACAGGACGGGACGGGCTATTTCGACATCCATCACACACCAAATGACACGTTGGACAAGGTCGATCCTGAAGAGCTGGCGCAAAATGTTGCGGTGTGGACCGCTGTTGCTGGTGTGCTGGCGAATGAGGCGGGTGACATCGCAGGCCCCGGAATTATCGCGGGAGAATGAGCGCAGGCTTGCCAGCGTGCTTGCCCCTTGAGGGCGGAGCGGTTACTGGCACGCCCGCACGAATGGCTGGCAACGTGTTGGCGTTATTGCCCACGGGGGGCCCGTAGCTCAGTTGGTTAGAGCTGGCCGCTCATAACGGCTAGGTCGCGGGTTCGAGTCCTGCCGGGCCCACCAGCCTTCGTGCGCTTTTCGCTCAGCTTCCGCCAAGCTGGCTATTTGCGGCGAGTTCCGGGCAATCTGCAGCGACCAGCCGATCATTGTCCCACCTTTCAATATAATAGGCCTGCCCCGCTGCCATTTGAGCGCAGGCGATGTTCACGCCGTTAGCATATACGACCGCCAAGGTCCGCCCATATCGGTCGCGGCCCAGCCGGATGATGGAAAGCTCTGCCTCTGCCATCACGCGTTCCAATGCGCGGGTGGCGGCATGGCCATCACCCTCTACGCATCGCCTGCCGCTGCGGCAGCCACGCGTTTCAGGTGCGTCGATCCCGGTGATTCGGATTCGCTCCTCGCCGCAGCGAATCGTGTCTCCATCAGTCACGGAACAGGCGAGGGCGAGTGCTATGGCTTCTGCAATCATGCAAAAGACGTAAGCCCGCAAAACCGCCTATCGCACGGCGCTCATCCTCCGCAACGGAGCTTTAGCCTAAGGGTAACTGCGCAACGCCTCAAAGACTTTCTGCGATAAGTCAGGTTTCTTGCTTGCACCGGAACGGCGCTAATCCTAAGGGCCTTCTCGGTCCGGGGAGTGGCGCAGCCTGGTAGCGCATCTGTTTTGGGAACAGAGGGTCGCAGGTTCGAATCCTGTCTCCCCGACCATTCATTGTCTTGTGAAGAACAAAACGGCCCGGCGGGCCCCCTATTGTTCGCCGGGGCTTCTCACACTTTCCCGCTCTACCAATCGCACCGGAACCCGGTCTGCATCGTCAGCGGTTTTCTGGCCTAGGGCCTTTTGTGCGAGCAACACGCCAGCATTGCGGAAATCCGGCTCCACCGTGGTCAGCGGCGGATTGCTATGCGCCCCGCTGCCTAAACCATCAAAGCCGATCACGCCGACATCGCCGGGCACCGCCATGCCATCATCTTGCAATGCTTCCAGCACGCCAAAAGCCATGGCGTCACACGAACAGAAGATACTGTCAAAAACGCGCCCGCTGGCGATCAGCGCAGCAGCAGACTTGCGCCCCTGGTCCACTCGCAGAGCGGCTGGTTCCCACACGGGTGGACCAGCTTCCAGCCCATGTTCGCGCATAACCTCGCCATAGCTTTCGAAACGTTCACGGAATTGTTTCTGCGTTTCCGATGTGTCGCCGATGAAGGCGATGTGCCGATGCCCGCTTGCCAGCAGGCGCTCCACCGCCAGCCTTGCCCCGGCACGGTTATCCGAATCGACTCGCTCGTGATCGGTAAAAGGAGAGCCCCATGACGCCACATCGCTGCGGCTTAGGATCGGATGGTGATATTCCCACGCCGCATCATTGGTGCTGGTTCCCAGCAATACGATGCCATCGGCTTGCCGCGTCTCGATAAAGTCGCGGTCGAAATGCTCCGGCTCCGACTGAAAGCTGACAAGCGCCTGATAGCCCATCGCGGACGCAGCGGCGCAGGTGCTGCCCAGAAGATTGTAATGAAACGGATTGATTTCCGTAGCGTCCATGCCCGGTCTAGCGATGACGACGATTGCAATGGTGCGGGTCTTCCCGCTGCGCAGCCTCGCTGCACGGGCGTCCACCCTGTATCCCAGCGCGTCTGCCGCATCCCGCACACGTTCACGCGTTTGTTCGGTTATCGAAGGATCACCCGATAGCGCGCGCGATACGGTAGATTGATTGACGCCCGCACGCTCTGCCACCTCGAAAGATGTGACGCGGTGAGTAGGGGGCGTGTCAGATCGCATAGCGGCCGCACCCTAGCGCAGGAAATCGCTTAGTCCACCTTGCCTACTGCTCAATAACGACCATTCAGCGTTCGACGGAAAGCATGACATCCTTCACGCTCGAAGCTTTCACGCCTCGTTGTTCGAGATAGGCGAACACGCGCCGCCACCAGTCATACAGATTATCCAGATCTTCTTCCGTGCGCACATAGGGCGTGTCTCCGGGGCGCAAGGATGGGCTGTGGAAAGAGAACATCAGCAGCGGTGCGCCATCGTCCAGCGCGATATCTATCCCGCGAATGGCCTCGTCTACGCTAACTCCCTCGGGCGTAAGAGGGACGCGTTCCAGCATGCCGATTTTGGATAGCAATCCACGGATAGCGGGAGCCCGCCACAATCGTGGATAGATGAAATTGCCTTGCCGCCGCAGCATTCCCCAGAATGACGTGGTCAGCGGCAATTCCAGCAGAGTGTGCTCATCATCTACCCAATAGGGATGGACTGGATGCTCTCTGTAATCAGGCCCGCCTGCTGCGGTGTAATCGAATTTCGGGCGCACCGATGTGTCCACCGCAATGCCGTGTTCTGTCAGGATTTCAGCTGTATTGGGCCCGGCTCCATACCGCCCGGCGCGGTAAATTAGCGGAGCGATGCCGAAATTGGCCTCAATCGTATCTCGCAGTCTTTTGATTTTTGCAGCTTCAAGATCGCGAGGCAGATTTCCGGCAAAGGAATTGGCCTGCGTGACATCCTCTTCGTAAGGCGGATTAACCCATGGGTGCAATTGCACGCCAATCTCAGCAAGCCCTTGCGCCAGCGGTTCCTTCAGAATGTCCCCTGCCAGCTTCGCATTGGCGATGGGCCAATCGACCAGATAGACAGGCACAACCTTCTGGCGTTCACAAAACGTCTGAAACTTGGCCAGCCTGCCAACGTGTTCGATGCCGTGCGTGTCGCGGGTGAGCGGCTTGTCCCAGTCGAATTCCTCTTCGGTATCGACTGTCAGTAGGAAACGCGGAATCCGATCGCGAAACCGGGCGCGGCTTTCAGCAGTTGGCGTATCGAGCAGGCTACGCATCGCCAAATTGCATCTCCAAGTTAATCGAGAGGTGTTACCCGCCCATGCGTCCCATTCCCGCGCTAGAGTCGCCTTCAATGCCGGTCAAGGCGGGAAGGACGAGTGTTATCCGATTAGTTTTACAATTTAGATAACCACCAGCCGCCTTTGCTTCTGCCTGTGCCAGGCGGAAGGCGAAAGATGGGCCAAACATACCGGCATTTACAGCGCGTTGACGTCCGATGTCGGCATTGTCTGCCACGCGGATGTTCGTCAGAGATCGCGGTGCATCCAGTTCTAGCCGAATGGTGTCGCCGTCGCTGGTCAGCACAAGGTCAACTTCCTCACCGGGAGCAAGCGCGCCCGCAGCGGTGGCAAGCAAGCGCCAGCACAGGGCAAGAGCTTCTGATCGGTCAAGCGCAGTAGTGAACGGCCCTCCACTGACATTCAGGCTAAACCCGGCGTTGCGGGGCCGCAACACGGCCTGAAGGCGCTGCACCGTTTCAGAAACTGCAAGGCGCAGGTCTGCCATGCCGGCTTCCAGTTCTACCGCTTCAGTCTCCAGCTTCACCAGCCGGTCCACCTCGTCGAATCCGGCCAGCAGCGTTGCAGAATCGACGCCGATGGACGCGGCGTGGGCGCGGTATTGATGCGGGACGGCGCCGAACAGCTGCTGTTGGATAATTTCGGCAAAACCCTGAATGGCATTTACCGGCGTGCGCAGTTCATGCAGCACCTGCCGCATCTGGTCAGCTTCGCTATCACCTTCAGGCTCGGCCAGCTCTACCGGATGGCGCAGGCAGCCGCGATATCCGGTGAAGCTGCCGGTTGCAGGGTCAAACAGCGGAGCAGCGTCAAGATACCACTCACCGGAAATATCAGGAGCAGCGTGAATCGCGATCGGTGCTGCATAGATCGGCTGGCGGGCGGCGAGGGAGGCCATCGTTGCCTCTCCCATGGTGATCAACGTGCTGGGCCGCGCTGACGTCAGCCGCATTCCCACAAGCATCGGTGCAATCGCATCATCAGCCCAGACGATCGAGCCTTCGGGATCGCTGGCAAATTCAACCGTATCGAGGCGCTGCGGGTGATGACCCTCACCCAGCGGCAGACGCGGATCGCTTGCCTGTGTGCGGCGCGTTTCGCGGAAGGCTTCGATGCGCTTTAGCAGGGCGCCAATGCCCGCATCCTCGCTCTTGAGGGGATTGTTTGAGGCCGGAGCCGCAGCTTGCTGCGTAAGAGCACGGGCAGTGGCATCGCCGTCTGGCTCTGGCAGAACCAGATCGCCCACGCCCAATTGTGCCAGCAGATCCTTAACCGTTGGAGACAAATCACGCCGGTGCCGCAGAAAACCGCGCGCAGTCACCGGCAATTGCGGGATGAGGTCCAGCCATTGTGCGTCCGTCAACCGGGCTGTGGCCATCGCGGATGCACCGGGCTTTGCATCGCCCTGCGCCAGAAAAGCGACCAGGTCAGGATTGCGAAGGCGCAGGCCCGACTCGCGCAGGATCCGCGATTGCTCTTCCTGCGGCAACGCTTCTGCCAATTCCCTCAGCCGGTCATAGGCCTGATTGCGCAACTCGCTGTTGCCGTCCTCTCTTGTGGTCCCAAGAAGGTCCAGCAATTGCCTGAATTGTGTGCGCAAAACCGCATCGCTGTCTGCGCGCGTGCGCAGCACTGTGGCGAGGCGATCGTCGAATTGCATCAAGGCTCCGGTCAGGCAGAGGTTAAAAATTCCCTACCTGCGCAATAGACTGACCTCGTCCCCGGCACATGCGCGCTGCGCAGTGCGTTGCAAAAAGGGACAATTGCATTCATACAGAATAATAGTTCTGTCTGGTGATATATTAGATGCCGGATATTTCCCGCGCGGACAATTCGCTTGCGGAGACGATAGGGGACGTTGTCAATGCCTACGCTCGACACGATTGATCGAAAGCTTCTTTCTGAATTGCAGTCGGAAGGGCGTGTAACCAATGTAGATTTGGCAAGCCGTGTGGGGCTTACCGCGCCGCCATGCCTGCGCAGAGTGCGCGCGCTGGAGGAGGATGGCGTCATCCGCGGCTATCACGCCGATCTTGATGCTTCCAAGCTGGGCTTTGCCATCACAGTCTTTGCCATGGTCAGCCTGCGCAGTCAGGCGGAAGAGGATCTGCGCGGCTTTGAAGAGCATATCATGACGCTGCCAGAAGTGCGCGAATGCCATATGCTCAACGGTGAAATCGACTTCATACTGAAGATTGTCAGCCGCGATTTGCAGAGCTTTCAGGAATTTCTCACAAGCAGCCTGACGCCAGCGCCCAATGTCGCCAGCGTCAAGACCAGCCTGACGATCCGCACAGCCAAGCATGAGCCGGGCGTGCCGTTGGAGGTGTGATGTGAGCGAAAAGGTACTGAGTGGTCACTGCCTTTGCGGCGCGATTGAGGTGACGCTCACCAATCCCAAGGATCACGTCGAAATTTGCCATTGCGATATGTGCCGCCGATCTGGCGGAGCATTCTATGGCGCGCTGGAGGCGGAGGGTTTCGCCTACGCCAGCGAAGAATTTGTGGGCGTGTACCGCTCCAGCGAATGGGCCGAGCGCGGCTTTTGCAAGCAATGCGGCAGCAGCCTGTTCTATCATTTCATGCCGACCGGTAGTCGTAGCTTTGCAGCTGGCCTGTTTGACGGAGCGAATGGTTTACCTGTGTCGCGAGAGATTTTCGTCGAAGAGAAAAGCGCTTGGCAGGCGGGTGATGGCAATCATCCCAAAATGACCGGTGAAGAGGTGATTGCCGAGGCGAAAGCGGCCGGCTTTACCTTCGACTAGCTGCCTCATCACTGATGACCTTTTGGTAGTGATCGAAAAGCGTGTCACTGCCAGTTTCTGGCGTCAAATCAGCGCGATATTCACCGGACTGCGGATCAAGAACAAGCATGGACTCGGTCGCATAGTACCGCCCGATCCGGGCATACTGAGCCTTGGCCGCAGCGCGGCTGGACAGTTTTCCGGCAACGCTCAACACCCCAATTACCGCGTCCATCACGGCGACAGGCACCTGCCGGAAGTGCGGCTCTTTCCCCAGCAGTTCAAACAGTTTCTCACCTTGCTCACGCGGCGAAATCGCAGGGCCGGGCCCGCCGATGGGAAGGATGCGGTTGTGCAGGGCGGAGTCCGTCAACGTGGCGCTGAGGTAAGCCCCGAGATCACGGTCACTAATGGGTTTGCATCGCGTCAGCTCACCATCACCAAACAGCAGGAAGGGTTTGCCGCGTTTCACACCCTCGATCTGGCCGGATAGAGATTTGAAGAAGGCAGTGGGACGCACGATGCTCCATGTAAGGCCGGAAGCCATCAACTCGCTTTCGAACGCGAGCTTGGCACGTTGGAAAGCGAGCAAAGGCTTTTGCACGCAAATGGCAGACAGCAACGTGAACTGCTGAACGCCCGCATTCTGCGCGGCCTTCAAGATGCCCGAATTGGCCTTGTGATCGATGGCCCAGGCATCGCCGGGCTCGCCGCTGCGAGAGGCGAGGCAGGAGATGACCGCATCGGATCCTCCCGCACCGCCAGCGAAGGCATCTGCGACTAGCAAAGCGGGATTAGTGATGTCCCCGAACCTGCAGGTCATCCCCCGCGCTGTAAGCCTGCCTGCCAGAGCTTCATTCCGTGCAGTGCGCCGAAAAAAGCAAGTTACCGAATGGCCATCTGCGACCAAAGCCTTGGCCGACGCCTGACCGATTGTGCCACTGGCACCGAACAGGAGGACACGTTTGCCGATTAAAGGCATGTCACGTGCCAAAGCATAGGCTGTTCAGCCTTCCGCCTCCGAAGCGCGCTCTTCCAGCCATTCTTCCAGCCATTTGATGGTGTAATCACCGCTGATGATATCAGGCTGATGGATCAGCTCCTGATGCAAGGGTATAGAGGTTTTTACGCCTTCGATTACCATTTCCTCCAGTGCGCGGCGCAGGCGCATCAGGCACCCTTCGCGGGTGCGGCCATATACGATCAGCTTGGCAATCATGGAATCGTAATAGGGCGGGATCGTGTAGCCCGCGTACAGCCCGCTATCCACGCGCACATGCATGCCGCCAGCCTGATGGTAATAGCTGACCTTGCCGGGTGACGGGGCGAAGGTGAACGGGTCTTCCGCGTTAATCCGGCACTCAATCGCGTGTCCGGTAAATTCCAGATCTTCCTGGCTGACCGAAAGTAATTTGCCATCGGCAATGCGAATTTGTTCGCGCACCAGATCCATACCGGTAATCGCTTCTGTCACAGGATGCTCGACCTGCAGACGGGTGTTCATTTCGATAAAATAGAACTCGCCATTTTCCCACAGGAATTCGATGGTTCCAGCACCGCGATAGCCCATACCGGCCATGGCCTTGGCCACGATGCCGCCCATCCTGTCCCGCTCTTCAGGCGTGATGACGGGGGAGGGAGCCTCCTCAAAAACCTTTTGGTGGCGGCGTTGTAGGCTGCAATCGCGCTCACCCAGATGGATGGCATTGCCCTTACCGTCTCCAAACACCTGAAATTCGATGTGGCGCGGATTGCCGAGGAATTTCTCCAGATACATCGTGTCGTCGCCAAAGGCGGACTTCGCCTCATTCATGGCCTGACGGACGAGCGATTCCAGCTTGTCTGCGCTGGGAACGACTTTCATCCCGCGTCCACCGCCGCCAGCCGCAGCCTTGGCGATTACGGGGAAGCCGATGTCTTCAGCGATGCGGCGCATTTCGTTAAAATCAGAGACTGCGCCATCTGAACCGGGAACGAGCGGCAGGCCCAGTGCGCCCGCCGTTTTCTTCGCCTGCACCTTATCGCCCATAGTGCGGATATGTTCAGGTTTGGGCCCGATCCACTTGATGCCATGCGCTTCGACAATATCTGCAAACTGCGCGTTTTCAGACAGGAAACCGTACCCCGGATGGATCGCATCCGCATCAGTGATTTCAGCTGCCGAAATTATCGCGGCGGTGTTGAGGTAGCTTTCGGTGGCAGAGGGCGGGCCGATGCACACGGCGTGGTCCGCCAGCCGCACATGCATCGCCTCTGCATCGGCGGTGGAATGCACCGCGACCGTCTCGATCCCCATTTCATGCGCTGCACGGTGAATACGCAGCGCGATTTCACCGCGATTAGCGATCAGTATGCGAGAAATACCCATCTGCGGCTCAGGCAACAACGACGAGTGGCTGGTCGAATTCCACCGGATCACCGTTGTCGATCAGCACTGACTGCACCATGCCGTCGGCCGTTGCTGTGATGGGATTCATCACCTTCATGGCCTCCACGATCAGCAGGGTGTCTCCCTTTTTCACGGCATCGCCGACGGAGACGAAATTGGCTGCACCCGGTTCGGGGGCGAGGAAGGCGGTGCCTACCATTGGCGATTTTACCGCATTGGCAGTATCTGCGCTTTGCACGGAAGATCCCGGCGCGTTAGATGCGTTGGGCGCTGACAAATCGGGTGCAGGAGCCACTGGTGCAGCAACCGGTGCAGCCATAGCCGGAGCAACAGCTGCCGCAGCAAGCCCCGCGCGAGACACGCGAATGCGGCGGTCGCCCTCTTCCACTTCGATTTCCATCAAGCCGGTTTCACCCAGCATCTCCGCCAGCTCGCGTACGAGCTTAGGGTCAACACTCATACCGCCACGACGCGGCGCAGGAGCCTTCTTATCGGCCATGCAATCCCCAATACTGTGTAAATCAAGTTGGTCGTCGGGCTAGAACCTGATGCGCGCGATGGCAAGCCTCGGTCTAACGGAAAATTGGCGTTAGAGCTTGGCTGCCGCTTCCAGCGCCAATTCGTAGCCATAGGTGCCAAAGCCCGCGATCGATCCGATCGCAGCCATTCCGACATAACTTTTGTGGCGGTAAGCCTCGCGAGCAGCGGGATTGGAGATATGCACTTCAATCACCGGCGTGCGGATCGACTTGATCGCATCATATAACGCCAGGCTGGTATGGGTTAGCGCGCCTGCATTGAGGATGATCGCCTTTGAGCCATCAGCCTGCGCTTCATGCATCCAATCGGTCAGATGGCCTTCGTGGTTGGATTGCCGCATTTCGACTTCCATGCCGAGCGTCTTTGCCTTGTCCTCCACTCGCGTGGCCAGATCGTCCAGCGTCTCTGATCCGTAAATTTCAGGTTCGCGCACGCCGAGCAGGTTGAGGTTTGGTCCGTTGAGAATGAATACCGTGTCTGTCATGCGTCTGCCCTTAGCCGCTGTGGGGGCAGGCGGCCAAGGGCAAAGCGCGTTTCAGTCACAATTGCGTGAGTGTTGGGGAGGGCTGGGGCTCTATCTATCGATGCCCTTTGCCTTCCCCCATTGGCGCGCTGCTGTGTAGCCGAGATAGCCTGTACCAAAGAGCGCATAGAGCGGTTCTGGCAGTCCAGCGAGATAGGCGTTCATGCCGTCTGCAATATCGCGCGCCATGGCGGGGCTGAAGGCCGCGAGAATGCCCATCGGCATGGCAAACAGGATCATGGCATACATAACGTAGAGGAAGCTGGGCCGGGCGCGGCTGGTCCATGGATCACGGCTGTTGGCCTCTGCCACGATAGCAGAAAGGCGCGCGCCAATAAGCTGCATGTCCTGCGTCCCTTCAAGCTTGATCAGCTCAATTTTGGCGCGTTCGCGGGCTTCCTTGTCGGGAATGATTTTGTCGATGATTGAGGCGATGGGTCCGATAAGCGATTCGATAAGGGCCATTGGCGTGCTCCGTTGCGGTTGGATTCGCCGCGTTCCGTGAACCGTATCGGTTCATGTAGGAAAGGAAGCTGTGCCCGCTCAGGCTTTAGAAGACTCTAGCTGTCGCTATATTCCAGAAAGAAATTCGCCGTTAGCCGCCCTGTCAAAGGATCGTTCCCGAGACGCTCTGGCTGATCAATTATTCCGCTGTGCAAATTGTGACTGCGGTAGGCAAGCAGCCGGTCCGGCCGTGCTTCGAAGGATGCGATGCGGCTGTACCCCGGCGTTGTGTCATCAGGGTAGCCGTGTGCCGAGCCAAGCCGCGCCTCGGCTTCGTCCCTTGCCGAAAGCCAACGGTCACGGTCGATGATCTTGACCGGTTCAACACAAGCTTCGCTTGATAACGATCCGGCGAGTCAAAAAGGCGGAGAAGCAAGATGCTCTGCCACCTTTTTCGCCAAAAATGGGGGTAAAACCACTGGTCGGGAAGACAGGATTCGAACCTGCGACCCCCACACCCCCAGTGTGATGCGCTACCAGGCTGCGCTACTTCCCGAAACCAGTGGAGGCGCGCCTATAGAAAGACGGGGGCTTGATAGCAAGCACCTCGATTGCCACCTACCTGCAATGCTGCTAGTCGCGGCACCCACACGTCGGGTAGGGAGGATGGACTTAGCGATCTGGATCGCTTGCCGCCCGATCTGTTCCGACATATTTGGCAACTCTTCAGCGTTCCGAATGGATCGAACACATGCTTGATATTCTCGCCGCCGCCGGGGCGCAGTCTGCCCCTCCTGGCTGGGTACAATTTCTTCCGATTATCGGCATGGTGCTGATTTTCTGGTTCCTGCTTTTCCGTCCGCAGATGAAGCGCGCGAAAGAGCATCAGCAGAAGATCAGCGGCATCAAGAAGCACGATCAGGTCGTGACGGCTGGCGGCGTTGTGGGCAAGGTGACCAAGGTTGACGACACCTATGCCGAAGTCGAAATTGCCCAAGGCACCCGTATCAAGGTGGTGAAAGCCACCATTGGCGACATCCTTCAGCCCGGCGGCAAGCCGGCTAACGACTGAGAAAAGGCGGGGCACGAAGTCCATGCTCGATTTTCCGCTTTGGAAGCGCATTACGCTATGGGTGATTACCCTGGGCTTTGCATTTGCCGCGTTGCCCTCAATCGCCAGTTTGGCGGGCATCGAACACGATAGCTTTGAAGGGCCTGAGATTAACCTCGGGCTCGACCTTGCTGGTGGCAGCCATATTTTGCTTGAAGCTGATCCCGCGCAAGTCGCCGAGCAGCGGCTGGAATCGGCAGAAGAGTCCGTTCAGGATATTCTTTCCAGAGCGGAACCACGGATCGATATCGGCGAAGTTTCCACTCTGGATGGCCAGCTCTCTTTCATGCTGGAGAACCCATCGGACATTGACCGCGCACGCGAAGAACTGCGCGATCTGCTCAACGGCACCGGCCTTATCGCTGAATGGCGGTTGGACGTGGTCGACGGCAATCGCATGGTGCTGACGCAGACAGAGCAGGGGCTGGATGAAGCGGTCGAAGGCGCGATGGAAAGCGCTACTGAAGTCGTTCGCCGCCGTATCGATTCCCTTGGCACGCGTGAGCCAACGATCATTCGGCAAGGCGATTCACGGATCGTGGTGCAGGTGCCCGGTCTGGAAGATCCCCAAGCGTTAAAGGATTTGCTGGGTCAGACGGCAGAACTTGAATTCAAGCTGGTCGACAACAATGCCCTGCCAAGCGACATCGCGCAGGGGGTAGCCAATCCGGGCAGCGAGATTGTGCCCTATTCGGAAGATTCCGATTTTGCCGGTCAATTTGAAGCTGTCAGACGTCTCGGCGGTATTCGCGGGGACCGGCTGACGGGCGCGCAGCAGGGCGTTAATCCGCAGACCAATGAAACTGTCGTCAATATTCAGTTCGATCCGCAGGGCGGGGCGCGCTTCGCCCAGTTGAGCACGGAAAATGTTGGCCGGCGCTTTGCCATTATTCTTGATGATGAAGTCATTTCGGCGCCCAATTTCAATGAGCCTATCCTTGGCGGGGCAGCGCAGATTTCGGGCGGCTTCACCACGGAAACGGCCAACAATCTTGCCATTCAATTGCGCTCTGGCGCTCTGCCGGTCGATCTGACTGTGATTGAGGAGCGTACCGTTGGGCCAGACCTTGGGCGCGATTCCATCGTCAAAGGCGGCCTCGCGATGGCTGCCGGGTCATTTCTGGTGATCTTGTTGATGATGGCATCGTATGGCCGCTTTGGCATCTACGCTACCTGTGCGCTTATACTGAACGTGCTGATGGTGCTTGGCGTCATGGCATTGATCAACTCGACATTGACCTTGCCCGGTATCGCCGGTTTCGTGCTGACCGTTGGTGCGGCGGTGGACGCCAATGTACTTATTAATGAACGCATTCGAGAAGAGCGAAAACGCGGAAGACGTGTCGTGGCGGCGGTAGAGAACGGCTATAAAGAGGCCAGCCGCGCGATTTATGACGCGAACATCACCAACTTCATTGCCGGCGCATTGCTGCTCGGCTTTGGCTCTGGCCCGGTCCGCGGTTTTGCCGTCGTTCTGATCATCGGCCTGATCACCACTGTTTTCACAGCCGTGTTCCTGACACGCATGTGGGTTGCCGGTTGGCTTCGTGCCAAGCGCCCCACCGAACTCAACGTATAGGGGAGGAGATAGACCATGCGACTGCTTAAACTCGTTCCCGAAGACACGAACATCAAATTCCTCAAATGGCGTGTGCCCTTCTATGTGGTCAGCATTCTGCTGATTATCGCAAGCTGGGGCCTGGTATTGACGCAGGGTCTGAACTTCGGTGTCGACTTCGCCGGTGGCCAGGAAGTGCGCGTGACCTTTGAGGACCGCGAAACAGCGCCAATTCCAGAGCTGCGCCAACAGCTGGGCGAACTTGGCTTTGGGGAGCCCGCGATCCAGCGGTTTGGTGATGCCAACTCCGTCTCAATCCGCATTCAACTGCCCGAGGGCACGGAGGATGAGCCCGGGGCTGCCAATGCCATTGGTGAGCAGGTGATCGGCCAGATACAGGAAGATTACGAAAACGTACGCCGCGACGCGAACGAAACGGTTTCGGGCAAGGTTGCAGGCGAATTCCGCGAACGATCCGTCTGGGCGCTGCTTGGCGCGATGCTGGCGATTTCGCTCTACATTTGGGTGCGTTTCGAGTGGCAATTCGGCGTCGGCGCTTTGTTTGCCCTGTTCCACGATGTGTCGCTGACGCTGGGCATGTTTGCGCTGTTCCAGATGGAATTCAGCCTGCAAATCATTGCCGCGATTCTGGCGATTATCGGTTACTCGCTGAACGATACGATCGTGGTCTATGATCGCATCAGGGAAAACCTGAAGAAGTATCGCAAGATGCCTCTGCCCGAATTGCTCGACCTGTCTGTGAACGAGACTTTGGCGCGCACCGTGATGACCAGTTTGACGCTGCTGGTGGCATTGCTGCCGTTGGTGCTGTTCGGCCCTGCGAGCCTTTTTGGCCTCGTGGTTGCGATCACCGTCGGTATCTTCATCGGGACGTACAGTTCGGTCTATATGGCTGCGCCGATCCTGATCTGGCTCGGCGTGACCAGTGACAGTTTCGTGCCGCAGGAAACGGTCGCGGATAAGCAGGAACAGAAGATGCGCGGCGAGACTTAAGTCGCCGCGCCTTTTCCGATCAACTCTTCGTAATAGTCCGCTAGGGCTGCTGCATTGGCTTCCCAGCTAAAGCGTGCAGCATTGGCGGCTACCGTCTGCTGAGCGTAGTTTTCTGCGAGCACTTGTTCGACACCAACGGCGATAGCGCCCGCGTTGCGATCTACGATCCTGCCAGCGGTGTCGTGTTGCACCAGTTCTTTCGCTCCGCCTGCATCGGTGATCACCAATGGCGCTCCACAAGCGAGGGCCTCCACCCACGCATTGGCGAGACCTTCGCTGGCAGAGGGCAGCACCATCGCATCGGCAGCTGACAGCACAACGGGCAGCATCGCGTGGTCCAGACTGCCAAGGAAATGCACACGGCCTTCCAAATCATTTGCCGCTCCGCTGGTTAGCGCACGCAGCTTCTGTTCGTCTTCACCTTTTCCGACCAATAGCAATCTGGCATCCGGCATTTGCTCCAGCGCTTCGACAACGAATTGCTGTCCCTTGCGCGGGATTAGCGCGCCAACGGTCGCCAGCAGTTTTCCGCTTTCAGGGATGCCGAAGTCTGCCGCTAGTTTTTGCCGGCACTCCGTGCGGTCCAGGGGCTTGAACAGCGTGCGATCAAGCCCCGTATAGTGGATAGTGATCTTGTCCTGCGGCAGGCCGATCGCAGTCATATCCTGCGCCAAGGCCTTGCTTACGGATAGTAACCCCGCTGCCTGCTCTGCTGCATGCCGCATCATGTCGGCTGAAAAACCCAGCTCACCCCAATGCGAAATATCTGCGCCGCGCGCCTTTATGCTCAGCGGTAGCTTTAGCTCACTCGCAATCCGCGCTGCTGCCGGACCATCTGGATAGAAGAACTGCGCATCGACGAGATCGAAGGGTTCCGCCGCATGCAGCCGCCTCGCAACAGGCAGTACGGCTCGCGCGATCATCGCCGGGTTCAGTCTGGCCCCGAATTTCGGGATTAGCGTGAAGCGCGGGCGATGTACGTCCACTCCGCATTCCACGCCGTCCACTGCGGCTTCTGCCAGCGCTTTGTAGCGGCCAGCCGCAACGGGCGGCACACCGATCGGATTTATGACAGTCACGTGCCAGCCATCGCGCGCAGTCAATGCTTCCAATTGGCGCGCGACGAAGGTGCCAAAACGCGGTGAATGGGCATTGGGATACAGCGTGGCGATCGAGAGGATACGTGGCATATTTGCGGGCTCCGCCTCTACAGCTTTCGCACCAGCATTTCGGCGGTGGCTAGCCAGGCAGGGCTGTCGATCACAATCTGCCGTTGACCAACCCCCGGGGGCAGCAGCCCGACCAGCGAACCCTGCCGGTCAATCAGCCGACCAAAAGCAAAGCGTCCGCCTGAGCGCGGCGCCAGCACATCGCGATTGATCAATTGCCCCGCCTCTTCCGGATCAATCTGACGCATCCAAAGCTGGTCGCCAGAGCGATATTCACCCTGTCCGGCTTCGATTTCCAAACACACCAGCGTACCGCCCTCGATCAGCTCTGTTGGCAGGATGGCATCGCGCGGCGTTGACAGGCTTTCTGCTCCCGACATCGTTAGGCGTGCGATGATCTGCGGTTGAGCACCGTCTTCCGCCTTCACCAAAGCTTCCGGGTCCACGCCGAGCGCTGCACCGATGCGGTTCATCCAATCGAGCGAAAGATTGCGCATTCCGGTTTCCAAGCGGCCAATCGTCTGCGCGGTCGTGGGCGGATTACAGGCGGCTGCGACTTTGGCCAAAGTCATGCCCTTGCTCTTACGAATGTCTCTGATGCGATTGATCACGCGCTGTTTCCCTGCTGACAAAAATTAACCGAATTGGTTGAAAAATACCTTTCCTACAACCGATTCGATTTTGCAAGGGGCGCGTTCATCCAACAGGAGAATCCCATGCAACGCCAGCTCGTCGAACGCGAACTTACTTCTGAAGGACCGCGCCGGAATGGTGGGGTGGCAAAGCGGCGGCGCAGTGTCACCGTGAATGTCGCGGAAAGTCCGCTTGGCTGGCTCCATGCTCATGGACACTTGGAAGATCGGCTGTTTGACGCGGGTGAGCGGCTGCGGGCGGATTATGAGCGAGCGCAGCTCGGGCCAAGCATTACTATGCGGTGGGATGCGGTGCGAATTCGCGGGACTGCGGATGAGGGCCTTACGCAAACTGAACGGCAAATTGCGGCGCGCGCGCGTTTTGACGGCGCTTTGGCGCAGGCGGGCAGCGGTCTTGAAGATATTTTGTGGCGCGTCGTTTGCGCAGGCGAAACTTTGCCAGTCGCTGAAAAGGCACTGAAGTGGCCGGCACGCAGCGGCAAGTTGGTGCTGCGACTGGCACTCGACAGGGTCGCGGATTTCTACCGTATTTGCTGAAAACGCTTAGCTCTTTGACGCAAACAAACCTTTGAGCCATGCCCAGAACGCCGCGATAGGTGAGCCGGATGCCTCTGCGCGCCTTGCCGCAGCGGCATCTTCCTCCGCCTCGCGCAACAGTTTCGCACGTAGCGCGCTTTGCTGGCCTTGCTGTGCCGATGCGATGGTTGAACGACGCGAGCGCGGATCGCGCATGAAAGCGTACCCATCGACGCGGTCGTCTTCGGTCAGCGTGACATCACCCTGCTGGTTCACATCAACAGGCTCCTGCGCAGGAGCGGCCTGACTGATGTGATCTGTATCCGGCGTAGTTTCCTGCGTGGGCTCTGGTTCGGCCACAGCCACAGGTTCTGGCGCTGATACACATGGAGCTGCGGCGGGCAGGTCGTCTTCTTGTGGTTCTGAAATCCAATTGTTGAGGTCATAAACCTCCTCTGGAACGCCATAATCCTTCGCAGGATTTAATTCGTCAAAGCGGGCTGGGCGCAGACCGTCATCGCTGGCGGTTGTTGGCGGCGGCACGCGGTTGGCCTCGGGCGCAGGAGTGGGAAGCGGCTTTGGCGCGGGCGCGGGTGTGACGTCGCGCTCCGCTTCGCTATCAGGCTCGACCTTGGTGGCCAGCTTGGCCTTGGCAATTAGCGCAGGCTCCGGCGCAGGGGGCGAAGGTGGAGCGGGAGCGAAGGTGAATTCTTCTTCCGGCTGCGCGCGTTCACGCGCGACAGGTTTGGGAGCTTGGGGCTTGATTTCATTCGCCTGAGGCAATTCTGGTTTTGGCTCTGGCTCTGGCTCTGGCTCTGGCTCTGGCTCTGGCATTGCTTCCGGCATAACAGAGCGCGGCGCTTCAGCTTCGGGCGTCGGTTTCGCGGCAGGCGACTCAGATGCGATGGCTCTTGCTGCGTCAGATGCATTCTCGTCCACCGGATCGGGACGCAGCGAAAGTGAAGGAAAGATGCGCGTGGCCATGTCCAGGCCATCTTCAATTGGCTGATGCAAAGCGGGGTCGCCAATCGGGTCACTCGCCATGTTCATATCGTCGATTGGGTCAGCAGCGCCAAAATCATCCAGCGCCGGCGGTGCGGATTTTCTCCGGGTCAGCGCCAGCACAGCTTCAGGGGAGGGCAAGTCTGCCTCGTCCTCGATTTCGGTATTGACTGCTTGATCGCGTTCGTCCTGCTCGTCTTCGTCATCCATCGGCGCAAGGCCGAGAATGGCCGCAGGACGCGGCGCGCGTTCAACATCCTCGCCCAGCATTTCTGCTGAAGCTTCGTGGAACATCGCGTGCGCTTGGGCCAATTCATCCGCATCGAGCACAAGCACGGGCTTCTTCTTCAGCTTGCGCGCGCCGCCGCCCAGTGCTTCCAGACTGCCATAAGCAAGCCCGTCGGAGGCCGTGTCAGCCCGAAGTGCGGAAGATGCAGCAATGCCCATGAAGCGCTTTTTGCCGGTGTTTGGTGCAAACGCTATGATCAGAATTGGTTAATTGCGAATTTACACCTTGGCAGCGCTCAACCTTCTGCCTGTTCGGCGATAGTCAACCAGCGTTCTTCCGCTGCGTCCTTCTCTTCCCGCGCCAGTTCTAGGGAGGTGTTGATGCGTGCGAAACGATCAGGATCGGCGGTATAAAGGTTGGGATCGGCGAGTGCCGCTTCGCCTTTCGCGATCAGCTGTTCCAGCTCCTCAATGCGTTTGGGCAAGAGGTCAAGATCCCGCTGATCTTTGAACGATAGCTTGGTTGATTTTGGCGGTGGCGGGGCAGGTGGCGCGGGCTTTGTAGAGGTTTGAGACCCGCCTGAACTCTTTTCGCCTCCGGCCTTTTTGCCAGCCTTTTTGGTCCGCTTGGCTTGCCAATCTTCATATCCGCCAGCGACGATGTCGACTGTGCCGCTGCCATCCAGCCCAAGTGTGACAGTGACAGTGCGGTCAAGAAAATCGCGGTCATGGCTAACGATCAGCACAGTGCCTTCGTAATCTGCAATCACTTCCTGAAGCAGGTCGAGTGTTTCCAGATCAAGGTCATTGGTCGGTTCGTCCAGCACCAGCAGATTGGATGTGCGGGCAAATTCGCGGGCAAGCAGCAGGCGGCTGCGTTCCCCGCCAGAGAAGGTGCCGATCTTGGCATCGACAAGGCCCGGATCGAACAGGAAGTCCTTCATATAGGCCTGCACATGCTTGCGTTCGCCGCGCACATCGATCCAGTCGCCGCCCTCCACCAGCACATCGCGCACCGATTTCTGCGGATCAAGCAAGGAACGTTGCTGATCGATCATCACGCCGCTGAGCGTGTTGGCATGGGTAATTGTGCCGGTGTCCGGCTCAATTTCCTTCGTCAGCATTTTCAGCAGAGTGGTTTTTCCTGCACCGTTAGAGCCTACGATACCGATCCGGTCGCCGCGCTGAATGCGTAGGGAAAACGGCTTGATGATGGGCCGTCCGTCGTAGGTTTTGCTGATTTCATCCGCGACAATGACGGATTTGCTTTTGAAGTCCGCATCGCTTGCCAGCTTGAGCTTGGCAGTGCCGCCGGGGGAGATCATCGCGGCGCGCGCGGCGCGCATGTCCCAGAGCTTTTCCAAGCGGCCTTGGTTGCGCTTGCGCCGTGCCGTGACGCCGCGTTCAAGCCAATGCGCTTCTATCTTGAGCTTGGCGTCCATCTTTTCGGCAGCGCGCGCCTCTTCGGCGTAGACCTGCGCTTCCCATGCCTCGTATCCGCCAAAGCCGACTTCCTTGCGGCGCACCGCACCCCGGTCGAGCCACAAGGTCGCGCGAGTCAGCCGTTTCAGGAAGGTCCGATCATGGCTGATCACGATAAACGCGCCTTTGTACCGGTCCAGCCAGCCTTCCAGCCAATCAATGGCAGCAAGGTCGAGATGGTTTGTCGGCTCATCCAGCAACAGCACATCGGGTTCCTGCGCCAATGCACGGGCGATGGCAGCGCGGCGCCGTTCTCCGCCGCTAGCGGTGCTGGCCTCTGTCGACATATCAATGCCAAGCTGCCCGGCGATGGCATCGACCGCGTGTTCAGCAGGCGCACGATCGCCGGATAGCGCGAAGTCCATCAGAGTGGCGCAGGAATCAAAATCAGGCTCCTGCTCCAGCCACACGATATTGGCGTGTGCCTTCGCCTTGCGCACGCCGCGATCAGGTTCAATTTCGCCTGTTATCAGGCGCAGCAGCGTGGTTTTGCCAACACCATTGCGTCCGATCAGGGCAATACGATCACGCGGACCTATATGCAGGTCCAGCCCGTCACCGGAATTGGGATCGCCCAGCAGCCAGCGGCCGCCTTGTTGCAGTCCCAGCTCTTCGAGCGAGAGGATCGGTGGTTCGGCCATGATGCCGCGCAGGTAGGGGCGGGCACGCGCGCTGGCAAGGAACCCGTTGGCGCGGCGATCATTTTAAGCGCGGGTGATGCCGCCATGGCATCGCTGACAGGAGAATGATTATGCTGCGCTATGCTTTAGCCCTTTCCGTCGTTTCCATCATGACCGTACCCGGACTTGCATATGCTCAGGTAGAAGTGGAAAGCGCCGGGCCGGTGGTCAATCTGTCAATTACGGAGAATGTGGTTCTCGATCCCGACATGGCCAATCTCAGCGCCGGTGTGACAACGATAGAGCCCACCGCCGTCGCCTCCATGCGCGCCAATGCAAATGCAATGCGCAGGGTGATCGATCGGATCGAGGCAATGGGCATCGACCGTGATGATATCCAGACGACCGGAATCGAACTGAACCCTGATTACGCGTATAATCAGCAAACACAGCAGCAGGTCTTCAGAGGATACCGCGTATCAAACCGGGTTAGCGTAAAGGTGCGCGATATAGAAAGTGTCGGCAACGTGCTCGACACATTGGTGGCTGTCGGGGCGACGGATATTGGCGGGATCGGCTGGGCCGTTGAAGACCAGACCTCCGCGATTGACCAGGCACGGCAGGCCGCCTTTGCTCGTGGCCGCGATCAGGCAATGGAATATGCCAGCATGGCGGGATTTTCCGGTATCCGCCTGTTGCAGATCGGAGAGAACGTGATGGCGGGTCCACCGGTTCAATATGGCAACCAGATCATAGTAACGGCAGCGTCCCGGTCTGATGCAACTCCGGTGGTGCCCGGACAGGTGCAGGTCGGGGTGACGATCAGCCTGTCGTACGAGTTTACGCAATAACCGGAACGCGTGACAAGCCTGAACGGCGAAACGCACCGCAATTCACTTCTTGTTCAATGCGGCTGGTTTAGGCACATAGTCATCATGAAGATGCCAACCGCCCTTTTCACCGCACTCGCACTGGCTGCCTCGCTTGCAGTCCTGCCTGCTCCCGCTTCGGCGCAAGACCGTTCTCGCGGGGATCAGAATAGCGCGCGGGCAGAAATGCAGGCGGGCCGCAACTTGCCAATCCGCGATATTGAACGCCGGATTATCCCGCAAATGCGTGATGGCGATGAGTATATTGGCTTTGAATATGATTCGACTGCGCAGGCATACCGCCTCAAATTTATTCGCAACGGGCGGATGATTTGGGTCGATGTCGATGCGCAAACAGCGCGCGTTCTTCGCGTTTCGCGCTAAATCCTCTCCCCACTGGAAACCGCTAGCCAACTTGACGCGTTCATGTTGCACGCGCAACACGGCGTTTAGGTGAAAGCAGGGAAGAATTGATGCGAATTTTGATCGTTGAGGATGAACCGACACTCGGTCAGCAACTCAAAACTACTCTTGAGCAAAATGGCTATGCAGTCGATCTGTCCACGGATGGAGAAGACGGCCATTTTCTTGGCAGCACCGAAGATTACGACGCTGTCGTACTCGATCTCGGCCTGCCCGAAATTGACGGGCTGACCGTGCTTGGCATGTGGCGCAAAGAGGGGCGTGATTTCCCCGTTCTGGTGCTGACTGCACGCGATAGCTGGTCCGACAAGGTTGCCGGGCTGGACGCGGGCGCAGATGATTATCTTGCCAAGCCATTCCAGACCGAAGAATTGATCGCTCGCCTGCGCGCGCTGATCCGCCGTGCTTCTGGCAATGCCTCTTCCGAACTGACGGCTGGCTCTGTGCGGCTGGATACGCGTTCTGGCCGGGTCACGCTGGCTGGCGAACCGGTCAAGCTGACCGCGCAAGAATATAAGCTGCTGAGCTACCTTATGCACCACAAGGGCAAGGTGGTCAGCCGCACAGAATTGATCGAACATATCTACGATCAGGATTTTGACCGTGATTCGAACACGATCGAAGTTTTTGTCACCCGCATCCGCAAGAAACTTGGCGCAGAAGTGATCACAACGATCCGTGGCCTCGGTTACAGCCTCGACGACCCCGACGATCAGCCCCGCGAATAACGGCGGCTCGTCCGGAGATGTCTCCTCTGTCGAGGATGAAGGCGCGCTGGCGGATGATGCTGGCGGGGCCGTAGAAATCACGCATACCGGCAGCCTGTCGCGGCGCATGATGCTGATCGCGGCGGGCTGGATTGTAATTCTGCTCAGCGTTGGCGGTTTTGCGCTGGACCGAGTGCTGACCAGTCAGTTGCAGTCTGAATTCGATAATCGCCTGACCATACCGCTCAACTCTATGCTCCGTTCGGCAGAGCTGGATCCGTTTGGTGAAGTGCGTTTCAATTCCATTCTGGGTGATCAGAATTATCTTGAACCGGGCAGCGGATCCTATTGGCAAATCAGCGGGGAGGGGTTTGAACCCTATCCATCGCGCAGCCTGTGGGATGATCGCCTTAATGTTCAGGGTGATGTGGTCGCCACTGAGACGATATTCTACGATTCCGATCAGTTCGATGATGAACCGCTCCGCATTGCCCAGCGCACCGTAACCTTGCCCGGCAGCGATGTGCGCTGGCAATTCGTGGTCGCGCAAAAGCGGGAAGACATCGACAGTCAAATTGCAACGGTGCGTGCCACATTGGCGTGGTCTTTTGCCATTCTGGGGATCGGCCTGTTCCTGATGGCCATGGCGCAAACCTGGTACGGTCTCGGGCCTCTGCGCCGTGTTCGGCAGGCGATTGCGCGCATCCGGTCTACCGGCACAAACCGCGTGACAGAGCCGCTGCCGCTGGAAGTGCAGCCGATGGTGTATGAGCTTAACGCGCTCCTGTCGCATTCGGAAAAGCAGGCGGAGGAAGCGCGCACCCACGCCGGCAATCTGGCGCATGCGCTGAAGACGCCGCTGACAGTGCTGAATAATGCCGCTCATGCGCAGTCGCCCGATCTGGACGAAACGGTTCTGCGCGAAGCGGACACGATGCAGCGGCATGTGGATCACCACCTCGCCCGCGCTCGCGCTGTGGGACGGCGGGCTACCGGCCTTTCACGGACAAGTTCCATGGAAAGCGCGCGCGGCGTGGAGCGCGCAGTGTCACGGCTTTACAGCCATGTTCGCTTCGACATTGATGGCAAGGATGCTGAAGTCGCGATGGAGCGGCAGGACCTTGATGAACTGCTCGGCAATCTTATCGAGAATGCCGCCAAGTACGGCGGCGGCAGCGTGTTCGTGACGATGGATGCGGAGCCGGACGCCAAGCAATGCATCATCTGGATAGAAGATGACGGCGCGGGTATTCCTGAAAAAGCGCGTGATGAGATATTTGGGCGCGGTGCGCGGCTGGATACCGGCAAGCCCGGAACCGGCCTGGGCCTCGCGATTGTGCGAGATGTGGCGCAGATTTACGGCGGAGATGTCTCGCTGCATGAAAGCGAGGATTTGGGCGGCTTGCTGGTAAAGCTTAGCCTGCCAAGAGCAGGGGGCACTGCTGAGGTCTGATCCTTCGCCGGATCATTCGCCGGATCATTCGCCTCTGGCGCGCTGATGGTGGCGGATTACTTCATCAATGATGAAGCGCAGAAATTTCTCGCTGAATTCCGGATCGAGGTCAGCTTCGGAAGCCAAGGCGCGCAAACGCTCTATCTGTTTGGCCTCGCGCGCTGGGTCTGCGGGAGGGAGCGCTGTCTTCGCTTTATACTGACCCACGGCCTGCGTGATGCGAAACCGCTCCGCCAGAATGTGGATCAGCGCGGCGTCGATATTGTCGATGCTGCGGCGAAAGGCAGCAAGTTGGGCATCAGTTGCGGGGTCGGTCATTAATCAGCTTTGCATCGTGGTTGGTAGGTTTCGCGAAGCAATGCGGCAGAAATGCCTGCTTGCCAACACCCTCTGACATCCCCATTGGAATTTGTATGAGCGACAACGTCGTCCCCCTGAAGCGCGCCAATGGTGAAGAGCGGCCCACGCTCACGCCCATTTTGTCGCTGACCGCAACGCCGATGAATTCGGTGAATGCGATTATTCTTGACCGTATGCAGAGCGAGATTCCGCTTATCCCGGCGCTGGCTGGTCACCTGATTTCGGGTGGTGGCAAGCGTATGCGGCCCATGCTGACGCTGGCTGGCGCAGATGTTGTGGGATACCAAGGTACGCGCCATCACAAGCTCGCCGCAGCGGTGGAGTTTATCCACACGGCAACTCTGCTGCATGACGATGTGGTCGACGGCAGTGAAATGCGCCGGGGCAAATCTGCAGCCAATATTGTTTATGGCAATCCGGCCACGGTTCTGGTTGGCGATTTTCTGTTCAGCCGCGCGTTTGAATTGATGGTGGAGGATGGCAGCCTGAAAGTGCTGAAAATCCTTTCCGGTGCCAGTGCAATCATTGCGCAGGGCGAGGTCGATCAACTGACCGCGCAGCGCAAGATTGAAACCAGCGAAGAACGCTATCTCCACATCATCGGCGCGAAAACCGCGGCCTTGTTTGCTGCCGCCAGCCGCATTGCTGCGGTCGTCGCCGAACGCCCTGATGCTGAAGAAATGGCGCTGGATGATTACGGCCGTAACCTCGGCATCGCTTTCCAGCTGGTCGATGATGCTATCGATTACGATTCTGATGCCGCCGAAATGGGCAAGGATCGTGGCGATGATTTCCGCGAGGGCAAGATGACGCTGCCAGTCATTCTCGCCTATGCCCGGGGCAATTCGGAAGAGCGCCGCTTTTGGGAAGATGCGATTGCCGGATTTGCGGTTGAGGATGAAGACCTTGCTCACGCGGTTGAACTTATCCGCAAGCATGATTGCGTTTCCGCCACCCGCGAACGCGCTCGCCACTTTGCCCAGCGTGCCTGCGATGCGCTGAGCATTTTTCCCGATTCTGCCGCTCGCCGTGCGATGGTGGAAGCCGCGCAATTCGCGGTAGCGCGGGGTTACTAAGGCGGTCGCGTGACCGCTGATCTTCCCATCAATGCCGTCCTGCCGGACCTGCTCGCTGCCTTAAGCGAGGGCAGTTCAGCCGTGCTGGTCGCGCCGCCGGGAGCGGGCAAGACCACGGCTGTTGCACCCGCACTGCTCGACGCTGAGTGGTGCAGCGGCCAAATCATCATCACATCACCGCGCCGTGTCGCGGCCCGCGCTGCGGCAGAGCGCATGGCGCAGATGCTGGGGGAGGCAGTGGGGCAGCGCGTCGGCTATCTGACGCGGCTGGACACCAAGACTTCCAAGGCAACCCGGATTCTAGTTGTGACAGAGGCCATTCTGGTCAATCGCCTGCTGGAAGATCAGGAGCTTGCCGGAATATCGGCCCTTTTGTTCGATGAAGCGCATGAACGGCATCTTGATAGCGACCTTGGCTTGGCTCTGGCCCTCGAAACGCAAGGCGTATTGCGCGAAGACCTGCGCATTTGCGTCATGTCCGCCACCATCGATGGTGCGCGCTTTGGCCGCCTAATGGGCGCGGATACGCCCGTTATCGAGAGCGAAGGCAAGGCCTATCCGCTACGGATAGAATGGCTTGGCGCATCGCCAGAAAAGCGGCTGGAGGATGCGATGACGTCTGCCATTCTGCAGGCGTGGCGGGAAGAGGAGGGCGATATTCTCGCCTTCCTGCCCGGCGTTGGAGAGATTGAGCGAACCCTTGAACGGCTTCAGGCGAGGTTGAACGACGTGCCTATCTTGCCGCTTCACGGTCAGGTTCAACCGCAAGACCAGCGTGCCGCCATCCGGCGCAATCCGGATGGGCGCAGGCGCATTGTCCTGGCCACCAGCATTGCGGAAACGTCTCTAACGCTGGAGAGTGTCTCTGTGGTGGTTGATGGCGGAATGGCGCGCAGGGCGGAGTTTGACCGCGCCGCTGGAACCACACATCTCGTTACGCAGCGCGCCAGCCGCGCCGCATCCGCGCAGCGAGCTGGGCGCGCGGCACGTTTGGGACCGGGTGTCGCATATCGTCTTTGGGAAGAGGCCGCGCATGCTGGCCGCCCGGAGTTTGACACGCCCGAAATGCTCAGCGCCGATCTTGCTCCATTGGTGCTGAACCTTGCGAAATGGGGCGTTACCGATCCCGCAAGCCTGCAGTTTCTCGATACCCCACCCGAAGCCTCCATTGCGAGTGCGCGCCACCGGCTGGAGAAGTTGGGTGCGCTTGATGCCAGCGGTGCGATCACGCCTCAGGGACATCAAATCGCCAGCCTGCCGATGGACTCGGTTTCGGCGGCTGCCGTATTGTTCGGTGCAGAAGTTGGTCAGGCGCTTGATGCGGCGAAACTGGTGCTGCTGCAGCAGGAGCGCGGCCTTGGCGGGCGCTCCGAAGATCTGCTTCAGCGACTGCAACGCTGGGATGGAGAGCGCGGAGGCCGGGCCGAGGCGTCGCGTGGGCTGGCACAGCGCTGGGCGAAAGCTGCGGAGCGGCTAGTCTCCGGCGCAGATGCACCAGAGCGTAATCCAGCCCTGTTACTCGCTTTTGCGCAGCCGGACAATATCGCACGTAGGCGCGGCCAATCGGGTGAGCATTGGCTTTCGGCTGGCGGCAGAGGCTATCAGCTTGATCCCGCATCGCCGCTGGCCCGCGCAGAATGGTTGGTGATTGCCGATGCGCAGGGGCAGGCAAAAGGTGCGCGGATTGTCGCAGCGGCGCAGCTGTCCGCGCAGGATGTGGAACAGCATCTCTCTCACATGATCGAAACGCGCACGGTTGCCCGTTGGAATGATGCCGAGGCACGTGTTGAGGCGCGCCGCGAACGCAGGCTGGGCGCGATCACTTTGGCAAGTGGCCCCGATTCTGATCCTGACCCGCAGGCGATTGTTGATATCCTTGTGGAGAAGGCTGCGGAAAAACTGGGGGAATTGCTCCCGCCTGGTCTGCTGGCCCGGGCCCGCTTCGCCGGAATTGATGCGCTGGGTCAAGACGCTTTGGCAGGGCGATCGGAGGATTGGCTCGCGCCGCTGCTTACGGGACGCCGCGATCTGGGGTTGGCGCCGGCGCGCTACGGTGAGGCGGCTCTAAATCTGTTGTCTTGGGGAGAGCGCCAGCAAATCGATACACGCGCCCCGCGCCATTTCACCAGTCCGGCAGGCACCAGCCATGCCATCGACTATGCAGGCGAACATGCGCCCAGTGTGGAAGTGCGCGTGCAGGCGCTGTTCGGGCTGGATACGCATCCGATGATCGGGACCAGCCCACTGCTGATCCATCTCACCAGTCCGGCTGGCAGACCCATTCAGGCGACCCGCGATCTGCCCGGTTTTTGGCGCGGCAGTTGGTTGGATGTGTGCAAGGATATGAAGGGTCGTTACCCGAAACACCGCTGGCCGGAACAACCCTGGACCGAGAAACCGAGCCTCAAGACCAAAAACGCCTTCAAAAATGCGGGCGGGTGAATTAGGGGCGGTGCATGGCAGAAGCTCGTATCTACAAGCGCCCGCAAAGCGCAATGCAATCCGGTAAGGCACACACCGATCAATGGGTGCTCGATTTCGTGCCAGCAGAGGCGAAGAAAGCCGACCCGCTTATGGGGTGGAGCGGCAGTGGTGACACGCGCCAGCAATTGAAGCTGTCATTTGACAGCTGCGAAGCGGCACAGGCCTATGCTGAGAAATACGGCATTGCAGCGCGCGTACACACGGTGCCAGCCAAACGTCTGAAGCTGCAGGCCTACGCCGACAATTTCCGCTAGAAGCGCGATGGCTGGCGCGTGCGCGATGCACACACGCCAGCTTTGATATTACCCGCGCAGGCTAAGCTCGCCCCGCTCGAACGCTTCGCGGCAATCTGTCGCGTCATTGCGAATATCGTCCTCCAGCAATGTCGTTTCGGTCATGCCGGGGCCTTCAAAGCGTGGATCGTCGCATTCGCCATCATTGGCCCAGTCACCGTCATCGGTGCCAAAGTCGATGTCGATGCGTTCTCCTGCCGGCTCTGCTGTTGCAGCGCTGGCTTCTGCGCCGTCCTTGCCGGTATCGGCCTCTGCGCCAGCCTCAACCTCTTCTGTGGCTTCTGCTTCGCCATCGGTTTCGGCAATTGCAGTTTCTTCGGTGCCAGCGTCAGCGTCGCCTTCTGCGTCGGTTGCATCGCTGCCGCAGGCCGTCAAAGCCAAAGCTGCTGCAGCCAGAAGCGGCGTGGAAATCGTGATTCTCATAACAGTCCCCTTTGTCGATACCCCTTGATGCCTTGCAAACCCGATCTTGCAAAGCGCATTCTATGTCGCCATATGCGCCACGGGAGTCGGGTGGACGTTCGCGTTTGCTCACCGGGTCAGATCCGGAAGGAAGCAGCCCAGGTAAATGGCAGCGGGTCGCTCGGCTCCTTTTTCACCACATTGTTGCGATGACATTCCGGCGATGAGCGCCTAGTCTTGGCGCATGAGTGATTCCCCGGAAAATCCGGACACCCCGCCATGGGGTGACGATATGCAGGAGGAGGAGGCCAAACCCTCCGCCGCAGAGCTTGAGGCTGCCGGACAGAATTCGATGTTCGGCGATCCTGCACCTGTTCCGGAAACGGCGCCAGAGCCAGATCCTGAAGCGGCGACTGAAGCGGCGACTGAGGCGAAGCCTTCGCCGCCATCCAGTCCTAAAGCCGAAGATCAATCGCAGCCATACCGTGTTTTGGCGCGCAAATATCGCCCGCAAACTTTCAGCCAGCTGATTGGTCAGGAACCAATGGTGCGCACGCTGGGTAACGCGATTGAGCGGGACCGGTTGGCGCATGCTTTCTTGATGACCGGCGTTCGCGGGGTTGGCAAAACCTCGACAGCACGTCTTATTGCGAAGGCGCTCAACTGCATCGGGACAGACGGGCAGGGCGGGCCAACTATTGATCCGTGCGGCCAATGCGAACCCTGCACTGCCATTGCTGAGGGCCGCCATATTGACGTGATCGAAATGGATGCCGCCAGCCACACCGGCATTGACGACATTCGCGAGATTATCGAAGCGGTCCGCTACGCCACGGTCAGCGCGCGCTTCAAGATATACATCATTGATGAGGTTCACATGCTGTCCAAAGCGGCCTTCAACGGGCTGCTCAAGACATTGGAAGAACCGCCAGAGCATGTGAAATTCCTGTTCGCGACCACGGAGGTTGAAAAGCTTCCCGTCACCGTGCTCAGCCGCACGCAGCGGTTTGATCTACGGCGCATTCCGGCCGATTTGTTGCACAAACATTTCGCCTATGTGTGTGAGCAAGAAGGTGTCGGGGCCGAAGATGAAGCGCTGGCGATGATCGCGGCGGCGGCTGAAGGCTCTGTGCGCGATGGTTTGTCCATCCTCGATCAGGCGATTGCTCATGCCGATATGGACGGCGGCGATGCGGAGAATTCAGACCGTGCCGGGGTCCGCGCTAGCAAGGTGCGCGACATGCTTGGGCTTGCCGATCGCGGGGCGCAGCGGCGACTGTTCCAACATCTGCTCGAAGGTGAGCCGCAAAAACTGCTGGATGCGATTGCCGATCAATATGCGCTTGGTGTGGAGCCGTTGGCGCTGATGCGGTCCCTGATGGAATTCACGCACCGGGTTGCCATCGGGCAAATCGGCGCGGCTGACGCGCCATCGGAAGAAGAGCGCACAGCGATCATGGAATGGGCGGGGCGTTTGTCTGCCGGCCAGGTTCACCGGCTGTGGCAATTGCTGCTGAAGGGCCATGATGAAGTGAAGACCGCGCCCGATCCGCTGGTTTCGGCGCAGATGGCGTTGCTGCGCGTGCTGCACGCCGCCGATATGCCCGATCCGGGCAAGCTCGCCAAACAGCTGAAAGATGCCGCGCTGAGCGGTGCGGCTGCGGTTGGCGCCACGGGCGGGGCCGCTGGTGGCGGCGCGCCGAGTGCGGCGCTTGCTTGGGGCGATCTGGTAGACCGGATAGAGCATTCCGGAGCGCCCGGTTCGCTATCCTTTGCAGGCTTGCTGAAGGCGCAAATTCAGGTGATTTCGCTGGCGCCGGGCAAGCTCGAATACAATCAGCCGCGCGGCTATGACGAGGATATTTCCAAGCAGGTCCGGCAGGGCCTGCAGGAGATTATCGGCGGGCGCTGGGAAGTGATCCGCAGCGACGGCCAAGGCGCGCCGACCTTTTACGAGGCGGCAGAGGCGGTGAAAAAGGCAGTAGCCGAACGCATTCGCAATCACCCGCTGGTCGCCGCCACGTTTGACGCATTTCCCGATGCGCAAATGGTTGAAAGTTCAGAACCCCTGCGCGGGCGCGACAACTGGTCGCGCAGCGCATAATTTCAAAGGATTGATCGATGCAGAATATGGAAGAAATGATGAAGGCCGCGCAGGAAGCGGCTGGCAAGATCCAGCAGCAGATGCAGGACGCTCAGGTGAAGCTCGACAATATCGAAGTCGAAGGCTCTTCCGGCGGCGGATTGGTCAAAGTGCGGGCCAGCGCGCGCGGCCGCATCATCGGCGTGGAAATTGACGAAAGCCTTATCAAGACCGAGGAAAAGCAAATCCTCGAAGACCTCGTCACCGCCGCTTTCAACGACGCGCGCGACAAGGCCGACCGCAAGGCTGGCGAGCATATGGCGGAAATGCAGCAGGGTCTGGGTCTGCCACCGGGGTTCAACCTGCCCGGCATGGGGTGAAGAAATGAAGCGCGATATGGACTTGATTCGATCCATTTTGTTGAAAGTTGAAGAATCTAAACGCCCGTGGTGTGAAGGCATCATGGAGGTTGCTGGCTATGAATTGGGAGCGGTGACTTACCATCTCCGCCTCCTAATACAGGCTGGCTACATCACGGCTTTAGAGTTGCCAGACTCCAATACAGAGTACGGCTATCTGCTCCAAGACGCCCAGATGACTTGGCTTGGGCACGAGTTTTTGGAACAGGTTCGGGACCCTGAGATTTGGCGAAGGACAAAAGATGGCGCGGAGAAGGTAGGAAGTTGGAGTTTCTCGTTTTTGGGTTCTCTTGCCAAAGGCCTTGCTAAGCAGAAAGCAGCCGACCTAGGTTTTCCCATCGCCTAGTTTTATCTAGGCCCCCAATCCACACCTAACCATCCACACCCGTTGCAGCTTTGCCGGTGCGCCCCCATATTCCGGTTCAAGCCATAGCGGCCCCCGAACGCCCGCCGCCCAGCAACGGAATTTGTTATGAACGCCTACCCCCTTCTTCCCCTTCGCGACATCGTCGTATTTCCCGGCATGGTCGTCCCGCTGTTTGTGGGCCGTGACAAGTCGGTTGCGGCGCTGGAAGCTGCAATGGAGGACGATCGCGATATTTTCCTCGTGGCGCAGCTAGACCCGGCCACAGACGATCCGGAGCGCGCCGATCTGTATGACATCGGCACGGTCGCGCAGGTCCAGCAGATGCTCAAATTGCCAGATGGCACGGTGCGGGTGCTGGTCGAAGGCAAGGCGCGGGCCAAGATGAGCGAAATGCGGCTGGACGGTGAATTTTACCTCGCCCAGACAGCGGCGCTGGATGAAACCACCGCCAGCGGCACCGAAGTTGCCGCTATGATGCGCAGCGCGCTCGACCAGTTTGCCGACTATGCGCGCACAAACAAAAAGTTGCCTGAAGATATCGAGAGCGAACTCGCCGATATAGAGGACGCGGGTCAACTGGCCGACGCCATCGCCGCTAGCCTGACGGCCAAGGTCGATTCCAAGCAGCTATTGCTTGCTGAAACCGATGCGATGAAGCGGCTGGAAATGGTGTTCTCCGCCATGGAGAGCGAGCTTTCCGTGCAGCAGGTTGAACGCAAGATCCGTGGCCGCGTGAAGCGGCAAATGGAAAAGACCCAGCGCGAATATTACCTCAACGAACAGATGAAGGCGATCCAGAGCGAGCTGGGCGGCGAAGACGGCGAAGTTGATGAGCTGGCCGAATTGGCCAAGCAAATCGCGGAAACCAAGCTTTCCAAAGAAGCCAAGGCCAAGGCCGAAAGCGAGCTGAAGAAGCTTAAAGGCATGCAGCCGATGAGCGCTGAGGCGACCGTAGTGCGCAATTACCTTGATGTGCTGCTGGGCTTGCCGTGGGGCAAGAAAAGCAAGCTGAAGAAGAACATCAGCAAGGCGCAGGAAGTGCTCGACGCGGATCACTACGCGCTGGATAAGGTCAAGGACCGGATCATCGAATACCTCGCCGTGCAGGCGCGAACCAACAAGCTTAAAGGTCCGATCCTGTGCCTCGTCGGTCCTCCCGGCGTCGGTAAGACCAGCCTCGGCAAGTCCATTGCCCGCGCAACGGGCCGCGAATTTATTCGCCAGAGCCTTGGCGGTGTACGGGACGAAGCTGAAATTCGCGGCCACCGCCGCACTTATATCGGCTCACTGCCGGGCAAGATCGTGTCGAATTTGAAGAAGGCAGGCAGCAGCAACCCGCTGTTCCTGCTGGATGAGATTGATAAGCTTGGTCAGGATTTTCGCGGCGATCCCGCATCTGCCCTGCTCGAAGTGTTGGACCCGGAACAGAACAACAAGTTTCAGGATCACTATCTGGAGCTGGATATTGATCTGTCGGACATCATGTTCGTCACCACAGCCAACAGTCTCAACCTGCCGCAGCCGCTGCTGGACCGGATGGAGATCATCCGTTTGGAAGGTTACACCGAAGACGAAAAGGTCGAGATTGCAACGCGCCACCTCATTTCGAAGGTGGTGAGCGATCACGGACTGAAGGATGGCGAGTTTGAACTGACGCAAGACGGGCTGCGCGATCTGATCCGCTATTACACCCGCGAAGCCGGCGTGCGTACGCTGGAACGCGAGATCGCCAATCTTGCGCGCAAGTCGTTGCGCAAGATCCTCGAAAAGGAAGTCGAAAGCGTTACCATCACGCCAGACAATCTTGGCGAATTTGCCGGTGTACGAAAATTCAAGCACGGCATGTCTGAAGAAGAGCCGCAGGTCGGCGCTGTTACCGGACTGGCGTGGACTTCTGTCGGCGGGGAATTGCTGACAATCGAAAGCGTCACGACGCCGGGCAAGGGTGAAGTGAAAACCACGGGTAAGCTGGGCGAAGTGATGAATGAAAGCATCGCGGCCGCCTTCAGCTTCGTGAAGGCGCGCGCACCTGCTTACGGGATCAAACCCAGCATTTTCCAGCGCAAGAACGTCCACATCCACTTGCCCGAAGGCGCCGTGCCAAAGGACGGGCCAAGCGCTGGCATCGGAATGGTCACTTCCATCGTTTCCACGCTAACTGGCATTGCCGTGCGTCCTGAAGTTGCGATGACGGGCGAGGTGACTTTGCGTGGCCGTGTGCTGCCGATTGGCGGACTGAAGGAAAAGCTTCTCGCAGCGCTGAGGGGCGGCATCAAGACTGTGCTCATCCCGGAAGAAAACGAAAAGGACCTCGCGGAGATTCCTGACAATGTGAAGGAAGGTCTGACGATCATCCCGGTCAGCCATGTCGATCAGGTGCTGGAACAGGCATTGACTGCCATACCGGCGCCGATTGAATGGACCGAAGCGGATGACCTCGCCAGCCAGCCGCATGGTCAATCTCCGGGAACACCGCCTGCCACGACTGCGCACTGAAGCGATGACTTCTTTTGATTGAATTGTCGCAAGGACAGTGAACGCGTTCAGAACCCTCTTGAGGCTGCGAAATAGGCTTTGCGTGGTGTCCCGATTGTGATTCATCGTAAAAAATAGGCGCTTCTTGCGGGATAGCCTTTGACAGGGCGCGGAAAACTCGCTCAATTCTAAGCAATCCGGCTGCGATTCCAATTTGCGGCCATTCACTGCAAGTGAGGGGGTCAACCTTAAGATGAACAAAAACGAACTGATCGGTGCCGTCGCAGATTCAAGCGGCCTTTCGCGCAATGATGCGACCAAGGCTGTGGAGGCCGTTTTCGATACGATCACGGCAACGCTTTCGAAGGGTGATGAAGTGCGGCTCGTCGGTTTTGGGACGTTCTCATCCGCCAAGCGTAAAGCTTCTATGGGCCGCAATCCGCGCACTGGCGAGCCAATGGCGATCAAGGCATCGACCCAGCCCAAGTTCAAGGCCGGGAAGGGCCTGAAGGACGCAGTCAACTAATCGGATTGCGGAAAAATGGGGGATGTCTGGCTGCCAAATCGTAGCCGGGCTTGGAAAAAGGGCCGTTCAGCTTGAGCGGCCCTTTCCTTTTGTATGAATGACTGCCGGTTGAGTGATTGCGGCTAGGCGCGCGTTACCACGGCGTAGAGCGCAATTGCCCCTGCATTCGACACGTTCAGGCTTTCCATCTGCGAACTGATCGGCAGGCGGGCTAGGGCATCGCAATGCTGCGCAACATTGTGGCGCATACCTTCGCCTTCTGCGCCGAGCACCACGGCAATCGGTCCCACCGGCATAGCTTCCTCAAAAGTCGCCTCGGCTTCGCCGGCAAGCCCGATCCGCCAATATCCAGCCTCCGCCATTTCCTCCAGTGCGCGGGCCAGATTGACGACCCGAACCCACGGCACAATTTCCAAAGCGCCAGAGGCAGACTTTGCAACCACACCGCTTTCCGGCGGAGCATGGCGGTCCTGCGTTACGATAGCGGCAGCGTTAAAAGCAGCGGCAGAACGCAAAAGCGCGCCGACATTGTGCGGATCGGTCACCTGATCGAGCACCACGATGGGGCGTGAGGCATCGCCTTCCAGCACGTCCGCAAGGTGCAGATCGGTTAAAGCCTCGCATTCCAGCACCAGGCCCTGATGCGGCGCATCTTTTGCCACCAGCCGGGCAAGGTCAGCCACTTCTGCACGTTCAAGCGGGAAATCAGCTGGCAATTCGCCAGAAAGCGAATCGATGCCGTCCAGAGTTGCCCATAATTTACGGTGCTGCCTGCGCGGATTCATCAGCGCAGCCTCTACTGCGTGACGTCCCCACAGGCGCACACTTCCTTTGTTTGCGCGGCCCGATCCGCGCCCGCCTTGCATACGTCCAGCGCGTCCGCGCAGGTTCTTTTTGCCAGCCTTGGCCATAGTTTGTGCCTTTCTCTGGCGCGCTCCTGCCAGCAGCCCCATTGACAGGCAAGCAGTGCTTCGCCAAAGCGGCGCCTCTCGGCTGGAAGGCGGCATTTCAAACCGCCCCAAACCGCGAGCCAAAAGCTCGCAATCCGGCACCGGTGTGGACAGGTGGCCGAGTGGTTAAAGGCAGCAGACTGTAAATCTGCCCGCGCAAGCGTACATAGGTTCGAATCCTATCCTGTCCACCACCGAGCCGGCCCCCTGAAAGCCATGGAGTCGGTGCTTTGATCGCCGTGGCAAACAGTCGTTTATTCGATGATATAGCTGGTGCGCAGCGTGAAGCTTGATCCAGCGCGGAACTGGCCGGTGGGGGTCAGGCGGAAATCGGTGATTCCCGTGTCGCAGTTCTCGCCGTCCAGAACTGGCTCATAATTCCAGGTCGCGCCGTCATCTCCGGAAAATTCCAGATCATCGCCTGCATTGTCGAAGGCGACATAATTCACGCTCAAGCCCGATGTCGGGGAGCCATCGGTGAAGATAACAGGCTGGCCAGAGTCATTGGTGTCGAAACACATCTTGGCGTTGTCCGGTCCGTCATCGGTGATCACTACAGTTCCGCCGTCAGCAGGCGAAAGGCCTGTGTTGGCAACCGTGATCAGATACTCGACCTCGGCTCCGGGGACCGCATAGGGATCGTTCGCTCCGTTGACCGGGTCAGAAACGATTGAACTGATCTTGCTGACTGACAGATCCGTAAAAGGGTTGCAGAAGGTAATGTCATGCAACGCAATGGCCTGACCATCGGGATCGGCTGGCGCTGTGTTGGCATTGCCGTATGTCATGGTGATCGTATCGACTGGCTGGTTGAATGTCACAACGACGTTGCCGTTGCCAGACGTGCCACCCGAAGCGCTATCGCCAACAGCGGTATTGCCAACGACGTAGTTGGAGACACCATTCGTCAGAACCGGTGTTACACTCGATCCCTGATAGCTGCCCAGGACGGTCAATTTGTCAGCAAAGTCATTGGCCGCAAAGTCGATATCGAACACGGTAAACTGCGCGCCCGAAACGGCAGTCGAAAGTGCGATCGTAGTGGTAGCGGTTTGGAACTCGTCAGAAAAATCGAGATATTGGTGCAGCGAGTTCTGAGCTGTGGCCAGGCCACCGGTATTCGCGGTGCTAAGCGCAGGGGAGAGACCGCCGAATGCAGGATCGTTCACCCAAGTGCCACTTGTGGCGATATCGAAATCGACCGTGCCAATGTTGGCGACGTTGTAGCTGTTGCTCACAGAACCGGCAGCCCAGTTGTAGATAGGTGCGTCCCAATCGAAAATCGTCGAACCACGAGCGCAAGATAGGACCGGCGGTGTACCTGCCGTTCGTGTTCCCACTACGGTGAAGGTCGCCGATGAATAGTCATCCTCTGTCGTTACTGTATTGCCTGGGACAGAATCCGGATCGTAATTCGCGCTGCTGAGCACATAGGCGGCATTGGTCACGGGAACGCCACCTGGTGAGATCGCTGTTCCCGACAGCGTAATTTCGCGGAAAGAATCGGAAGCGACGACTGGCACGGTCCAAATGCCTGTGCTTGCGTTGTAGGTTCCATAGCCACTGGTACCGGTCAGGTTGAACCCGGTTGGCAAAATATCGCGGACGGTGACATTCGAGGCTGAAGCTGGGCCCGCATTGGAAAGACGCAGCGTAAAGCTGACTGGGGCGCCCGCAGTGGGTGTCGCGTTGCTTACGGTCTTCAGCATCGAAAGGTCAGATGTTGTGACGCCGGTCTGTGTCCAAGTGAAATCGGACAGACCCATATACTGCCAGTCACCTGAAGGGTTGGCGGTGGGGTTTTGCTGACCGAACATATAGCGGATGCGCACCCGCTTGATTGTGGTGCTGGCGAAATTGACGGCGATATTGCCGGTGGTGCTGGTGATGCCGCCGGAATAGTTGATCCCGTGAAACGCCTGCTGACCGTTAATGCTGGTCGTGCCCACAGCGCTACCCAGAGTATAGGCCGAGGTAAGCGAGCGTAGGTTCTGCCAAGTGCCCGATCCGGTGTCGTACTCAATAACAACACCGTCATGAAAGAACGGATTGTTCAGGAATCGGTCAACATTTGAAACGGTGAAACGCAAATTCGTGACTGCAGTGTTCAGCGTGTAGGTCGACTGAAAATAGTCGCCAGCGTCAAAGACGGAGTGGTCCGTACTATAGAATAGTACACCAGTATTCGCGCCGACTTGCCCGGTGTAATAGGACAGCATTTCCGTCGAATATCGCGGTACGAAATTGGCGTCGTTCGCATCGCCATCGGTTACAACGGCGGTGTTGATCGTCACGGTGTTCGCGCCGACATTCAGCACCGTGCCATCGCTGACAGCAGACAGATTGCCTTTGCCAAGCGCGGTCCAGTCAGCGGTCACAGTGGTTTGCGCCGCAGCTGCGTCAGGACGCAGAGCGAGCAGAACCGTCACACTGAAGAAAGCTGCAAGTAGAAAACGCATGGTGATTAGCGCCCCAATCCAAGGAAATCGAACGTGTCAGCGTCGAACTTCACGCGGACTGCGGCGTAAAGGCCCTCATCCGTGTTGCGCGCGACTGAGAAGTCCGGGTCGGTGAAACCGGTGATGTTGTAGCCTACGGTCAGCAACACGCCTTCGACTGGCACAAAGCCAACGTTCGGTCCAGCAGAGTAGCTGGTTGGGCCGCCGTCCAGATCTGCACGGACTGTGGCGCTGGCACCGATCTCGAAACGCTCACCAATGCCAACCCGCGCATCAACGCCGCCCAGCAGGGCAGTGCTGCCAAGATCCAAACCGTCAAAGCGATCAAAGTTGTGACGCATGCCGACAAAGGCACCAAATTCGCTTCGGCGCGAGAGACCGTCAATGACGCCGTCATCATTGTCGTCTTCATCATTGTAGCCGCGAGGCGACCAATTGGCCGAAACACTGCCGATCACGCGGCTGGAGCGAGCGTCGCCGGTAACGAGCAACGCAGTACGGCCTGCGCCGCCAGTTTCGCCAGCTACGGCGTTGGTCACGGCATCGCTGCGGAATTCGATCTTGCTGAGGAAAGCGAATTCGGAATCGGCGGGGCGGTGAGCCATGGCGATGGCAGCGTCCAGAATCTCTGTTTCGGTGCCATTGTCGCCTGTGGCGTTGGTCCATGTGATGCCAGAACCGATCACGCGGCCTTCGCCCAGCTGACGGATAACGCCAGCCGTAGCGCCCATGCGGTTGGCGAACTCGCCGTCACGGTATTCGCCGCGAGCGGTCGCGCTCCAGCGGTCACGGCGCCATGCCGCACCTGCTGTTACCGCAGTGAATTCTTCGAACAGCGAGCCGTTGGCGCCGAACTGGCCGCCGCTCGACAACGGCTGATCGGTGTCAACCAGATCGGCCACGTCAGCCGCGCCGCTCAGCGTCCAATTGCTGTCGAAAGTTGCGTCAAGGCTCAGCTCTGGATTGACCTGCCACGTGTGAGAGAGGCCAAAGGCCGCAAAGCTGCGTGTGCCAAGCTCAGCAATGTCCTGCTGGCCAAGGCTTCCGCTGACCTGGCCGCCAAGCCAAGGTGTCAATTCAAGACCGCCACGCAAAGTACTGGAGGTAAAGCCGTTGGCGTCAGCAATCTCATACTGGCCCACAACGCGCACATCATCGGTGATGGCATAGCGGGCACCCAGGCGATGGCGCGTAGGCAGGTCTGCTGATTCCGCGCTGTCGAGGGCAAGACTCGTGCTGGCGCTGATTTCCAGACGATTGTCGAATGCGCGCTGTGTCACGCCGCCTTCGAGAACGGTGGAGCTGTTGGTTGTGCCATCAGCCAGACGGTCAGTGAAATGTGCTACGCCAACACGCAGATCGGTTGTTTCCTGAGTGTAGCCGACTTCGACTTCGGCAGCGCGGCGGCGCGAACTGTCCGTCAGGCTATCGTCCTGCCACAGACTGGCGAGGATGGAGAGGTCGTCTGTCAGGCGCACGCGGCCATCGACGCCAACGCGGCGGCGGCCAAGATCTACGCCGTTCTGCTGACCCACGCCGTAATCGGCATCGGTTGAGCGGGCATAGGCAATCACATCTACAGAACCGGTCTGGTGCTGGGCTTCGATCAACCAACCCGTGGCGGTTGAACCTTCGCTGCGGCTGGCAGCAATTTCTGCGCGGATTTCGGTGGCGTTGCCGATCCGAGCGCGCAGGTCAACGCCGCCCATCAAGGTGCGAGCGCCATCGCCGCGGTCCGTTACAGCGGTGGTACCGATGCGGATGTTGCCATCAGCACTTTCAAATTCGGCACGGATACCGCCATTGAATTGACCGGCGCCCAATTCATCAATTTCGTAATCGATCACGATGAATTGCGGATTGAGGTCGAAATCACGGCTCAGAACAGGCTCACGGAAAGTGATTGTGCCGGCCAGCGTATCGATGTCGTAATCAACGAAGCGAGCCAATGTGCGGCTGTCCACAATGATGTCACCGCGGAAACGGTCGCGTGTTTCCAATGTCACTGTCTCGCTGTTCGGCACGATGGCGCGGTTGGAGAGAGTGTAGGGACCGGAAATGCCCTGGCCCTGAATTTCATCACGACGGAACCGCGTGCCGATTTCGGCGCCAAAGGCGCGAACGCTGACCTGGCCACGCTGAGCTTCGGCCAGAACGCCGGTGGCAACGCGCTGGTAGCGAGTCAGGCGAGTTTCATCGAAGCCAGTCTCAAAATCGCCGTAGAGGGCGTAGAAGCTGGCGGTTTCGATACGGACATACAGCTTTTCACGCGATGCAGCATCGAACCGGCGGCTCGAACCGTCTGCAAACACTGTGTAATAGGCGTCGGGGTCCAGCGTACCCAGAACGCGCGCATCATCTTCCTGTGCTGCACTGTCATAGGCGATAGTAACAAGGTACCGGCCCAGAACGCGGCCCTTGGCATAGAGAGCAACGCGGGCATCATCGCCAAGATCGCTGTCGAAATTGCCGCTGCGCTCCATATTGTCGGCCACGCTGCGCGCACCAATCGTGCCTTCACCAAGACCAATGATGGTCCATTCAATGTCACCGGGGACAATCCAAGCATCCAGCTGCTGGTCGCGCGAAACTTCGCCGTCGTCAAAACGGAAATCAAGCTGGAGCGAACCGCTGACCATAGTCGGCGCAAGCTCGATGTAAGCAATGCCGTCATCGCCGCCAACGGTCCAGCGCGCCGCGGAAGGGCCGCTGCGGTTCAGCTGGTTGAGCTGCTGCTGCGCAACTTGCTCGGCACTCTCATAAGGAGCGGAAATCTGGAATTCGCCGGAAACGCCTTCGCGCATCGGGCGGCCAGCGGCGTCGAGCACGCGGATGGCGACCACAGGTGCGGTGCGGCCATCAGCGACCAGGCTGGATTCTTCGGCAAGGAATTCAGCGCGGGCAGGGATGGTGGTGAAGAAGACGTCACGGTCCAGTTCGGCAATCACTTCGCCGGAACCGTTCAAGACTTCTGCGGAAAGCGATGTCCGCTCACCCGTCAGTGAAACACCGCGCCAATGGCTTACCAGCCAGCGGCCTTCGGCAGGACGCAATGTCCCTTCGAAAGACAGCGGGTCAACAGCTTCGCCATCCACATAGAGGTTTACAGTCTGACCACGGCGATGGCGAATGGCCACGCGGATCGAAGGGCTACGCGGGTTTGCATCGATAGTCGGGGATAGCCAGTCGGTATCGCCGTCGCCCATCGCAAGCCAGTCATTTTGACTATTGTCTTGAGCAATTACAGGTGCTTCAAGATCATTGCTTTCACCGATTGTTAGATCGGTTGCGATGCCAGTTTCCATTCCGGCACGGTCCAGCGTTGCAAGCGGTGCAGCAGCCGCACGCGTGCTTGCCAGCGCGCCTTCAGGCACAGTTGCGTGATAATCAACAACTACCAGCGAGCCGCCTTGGCCCGTCACAAGACGGCTGATCGTGCTGCCCTGGCTGCGCGAAGAGCGTGTGCAATCGATGAACTCGCCGCCTTCAGGCAGGGTCATACGCGATGCCTGCACCACATGAGTGCCGGGCACTACGCCATCGAAATGATAGCGGCCGTCAACATCGGTGATGGCAAAGCTGCCGTCTTCCATCATCACGCGCACACCGGGGATGCCGATACGAGCGGCATCATCGTGAAGCGTGCATGGCCCAGCGGTCACGCGGCCAATAATTGTAATGCGCCCGGCGATTGTATCGCGCAGGATTTCGACCGAAGCAGTGGTTTCCACCAAACGACCGAGTGAATCTGTCGCGCTGGCGCGGTTTTCCGCATGGCCAGGTCTCGCGTCAGGCAAGATCGTCATTGCATAGGTGATGCGGCGCTCTCCACCGGCGGCAATTGTGCCGAGGTTGAAGGCGAGAGTACGGCCATCGTCGGAGATGTCGGTCAGATTGGCTGCTTCTACGCCATCGATACGGATCGAATTGGTGCGCAGGCGCAACCAGCGTGAAGGAATGTCGGTCACCACCACATCGCGGCGGGCGCGGGTGGCGTCAGGGTTGCGCACGGTCAGCGTGTAGAACACGGCATCACCGGGCTGCGCCTGAACGCGCGACGCTGTTTTCACCAGCGATATCGACAGGCCGGGACGATCAAGAGGAATGTCGATCTGTACCGGTGTCGGGTCAACCAGTGTGAAGACACCGCCGTATGAAGCGTCAGCAATCACAAAGGCACGGCCATCAGGGCGCGTGATTTGCGCAATCTGATCAGCGGGCACCACCGATGGCGCAGTGTACGGCGCTGGAGGAGTGATTTCGAGGCGATAGCTGCCCAGATTGGTCAGCGGGAACCAGAACTCGCCATCTCCCATGGGAATGACATTGCCTGCACCATCGGTCACCGGCGCGCCGGAAATAACCGTGGAAGGCCAGGGCGTCGTGCCGTCCTCGGCGAATACCTGAGCGGGAAGGCCGGTTGCGGCGTCCACCAGCGATACAGTTGCACCGTTCACCGGCTGACCGGTTTCGCTGTCGAAAACCACGCCAAACGGATCGGCCAGCACATCAACGATCGTGCTAAGCACGGTGTTGGCGCCATTGCGGCCGATCACACCGATAACGATCTGGTTTCCGTCATTCAGGCTGAGCACGCAATCTTCGTGCACAGGGGCGGGCGGCATACGCTGGGTCGCGATGCTTCCGGTGAAGCGGCCAGAATTGGGCGCAGTTTCGAAAACAGTGACCTGCTCGCGATCACCAGAATCGGTGGTCAGCAGAACATCAATCGTATCAATTGCCGAAGGATCCACATTGGCCGTAGCTAGATCGACTGTGAAAAAGAGATCCCGGCCTGCACGCAGGACGCGGGTTTCAGTAGCATTTACCGTTAGCTGTGCCGGAGCACTGCGGGCTGAAGCAGTTGCCTGACCGGCGCAGCTTGTCGGGTAATAAGACAGCGTACCTCCTGAACCAGGCGCAAAAGTGCGAATGGCAGGGGTGCTGGGGTCGAGCTCAAGCTCAACCAGATTGGACTGACCGGAATAGGTGCGACCATCGTGGGTCCAGTTCGCTTCAGCCACATTCGTAATGGTTTGCGCCTGAAGCGACCCAGTAAGCGCGACAAGCGACAGCAGCACTCCGAAGAGAGCTACTGCCACCTGAGGCATCAAGGACCGTAGTTTAGTCACGATTATATCCGATCAGTCCTGCTGGTTCCGGGTCACTGAATCGTGACTTGGAAGTACAGCGAACGTGTTTCACCGCCCGCTACGTCGAGCAGGCCTTCGTTCACGTTCGTGTCGGCTGCGGTGTAACCGTCCACTTCGGTACCGCCGGTGCAAAGACCGCCAGCATCGACAGTGCCGTTCACCATCACATCGCCCGTGGTGCCGAAGGCATCAGGGTAGAATGTGACTTCTACGGGGAGGTCATCGTCTACAACCACATTTGTAGCGGTTGCAGCACCAGAGGCGTTGCTCACAGCGATACAATACTGGACGCGTGCGCCCGGAATGGCCTTCGGATCATTGGTGAGGTTCACCGGATCCCAGACCACAACGCTGGATTTCACAACGCTCATTGCGGCTGCATTCACGGCAACCGAGTGGCTGTCAGCGTGATCGCCTTCATACTGGTCGTCCACCCCGGCAATGCCGATTTCGTCGGCCAGGACTGTGTCGATGCCAGCTGTGTCGCCACCACTTGTAGCAACAATCTCAGCACCGATGGCGCCTGTGCCTGCTTCATGAGCATTGGCAACCAGGATGATGTCAGTGGTTTCACCATTTGCGGTGCCAGCAGGCACATCAAACGCGACCCAGACATCGACCGTTTCGTCTTGGTCGAGCGAATCGAGGAAGGTGATTTCTTCGCCTGCGTCATATTCACCGTCGCCATCGGCATCGATGAAGATGGTTACGTTCTGAGGCGTGTAATCACCGCCGGCTGCGCCGGATGCGGTGAGGGCATAGCCAACAACCGCATTCGAATCATTGGTAACGGTGAATTGGCGCACGACCTGTGTGTCGCCCGCTGAAACATTCGGCGAAGCGCCGACTGCTGCGACTGTCACATCAATCTTGCGATCGACGATAAAGGTGTCGCTATCCGTGACGGCAGTCTGATTGACCCCGCCAACTTGAAAGTCGACCGTGACAGTGTTCGTAATAGAGTCGCCTGCGGTGCTCTCTTGAGCCATCGCGGGCGTCGCTAGGAGGCTGGCGAGCGCAATTGCGCTTGCAGCACCCAGCAAATGCCTGGTGCGTGTCATAGTTTTGGTCCTCGATTGATGTCCCGCGTAAACTCCGCCCGCGGGACGTGGCGGTTACCTTTCGCTTTTCAGCGAATGATTGCGGGGTATTCGAGCCGGCCCGACTCGCCGGGGTTCACCACGGCAAGGGTCCATCGAATATGTGTTACATCTGAATGCGTTGCAGCGCGGCTGGAGCCATCTTCTGCATCAACGGTCAGTTCGGACAGCAGGCCCCAAGTGGTGCCGCCATCAACGGAAACGACCAGATCCGGATCGGCATCGGGCGCAAGGCGCACCGGACCGGGAAGCGGATTGGTCATTGTGAAGTTTTCGACAGGCTCATCGCCCGAATTGGCGTAATTCGTGCCGAAAACCAGCCGGTCGCCAGGTATGATTGTACCGGGCTCGACCAATTCGACCTGAGTTTCACCATTGTCGTCGACTGTCTCGACAACTGCGTGGACTTCGCCTTCCAGCGTGATTGGCTGCACCGGTTCCTGCGCATGCGCGACGGGAGCCGCGACGAGCAGGAGAGTTGAGCAAAGAATTCCAAAAAGTTTCATGTTTGCGACCCTTGTTCTGGGAAATTCAAATTCAGTCGACGGTGACGTCAAAGCTGATGGATTGGCTGGTTCCACCCGAAACGGTGCCCAGATCGACAGTGATGCCGCTTGCGTCGGCCTCGCCCGCATCATCGCCGGACACGTCTGTCAGCGCGCCACCATCGAGGGTGATCGTTTCTGCGCTGTAAGATGTGCCAGTGGGGAAGGCGTCGCTGACGACCAGGCCGTTTACTGCGCCGCTGCCCTGGACATTGGCCGTAATGGTGTAGGTGATAACCGAGCCGGGCACGGTGCTTGTGCCACCGAAGGGATCACTTACGCTCTGGGTTTTCACCAAATCGACTGTAGTGATACCGACAATCAGCGAACCGATTGCAGTGTCATCAGCGCCGGTGCTGCCAACGATGGCATCTACACCGTTGACGCCCTGGCCAGCGAAAACCGTTCCGGGAGTTCCGGTGCCGGTTACGGCTTCTGCCAAGAGTTCGACATCGCTTTCGTCACTATCAACCGCGGTATCGGGCACAGTGACGTTGACGAACACGACGAGGATTTCGTCGGGATCGAGCACGGCTGTCGTTTCCGGGCCAGTCAGGATTTCATCGATGCCCGGATCGTAAACGCCATTGCCATTGGTATCGACCGCGATGCTGTCCACGGTGGTATCAAAGTCGTTGCCTGCGACGGCAGGGTTGGCGGTAAGGCTGAAAGCTTCGGGGCCGTTGCCGGTGTTGGTCAGCTCGAAAGTCAGCGTTGCTTCACCAGGCGCGGTACCAATGGGGCCGCCGTCGCGTGAAGTCAGAGTGACGTCGAGCAGCTCGTCCACAGCCAGTTCGACCGTGTTCGAGTCTACTGTCTCGGTGCCGCCGTTCGTAGTGGTGAAGGTCGCTGTCGCCGTGTTTTCAATGAGCGTGCCAGCGTCTACACCTTCCGCATGTGCGGGGAGGGCGACTGCGGTGAGGGATAGGGCCGCTAGGGCGCTTCCGATAGGATAAGGTGCGTGTTTCATGAGTGTTCAAATACGGGAAACACCGTAATGAAATCGTTAACATCGCGGGTAATTGTTCGGGCGCATCAGCCAATCTCAAACTTGGTTAAGCGGTCCAGTCTCGATTTTACAAATTCCCATTTTGGCACCAAATTTGGCATTCTTCCATTCGCTGCCCAACATCATGTCACGCCATTAAATATCTGTAATCAGGAATAAAAAAACTGACCATTCTGCAAATCTCGAATATCGAGTTCAGCGGGATCTGTAGTTAACGAAAACTCGGCAAATCTTCCCAAAACCACGCCGATCGGACTGGTAAACGTGAGCTGTGTTACGAGGGTTTACATCTGCCAATCACAGCTTGCCTCACGCAAGAGGCGACTCGTCGCCGCGCTGCTGCTGCCAGCGCTGTGCGGCGCAGCCAGATAGGCAGGATGCCTGCTTTGCCTCCGCCATTTGCCTGCACGTCCCTCTTGCCTCTCAGTTGCGTCTCAATTGCGTCACAGGCGCGGCGACGCATCGGATAAGGCTCGGCGGCGATAGGTGAGGCGCTTGGGCTTTCGTGGCGCCGCTTAACGCAGATGCGGATTTCTTGTTCAAACTTCAGGCTTGGCGGTGACGCGTATCAGTCCACATGCATTGTCAATAACGTCCTATATCCATCTGATTATAGCATATTTACCGAGGGTATTCCTCGTTGAGGCGGAGGTATGGATTCTGCTTTTCCGGTATTCTGTCGAATCAGCCAGCAAGATTGCAGAGGTTGTCATTGCAAGGCCGACAGTGCGCAAAAGCAGCTTTGCTCTTTGCACGGAGCGTGTACTCACTGCTTTCTAGATGATCACAGCGAAGGAAACGGTCCCGAGGGCTGGATCCGCAATTGCAACTGTATCAATACGCTCGAAAGAAAGTTAAGGTATAATCTTATAAAAAGATGACAAGTAGTTGTAACATAGCAAAAAGAAGGATTTTCTAGCACCGAAACCTGCTCTTGATGGGCGTGTGAAGGGACGCCGCTAGTCCGGTCGGTTCATTTCCCACAGGTAGACAATACAGCAATATTGAGAGATGCCCTGACCTCTGTGGCCACTTCGGTGCAGCGCGCTGCGCCATTCGGAGTCTCGATGGAATAATCGGCTGACCAGGGCGCCAGTATCCCCCAATTGCACCAAAGCGTGCGCTTGTGGGCAAGAGGCGCAGCGCCTAGGTATCCGGCATGGCCGGAGAATTAAGAGATAATCGTGGGCGCGGAGATGCTGAGTGGGGTCTTCCCGCCATTCATCCCGAAGGCCGCAAGTTTGGAGTGATTGCCGTCGGCATTGCTCTGCTTTTCCTTTTGCTGTTCGATGTAGCGTGGCTCGGTTGGCCGTTGCTCGTGCTCTCTGGCGGCGTGTTTGCTTTTTTCCGTGATCCGGAACGGGTCGTCCCGCAGGAGGACCGCGCACTTGTGTCCCCCGCAGACGGTCAAGTCTCCCTTATCGCGCAGGTTCCGCCACCGATTGAATTGCAGGGTAATGATGGTGATGGAAGGCCAGGCCTTGGCACGGAGCCGGTTGTGCGCATTTCGATTTTCATGTCGGTGTTCGATGTGCACATCAACCGCTCGCCGATTTCCGGTACCGTACGGCGGATCATCTATATTCCGGGCGCTTTTATGAACGCCGATCTGGACAAGGCGAGCGAAGAGAACGAACGGCAGCACATTCTTGTGGAGCGTGCGGACGGCACGCGGATCGGATTCACGCAGATTGCCGGACTTGTGGCGCGCAGGATCGTGCCATTTATCAAGCCGGGAGACATAGTGGCGACTGGTCAGCGCGTGGGACTGATCCGCTTCGGCAGCCGCGTTGACTTGTATCTTCCAGCCGGAACCGAACCGAAGGTATTGCTGGGACAGCGCATGATTGCAGGGGAGACTGTACTGGCCGAACTTGGCGTGCAGGGCTTGCTGGAGGGCGTAAACCAGTGACTGTGAACCATTCTGGCAATGACGGTTTTGATGATAACCGGGATTTTGATGACGATGCTACCGCAACGCCTGGTCCCGCTTGGCTTGGACCAAAGGCGAGCGAGCATGAACAGGTAACGCGCTCCAGAGGTGGAAAAGGCCTTTCGCTGCGCGCTATGGCTCCCAATGCGATCACTGCTGCGGCGCTGTGCTGCGGCCTCACGGGCATTCGCTTTGCCATCGAAGGCGAATGGGAAAAGACCATGTACGCCATCCTGATTGCAGGTGTGCTTGATGCGATGGATGGGCGCATTGCGCGGATGCTGAAGGCGCAATCAAGATTCGGGGCCGAGCTGGACAGTCTTGCCGACTCGCTCAGCTTTGGAATGGCACCTGCCATTGTGCTGTTCCTGTGGAGCTTGCAGGATTTGCCGCGCCTTGGCTGGTTTGCAGCATTGGGTTTTGCCATCTGCTGCGCCTTGCGGCTCGCACGATTTAACGCGCAAATTGATGTTGAGGAGCAGCCGCATACCTTGGCCGGTTTCCTTACCGGGGTCCCGGCGCCATTGGGGGCAGGGTTGGTATTTCTTCCGATCTTCCTATGGCTTGCGAGCGAAGGGCAGTGGGAAGTGGTGCGACAACCTTGGCTAGTGGCTATCTGGGCGGTGGTAATTGCCGTGCTGATGATTTCCAATATCGCCACACTCAGCTGGAATTCTGTTCGCCCATCAAGTGATCTGCGAATTGCCGCGATTGCGGGTATCGCAATGATTGTCGCTGCCTTGTTAAGCGAGCCGTGGTGGACGCTTGCAGGGCTTTGTATCGTTTATCTTGGGCTTATGCCGCTTGGGATCATCCGTTACGCCAAAGTGAAACGGGCCCGCCTGAAGGCCAAATCGCCTGCCGCGGAGCCTACGCCGCCGCCCTTGCGAAAGCCTCTTGGGGTCGACGAAGTGGAACGCTCTTTGCTTGAAGCCGATAGGACCCGGCGCGATCCAAAGCCGTAAGCTCTGCGCGAATGGCGCAGAAATGGGCAAAAGCTCTGCGGAGTGACGTATAGCAGGACGCGAGCGAAAGCGCGGCGACAAGGCCGAAGAAGAACGAAATTCCAATTGCCAGTGTCATCTTTGTTTTCCTTCACGAGGTAGCGAGCCACCACACCATCAATTCAAAAGGCGGTAAAGGGTTCCCGTTCCCGCCTGCTATGGCCCTTTTGTTCCACTGATGTTCCGCTGCGTCAAGTTCTTTTGTTCTTATTGTGTTCCGGCTGTGCCCAGATGGTAAGACGGTTCCATATGGGTCATGGTTCATATCGTTTGGCGCTCACCGTGGTTCTCACCCAAATTCGCAGGTGCAACTTTGGGCTGGATTTCGTCGGCCGCCCCCGCTAGTTGCGCGTCCGTCGAAAGGCTCTCTGCGAATCCACGCAGCTTGATCGTTCGGCAAATTCACATGGATGGCACACATACCGGTGCCGCCTGCGATCTTCGGGTCGCGGCCGGTTCCCCGCTATCCAGAGGTATAACCGGAAGGAATTATTTATGGCGGGTCCTACCGTCACGATGCAGCATTTGATTGAGGCCGGTGTACACTTCGGCCACCAGACCCACCGCTGGAACCCGCGCATGAAGCCGTATATTTTCGGCAGCCGCAACGGTGTTCACATCATTGATCTTTCGCAGACCGTGCCATTGTTCGCACGCGCTCTCGATTTCGTGCAGCAGACCAGCCGTGCAGGCGGCAAGGTTCTGTTCGTCGGCACCAAGCGTCAGGCGCAAGAGCCTATCGCAGAAGCTGCCCGCGCGTGTGGCCAGCACTTCGTCAACCACCGTTGGTTGGGCGGCATGCTCACCAACTGGAAGACGATTTCGGGTTCGATCAAGGAACTCAAATCACTCGAAGAGAAACTTTCGGGCGGGGCCAGTGGCCTCACCAAGAAGGAGATCCTTCAGCTGACTCGCAAGAAAGACAAGCTGGAACTTTCGCTCGGCGGTATTCGCGACATGGGCGGCGTTCCTGACGTGATGTTCATCATCGATGCGAACAAGGAAGAGCTGGCTATTAAGGAAGCCAACGTTCTGGGTATTCCCGTGGTTGCCGTGCTCGACACCAATGTGAACCCCGAAGGCATTTCCTTCCCGATCCCCGGCAATGATGATGCGAGCCGTGCTGTGCGTCTGTATTGCGATGCGATTGCGGAAGCCGTGAAGGCTGGCTCGGAAAAGAACGTGGTTGATTCCGGCGCTGACATTGGCGCCATGGATGCGCCTCCTGCCGAAGCCGCTGTTGTTGAAGCTGCACCTGCTGAAGCCCCTGCCGCAGAGGCCGCTCCTGAAGCTGCTCCAAAAGCAGAAGCAGCAGCAGAACCCAAGGCAGACGCCTGAAACTTGTGATCCGCGCGGTTGATATTTCAACCGCGCGTCACATTTTCACTTTACCGCACAGGCCCTCATCACCTGAGAGGCCTTGCGGCTGAGAAAATTCAAAAAGGACATTACTTATGGCTGCTTTTACCGCATCCGATGTGAAAGCCCTGCGCGAGAAAACCGGCGCCGGCATGATGGACGCCAAGAAGGCGCTTGTAGAAGCTGACGGCGATATCGAAGCTGCGGTTGACGCACTGCGCGCCAAAGGCCTCGCCACTGCACAGAAGAAGTCCAGCCGCACCGCTGCGGAAGGTCTGGTCGGCGTTGCCGTTTCCGGCACCAAGGGCGTGGCTGTTGAAGTCAATTCTGAAACCGATTTCGTCGCCAAGAACGATCAGTTCCAGGGCTTCGTACGCAATACGACCGAAGTCGCTTTGTCGCAGGACAGCGATGATGTCGATGCGCTAAAGGCTGCTGCCTATCCAGACGGCGGCACGGTTGCCGACAAGCTGACTGATAACGTCGCTACCATTGGTGAGAACCAGCAGGTTCGCCGGATGAAAACCGTGACTGTCGGCAAGGGCGTGATCGTACCTTACATGCACAATGCTCAGGCACCGAACCTCGGCAAGATCGGCGTGCTTGTGGCGCTGGAAAGTGAAGCTGGTGCCGACGTGCTTGAGCCGCTTGGCAAGCAGCTTGCCATGCACATCGCTGCGGCATTCCCGCAGGCTTTGACCGCCGAAGATCTGGATGCGGAAGTGATCGAGCGCGAGCGCAAGGTTGCCGCCGAAAAGGCTGCCGAAAGCGGCAAGCCTGAAAACGTGCAGGAAAAGATGGTCGAAGGCGCGGTGAAGAAATACGCCAAGGAAAACGCTCTGCTCAGTCAGGTGTTCGTGATGGACAACAAGACGCCCATCGCAGACGTGGTTGCCGCCGCTGGCAAGGAAGCTGGCACGCCTATCGTGCTTTCCGACTATGTCCGCTTCCAGCTTGGTGAAGGCATTGAGAAGGAAGAAAGCGATTTCGCAGCAGAAGTTGCGGCTGCTGCTGGCGTCTAATCGACTCCACTTTAGCGAATCGAAATTGCGGCGGCCAGGGTGACACTGTCACCCTGGCCGTTTTGCTATCTGCTTGGGATTGCTGGATATTGGACCATCAAACAGGGTGACACTTTGCCGAATTCTGTTGGAATTACGCGCATCGGGCAGGGCGAAGGGGAACCAACAATAAGAAAGAGCCGCCGCGACATTGGAGAAGGGGCTGTGGTGTAGGAAAGAGCTGACTGTAGCGGCCAGATGTAATTCTTACGGTGCAGTGAGCTCAACCAGCCAAATCTCAGCCCGCGTGCCGAATCTGACGGGTAGCAGGCTCGTCCCCAAACCAGCGCCCACAATAATCGTCCGGCCATTCTCTACCATCGCACCGCATGCGAAGCGGTCGCCATATTGCGACATATAGGCGGATGCTCCGATCAGCGGCAGGTCGATCTGGCCGCAATGGGTATGGCCTGCGAGAACAAGTGAGATGTCGGCAGGAACCTGCGGAGTGATGTCGGGGCTATGCGTCACGATCAGCCGACCGCCTTGCAATTCCCGCATCTGGTCCAGCACCAGCGACAGGTCATCGCGCCGCGTGAATGCGTCGTCCACTCCGCCTATTGCCAACGGACCGATCTGCGCCGCCTCGTTTTGCAGAACACGAATGTCGTGGTTTGCCAATTCCGCCTGCAGTCCGTCCCAATCGAACCAGTGATCGTGATTGCCCGGAGTCAGAACCACACCCAGCGGCGCGCGAAGATTGCCGAGCGGTGCGACCACTTCTTCCGGCGTGTAGATATGCGTGGCGACACGTTTCTCGCTCACCAGATCGCCCGCGATAAAGACGATGTCAGGTTCCAGCGCATTGATCTGTTCCACAATCCGCGCCAGCCGTGATGGCGGCATATCAGGGCCGGCAACGTGGATGTCGGAAATCAGCACAGCGCTGATCGGTTCGCTATCAGCCGGAAGGCCGGGCAGCGTCACTTGCGTTCGCAGGACCACCGGATCACCCATCGTGTCCGACCATGCCTTCCAGGCAATCAACGCAACGCAGATCAGCGCAATCAGCGCCAGCATTTTCCAGCGGCGCAATAGCCATGAAAGAAGTCGAACCATCCGCCAATGGGATAGGGTCATCGGCGGCTCTGGCAAGTCTGCTCGCGCAAAAGCATCGGCGAGCCCTTGGCTTCGCTGCGCCCCCGTTCTAAAGCCGCGCGAACTACCGCTGAGAGGATGCTACCCGAAATGCTGCTACCCAATTCCAAACGTATCCTGCTCAAGCTGTCGGGTGAGGTGCTGATGGGGGAGCAGGAGTTCGGGATCGACCCGGCATTCGTCCTGCGGCTTGCCGAAGAGGTAAAGGCTGCGCGGGACACCGGCTTGCAAATCTGCCTCGTGATTGGCGGCGGCAATATTTTCCGCGGTATGGCGGGCGCAGCGCAAGGCATGGACCGGGCGCAGGCCGATTATATGGGCATGCTCGCCACTGTGATGAACGCGCTGGCGATGCAGAGCGCGCTCGAACAGATTGGCGTTCATACCCGCGTGCAAAGCGCCATCCAGATGGATCAGGTGTGTGAACCGGTGATCCGCCGCCGTGCAGAACGCCACCTTGAAAAGGGGCGCATCGTTATTTTCGCCGCTGGCGTGGGCGCGCCATATTTCACCACCGATTCCGGTGCTGCTTTGCGCGCTGCTGAAATGCGCTGCGATGCGCTGTTCAAGGGCACCAGCGTTGATGGCGTTTACGATTCCGATCCCAAGGGCAATCCCGATGCCAAGCGGTTCGAAACGGTCAGCTATGACAAGGTGCTGGCTGACAATCTTAAAGTGATGGATGCCTCCGCTGTGGCGCTGTGCCGCGACAATGACATTCCCCTTGTGGTGTTTTCGATCCGCGAAAGGGGCAACGTCGCGCGCGTGCTGGCGGGCGAGGGCGTGCAAACGATAGTACAAAAGGATAATTGAGCGATGAGTTATGACAAGGCCGATGTAGAACGCCGCATGGCTGGCGCGGTGGAAAGCCTGAAGGGCGATCTGGGCGGTCTGCGCACAGGACGCGCCAATGTGGCACTGCTCGATCCGGTTGTAGCCGAGGTTTACGGCTCCATGATGCCAATCAATCAGGTTGCCACCGTTTCCGCTCCCGAGGCGCGGATGCTCAGCGTGCAAGTCTGGGACAAAAGCAATGTCAGCGCCGTTGAGAAGGGCATTTCCAAGGCCAATCTCGGCCTCAACCCGATGACCGATGGGCAAACTATCCGCCTGCCGATGCCGGACCTCAACGAAGAGCGCCGCAAGGAGCTGGCCAAACTTGCCGGAACCTATGCCGAAAAGGCCAAGGTCGCGATCCGCAATGTCCGCCGCGATGCCAATGAGGTGTTGAAGGAAGACGAGAAGAAAAAAGACATTTCGGAAGATGACCGCAAGCGCCTCGAAAACGAAGTGCAGGAATTGACTGACAAATATGTTGCAGAAACCGACGCCGCGACCGAGGCGAAGGAAAAGGAAATCATGACGCAGTAAGGCGATCAGGGCTTTTACAGTGTCAGATCCAACATACCCCCGTCATGTCGCCATCATCATGGATGGCAATGGCCGCTGGGCGAAAAAGCGCGGGCTTCCGCGTGCGCTTGGCCATCGGCAAGGCGGGGAAGCGGTGCGCAAGACTGTGCAGGCAGCAGAAACGCTGGGGCTGGAATGCCTGACACTCTACGCCTTCAGTTCCGAAAACTGGAAGCGTGAAGAAGACGAGATTTCAGATCTGATGAACTTGATGCGCAGATTCATCGAAGCGAATTTGAAAGACATGATCGAGCGGCGCGTGCGGCTGAAAATCATCGGTGATTACAAGGCATTCGCGCCCGATATTGTTGAGAAACTTGAAGATGCGCTCGACCGCACCAAGGACGGTGAGCGCACTCTGGCGGTCGCGCTGAATTACGGTGCCCAGCAGGAAATCGCCCGCGCCGCACAGCTTGCGTCTGAAGAGGGTTCAATCGACCCCGAGAGCATCGAAAAGCATCTTTACACGGCTGATCTGCCGCCATTGGACCTGCTGATCCGCACCAGCGGCGAAGTGCGCTTGTCCAATTTTCTGCTGTGGCAATCGGCCTATGCCGAAATGCTGTTCATGGATGTTCTCTGGCCCGATTTCGGCGAGGACCAATTGCGCGAAGCCTGTGAGACTTTCGCGACACGGGAGCGGCGCTTTGGCGGACGATAATCTGGACGGCGAGGAAGACTACGCCGCGATGCCGCCAGAGCGTCGCCGTGACAAGATCAAGGCGCTCGCGAAAAAGGCACTGCCGGTTCCGCTGTGGGTCCGCACTGGCGATCTTCCCAAACGCGCGGCAAGCGCTGTGGTTATGGTTGCGGTGGCTGGCGGGGCGCTGTGGGCTGGCGGGATAATCTGGCAGGCGTTTATCGGCCTGGTCGCTCTGGTCGGCATTGGCGAATTGTGGCGCATTGCTGGCCGGATAAGTCAGAACAAGGCGGCGCAGGCTGCCACCTTCGTCATCGGCGGTATCTATATCGCTTGGGCGGCCTATCGCCTGGGCGGGCTGCCGCAAGAGGTCGTGCTGGGCATCGTCGCCGTCGTGATCGCAACCGATACGGGCGCGTATTTCTCAGGCCGGACCATCGGCGGGCCCAAAATTGCGCCGCGCATCAGTCCATCGAAGACCTGGGCCGGACTTGGCGGCGGGATGGTCGCTGCAGGTCTGGTGTC